>OFHK01000210.1_pt1 | contig 18860 bp, 20 predicted proteins | sample 1521951 | NCBI WGS metagenome assembly OFHK01 (sample SAMEA2468436, study PRJEB22500) | soil metagenome | biome: Glassland; feature: Farmland; material: Clay | place: Australia | collected 2013-01-31 | depth 0.55 m
CCGGGCCGGGGGCGGTCCGCGGCGGCAGCCGCCGCGGCGGCGGCGGGGGGCGATCGGCGTGGCCGAGGTGGAGCGGCGGAGCGGGGCGGCGGGGCTGGGCGAGGCCCCGGGGCGCGCGCGGCCGGTGCGTGATCGTGCGCTGCTCGAACTGCTCTACGGCACCGGGGCGAGGATCTCCGAGGCGGTCGGGCTGGATGTCGACGACCTTGGTTTCGGCGGGCCGCCGGACGGGCCGCCGCCCACCCTGCGGCTGTCGGGCAAGGGCGGAAAGCAGCGGATGGTGCCGGTGGGCTCCTACGCCCGGGCGGCGCTCGATGCCTACCTGGTCCGGGCCCGGCCCGCGCTCGCTGCCGGCTCACGGCGTGCCTCGGCGAGCCCCGCCCTGTTCCTGAACGCCCGGGGCGGGCGTCTCACCCGGCAGGGTGCCTGGGGTGTGCTCAAGTCCGCCGCGGAACGCGCCGGCCTGCCCGGGATATCCCCGCACACGCTGCGCCACTCGTTCGCCACCCATCTGCTCGACGGCGGTGCCGACGTGCGGGTGGTGCAGGAGCTGCTCGGCCACGCGTCGGTGACGACCACTGCCGTGTACACGCTGGTAACCGTGGACAAACTACGCGAGGTTTACGCCGCCGCCCACCCGCGGGCCAGGGGATAACCCCAGTCCCGGTGAGTCGGCTTGCCGTCGGCACAGGCAGGCCCTAGAGTCCGGGTTCCAGCGGAGGTATTTCTGCGACATCCGCCGGGGAGGTGCAGCACATGGTGGCAGTGTCCCAGGAAGTCCACACTGAGATCGGGCCGACCGGACGTCCCCTGCCGGTCTTCCCCGACCCCGAACCGCTGGTCACGCACGGTCCCGCGCGGATCACAGCAGTGTGTAACCAGAAGGGCGGGGTCGGCAAGACCACGACGACGATCAACCTTGGCGCCGCGCTGGCTGAACAGGGGCGCCGGGTACTGCTGGTCGACTTCGACCCGCAGGGTGCGCTGTCGGTGGGCCTGGGCATCCAGCCACACGAACTGGAGGCCACCGTCTACAACCTGCTCATGGAGCGGGGTGCCAGCGCGCCGGACATCGTGCTGAAGACCAACGTGGACGGGATGGACCTGCTGCCCAGCAACATCGACCTGTCCGGGGCCGAGGTCCAGCTTGTGCACGAAGTGGGCCGGGAGTTCGTGCTCGGCCGGGCGCTTGAGCCGGTGCTGCCTGACTATGACGTCGTCCTCATCGACTGCCAGCCGTCACTGGGCCTGCTGACCGTCAATGCGCTGGCGTGCTCGGTCGGCGTGATCGTGCCGCTGGAATGCGAGTACTTCGCGATGCGCGGCGTGGCACTGCTGATGGAGACCCTCGACAAGGTGTCGACCAGGCTCAATCCGCGCCTGGTCATGGATGGGCTGCTCGCCACCATGTACGACTCGCGGACTCTGCACTCCCGTGAGGTACTCCAGGGTGTGGTCGCGGGGTTCGGCGATAAGGTCTTCCATACGGTGATCAGCCGTACCGTGCGGTTCCCGGACGCGACCGTTGCCGGAGAGCCGATCACTAGCTTCGATCCTGCGTCCACGGGGGCGGCTTCCTACCGGGAGCTTGCCAAGGAGGTGCTGGAGCGGTGGCGGCAGGCAGGGCGCGCGGGTCCCGTCCGCGCAGGGTGAGCCTGCCGGGAGTCCGCGAACTGCTCCGTCCCGCCGCCGGGCCTGGCCCCGCCAGTGATTCCGGGCGGCAGGCCAGTGGCCGTGAAGCCCACCCCCAGAAGATCACGGTGTATCTGTCCGCGGATGAATTCCTGGACCTTGAACGTGCCCGGCTCACCTTGCGCTCCCGCGGGATCGGAGTGGACCGGGGCAGGCTGGTCCGGGAGGCCATCGCGGTGCTCCTCGCTGACCTGGAGGCCGGGGTCGATGCCAGTGTGATCGCCCGGCGCCTGCGCGAGGCCGAGAAGAACGGCCGCAGCGGTGGCGCCCCGGTGGAGCCGCAGTGATCGCGGAAGTGACCAGCGAGCCGGGCAGTGATGCGGCGCAGCCCTCGGGGACAGGCGGTTTCGAGGTCCACCTGGACGTGTTCGAGGGCCCGTTCGATCTGCTCCTCGGCCTGATCTCCAAGCACAAGCTGGACATCACCGAGGTCGCCCTGTCCCAGGTGACCGACGAGTTCATCGCCTACATCCGGGCCCGGGCCGAGGGCTGGGACCTGGATCAGGCCAGTTACTTCCTGGTGGTGGCCGCGACCCTGCTCGACCTGAAGGCGGCCCGGCTGCTGCCCGCTGGCGAGGTGGAGGACGAGGAAGATCTGGCCTTGCTGGAGGCCAGGGACCTGCTCTTCGCCCGGCTGCTCCAGTACCGCGCCTACAAGGAAGTGGCGGCCATCTTCGCGGGCAAGATGGCGGTCCAGGCCCGCCGTTTCCCCCGCCGGGTGCCGATGGAGCCGAGGTTCGCCGACCTGCTGCCGGAGGTGCTCCTCGGGCTCGGGCCGGCCGAGTTCGCCCGGATCGCCGCGCTGACGCTCACCCCGCGCCCGGCGCCGGTGGTTGCCACCGCGCATATCCATACCCCGCGCACCAGCGTGCGTGAGCAGGCCGAGATCCTGGCCGGGCGGTTGCCGACGCTGGGCCGGGCGACCTTCCGCCAGCTGACCTCGGACTGTGCGGGCACCTATGAGGTGGTGGCCAGGTTCCTGGCGCTGCTGGAGCTCTTCCGGGAAGGTAGCGTCTCTTTCGAGCAGCTGGTACCGCTCGGGGAACTGTATGTGACCTGGGCCGCTGTGAACAGGGGCCCAGATGACGCGGGCCCGGCCGCCGTACCTGACGGGGAAGACGACTCGTGATGATGGACAACGACACGGCCACGGACGGGCCGGCGGGCAGCGATTCCGCGCCCGGGCCGGGGCTGCGGGCCAGCCTGGAAGCGATCTTGCTGGTCGTTGACGAGCCGGTCGCCGAGGTGGTGCTCGCCCAGGTGCTGGAGCGGCCGCGGGAGGAGATCGCGCTGGAGATCCGCGAACTCGCGGCGTCCTATGACGCCGAAGGCAGGGGGTTCGACCTGCGCGAAGTGGCGGGCGGCTGGCGCTTCTACACCCGCGAGGAGTGTGCGCCAGTGGTGGAGCGGTTCGTGCGCGACGGCCAGGAGGTCCGGCTGACCCAGGCGGCGCTGGAAACGCTGGCGGTCGTCGCCTACCGGCAGCCGGTCAGCCGGGCACGGGTCTCGGCGGTGCGTGGCGTCAACTGCGACGGGGTGATGCGTACCCTGACCCTGCGTGGCCTGGTCGAGGAGGCCGGGACTGAGCACGAGACCGGCGCCATCCTGTACCGGACGACCGCATACTTCCTGGAGCGGCTTGGCCTGGCCAGCCTGGAGGACCTGCCCGATCTCGCGCCCTTCCTGCCTGATCACATCGAGGACGGTGATGAGCACGCGGGCCCGTAACGGCCGGGATGCACCGTCCGCGCGGCAGCAGCGCGGCGGCCGACCCGGGCGGGCCGGTGGCCGCCGTGGTGACAGCGGCGGCGGGCGGGAGCGCCAGCCCGGCCAGGACCTGCCGGACGTGCCCGAGCGCGATTCGCTGACCGATGTGCCTGGCGGGGTCCGGCTGCAGAAAGTCCTGGCCGCTGCGGGTGTGGGCAGCCGCAGGCAGTGCGAGGAACTGATCGCTGAGGGCCGGGTCGAGGTGGACGGCGACATCGTGCGCCGCTACGGCGCACGGGTTGATCCTGAGCATCAGATCATCAAGGTGGACGGCAGGCGCATCCCCAGCCGCCAGGACCTGGTCTACCTGGCGCTGAACAAGCCGGCCGGGGTGCTGACCACGATGTCCGACGACCGCGGCCGGCCCACCATCAGCGACCTGCTGCCGGGCCGGGCCGAGCGGCTGTTCCACGTCGGCAGGCTCGATTACGACACCGAAGGGCTCATGCTGGCGACCAACGACGGTGAACTCGCTCACCGGCTGGCGCATCCGCGTTATGGCGTGCCCAAGACCTACCTGGCGGAGGTCACCGGGCCGCTGCCCAGGGACCTGGGCCGCAGGCTTCTCACCGGGATCGAACTGGAGGACGGGGTGGCCAGCGCGGACAAGTTCCGGGTGGTCGAGCGGGCAGGATCGCGGGCGCTGGTCGAGATCACCCTCCACGAGGGCCGCAAGCACATCGTGCGGCGCCTGCTGGCAGCGGCTGGGCACCCGGTCAGCCGCCTGGTCCGCACCCATGTCGGCCCGGTCGCGCTCGGCAACCTGCGGCCAGGCGCCACCCGGGCGCTGACCACCAGGGAGATCGGCGACCTCTACGCAGCCGTCGGCCTCTAGCCTAGCCGCCCGCCTGCCCAGCTTTGGTCACGGACGTTTCCCGCTTGTACCGGGCGGCGCGGCTAAATGGAAGCCCGAAGATCGCCGGCCCGGCCCCGGCAGCCCGCGAGGCAGTGCTTGCCCATGCTCAGTCGTCGTCGTGCCAGGCTTCGAGACCTTCTTTGACCGCGAGCCCGGCGATGACAAGGGCGGCGAGGGGGTCGGCCCACCACCAGCCAAGCACAGCGTTCAGGCCGACGCCGGCCAGGGTCGCGGCGGAGGTGTATGCGCAGAAAGCGGTCTCGGCGGAATCGGCGATGAGGGTGCGGCTGCCCAGGGCCTGGCCGGTGCGGCGTTTGGCGATGGCCAGCACCGGCATGACGATCAGGGCGGCGGCGGTGACGGCAAGGCCCGGGATGGACCCCCCGGGGCGGGCGTGGGTCACCAGGTCGTGGACGCTCTCGATGGTGAGGTAGGCGGCGAGGGCGAAGAACGTGACCCCGATCAGGCGCACAGCGCGGGTCTCCCGGTCCTGGCCTTCCCCGCGTAGCTGCCAGACGACGATGGTGGCGGCGAAGAACTCGATCACCGAGTCCAGGCCGAAGCCGGTCAGGGCGATCGAAGATGCCAGCACCCCGGCGGTGATGGCGACGGCGGCCTCGGCCACCATCCACGCCATGCTGGCGTATTCCAGTACGAACCCGCGCCGCCGCAGCCGCGCCAGCCCGGCCGGCCGGGCGGTCAATTACCCTGCCCATAGACCGGGCACAACGCGACTGCGTTGCCGGTCGCGGCCGGCACCGCCCCAGTGGCCGGCAAGCGGCCGACCAGCGCGGGCTGAGCCAGGGAATACACCGAGGCCCGGCCGGCCGGGCGCGCCTCGGCCAGGCCGCAGTCACGCAGGCACGCCAGATGCTTGGGCACCGTGGCGATGATAGCGCTGATCGCCGAAGTCACGGGTGCTGTCATGAACGGCGCCCCACCGGCTCCGCAAGGACCGGCAGAACGGCGGGGGACAAGGCGATATGGGATTGCCGGGGTGCAGGTGTGAGCGGTGCTGTCAGCGGTCCACGACGTAGACTCCGCGGCCGGGCACGGTGACGACGAGACCTTCGGCTCTCAGGACCCCCAGGGCTTTTTCGGCGATCAATGGTCACCCAGCCAGCGTAGGTATCACCTGGCAGACATGGGACTCAGGGGTTCCCGACCCCATATCCGGAAAAAATCCGCGATCAGGCCGGGCGGGCGCGCAGCGGAACTGCGGGCGGCCGCCTGCCGATAGCCTGGAGCGACAGCAGTGGCCCGGGTGATATCAGCGGGCGTGGGTGAAGGGAAGCAGGCCGGTGGCGGTCAGGGCAATCCGCGGTGCGGTCCAGGTGGACGCCAATGAGCGCGCCGCTGTCCTGGAGGGCACGACCGAACTGGTGACCGAGGTGATGACGCGCAACGGCCTGGTGACCGACGACGTGATCAGCGTGGTGTTCACCGCCACGCCCGACCTCACGGCCGAATTCCCCGCTCTCGCCGCGCGCAAGATCGGCTTCCAGGACGTCCCGCTGCTGTGTGCCAGCGAGATTGACGTGCCCGGTGCCATGCCCCGGGTGGTGCGGCTGCTGATGCACATCGAAACCGCCACGCCGCGGAACGCCCTGCAGCATGTCTACCTGCGCGGCGCGGCGGCGCTGCGGCTGGATATCGCGCAATGACGGCGCAGCAGGGGGCACCGGAGGCAGGCTCACCGCCCGCGCCTGCCAGTGCGGTCGTGATCGGGACCGGGCTGATCGGGACGTCGGTCGCGCTGGCCCTGCGCGAACGGGGCGTGAGCGTGTGGCTGAGTGATCGTGATCCCGCTTCGGCCCGGCTGGCGGCCGACATCGGCGCGGGCACGGTGCTGCCGGAGCCGGCGCCCGGCCAGGCTGAGCCGCTGGCGGATCTGGCCGTGCTGGCTGTCCCGCCCGCCGCGGTCGCGCCCGCCCTGGCGGCGGCCCAGGCCCGCGGCCTCGCCCGCTGGTACACCGACGTGGCGAGCGTGAAAGTCCTGCCGCTGCACCGGGCCGGCGAACTCGGCTGCGACCTTGCCTCGTTCGTTCCCGGCCACCCGCTGTCCGGGCGGGAGCGCTCCGGCCCGGCTGCCGCCCGGGCTGATCTGTTCCTCGGCCGCCCGTGGGTGATATGCCCGGGCCCGCAGACCGACCCCGCGGCCGTCGCGGCCGTCGAAGGGCTCGTGCGCTGCTGCCGTGGTGAGCCGGTGCTGGCCAGCGCCGACGAGCACGACCGGTGGGTGGCGCTTGTCTCCCATGCGCCGCATGTGGTGGCCGCGGCCATGGCGGCCCAGCTGGCGCACGCCCCCGGTGGCGCGCTTTCCCTGGCTGGCCAGGGCGTGCGCGATGTGACCAGGGTCGCGGCGGGTGAGACCGGGTTGTGGGCGCAGATCCTGGCCGCCAACGCCGCGCCAGTAGCCACGGTGCTGGCGGCTGTGGCCACTGACCTGGCCGCGGCGGCCGAAGCCCTGGCGGAGATGGGGGCCGCTGCGGCCAGCCGGCCCGGCCCGGATGACCCCAGCATGAAACTGCTGGCGGGCCTGCTGGACCAGGGCAGTGCAGGAGTCCGGCAAATACCGGGCAAACGCGGCGCCCCGGCCCGCGATAACGCGGTGGTCCAGGTCGTCATCCGCGACCAGCCGGGGGAGCTGGCACGGCTGTTCCAGGTGGCGGGCCAGGCCGGAGTCAATATCGAGGACATCGGGATCGAGCATTCACCGGGCCTGCCGGTGGGAGTGGCCGAACTCACAGTCCGCCCGGACGCCGCAGCCAGGCTCACAGCCGCGCTGGCGTCCGCCGGATGGCCCGTGCGCCGGTAGCATCGCCTGCGTGAGCGAGTGCCTTGTGATCGCCGTGGACGGTCCCGCCGGATCGGGCAAGTCGAGTGCTGCCCGGGGCGTGGCGCGTGCGCTCGCCCTGCGCTACCTGGACACCGGCGCGATGTACCGGGCACTGACCTGGTGGATGCTCAGCAAGAACCTGGACACCAGCGATCCGGCGGCCGTGGCCCGGCACGCCCGGGTGCCGGTGATCGAGGTCGGGACCGATCCCGCCGCATCGGTGATCACGGTCAACGGTGTCGACGTGTCCGGGCAGATCCGCACCCGCGAGGTCTCCAACGCCGTCAGCGCGGTCGCCTCCGTCCAAGAGGTCCGCGATCACCTGATCGCGATGCAGCGGGCCATCATCGCCCAGGCGGCCGGGGCGGGCACTGGCATCGTCGCCGAAGGGCGCGACATCGGCACGGTTGTCGCCCCGCAGGCACTGGTCAAGGTGTTCCTCACCGCGAGCGAGGACATCCGGGCCACGCGCCGCAGCGCCGATCTGGCCGCCGATCCTGGCGCGACGGCGGCAGTCACCCAGCACGAGCAGCATCGCCGGGACCGCGCCGACGCCCCGCAGACGGTGATGGCCGCCGACGCGGTCGAGATCGACTCCACGTCGCTCACCCTGGACGAGGTGATCGGCAAGATCACCAGCCTGGTCAGTGAACGGGCCGGCCTGGCGGGACAGCCCCGGCCGGCCGGCGCGGCATGGGCAGGCTGACCGTGGCGGACGTGGAGGGCGTGGAGGGCGTAGGGCCGGACGCCGGTGCCGGCGACGGGGAGTTCGTGCCAACGCCGGTGGTAGCGGTGGTGGGCAGGCCCAACGTCGGCAAATCAACCCTGGTCAACCGGATTCTCGGCAGCCGCCAGGCGGTGGTCCAGGATACCCCGGGCGTCACCCGTGACCGGGTGGCCTACGACGCCTCCTGGCGCGGCCGCGCCTTCACCCTGGTGGACACCGGCGGCTGGGAGCCGTCGCCGGGATCGGAGGCGGGGCAGGCCAGCCGGGCGCTGGCCGAGCAGGTGACAGCCCAGGCCCGGATGGCTGTGGAGGCCGCCGACGCCGTCCTGTTCGTGGTGGACGTGGTCGTCGGCATCACCGACTCCGACGACGCGGTCGCGGCGGTGCTCCGCCGTTCGGGCAAGCCGGTGGTCGTCGCCGCGAACAAGGTGGATGACACGCCGGGCGAGCCGGCCGCGTCGGCGCTGTGGGGGCTCGGGCTCGGCGAGCCCTGGCCGGTGAGCGCGCTGCATGGCCGGGGGAGCGGCGACCTGCTCGACGCGGTGCTGGCGGCACTGCCGGAGACCCCCCGGGAACCGCTGGCCGAGCCTGGCGGGCCGCGCCGGGTCGCGCTCATCGGGCGCCCCAACGTGGGGAAGTCGAGCCTGCTGAACAAGCTGGCCGGCCAGGAGCGGGTGCTGGTGGACGCGGTGGCGGGCACCACCAGGGACCCGGTGGACGAACTGATCGAACTCGGTGGCATCAGCTGGCGGTTCGTGGACACCGCCGGGATCCGCCGGCGGGTGCGGGAGACCCAGGGCGCCGACTTCTACGCGTCCCTGCGCACAACCGGTGCACTGGAACGGGCCGAGGTGGCCGTCGTGCTGGTGGACGCCAGCGAGCCGCTCACCGAGCAGGACCTGCGCATCGTGTCGATGGTGATCGAGGCAGGCCGGGCGCTGGTCATCGCCTACAACAAGTGGGATCTGGTGGACGAGGACCGGCGGCTGCAGCTGGACCGGGAGATCGACCGCCAGCTGTACACCGCCCGGTGGGCACCCAGAGTCAACCTCTCCGCCCGCACCGGCCGGCACCTGGACCGGCTGGTACCAGCGCTGCAGCTCGCGCTGGCCGGCTGGGAGACGCGGGTGCCGACCGGCAGGCTCAACGCCTGGCTCACCGAACTGATCGCCGCCACCCCGCCACCGGTGCGCGGCGGGCGCCAGCCGAAGATCCTGTTCGCCACCCAGGCGGGGATCCGCCCACCGCATTTCGTGCTGTTCGCCACCGGTTTCCTGGAGGCGAACTACCGGCGCTTCATTGAGCGGCGGCTGCGGGAGGAATTCGGTTTCGAGGGCAGCCCGGTGCACGTGTCGGTGCGGCTGCGCGACAAGCGCGGGGGCCGGGCCCCGGCCCGCCGGCCATCGGCCCGCAGCCGGAGCTAGCCAGGCCGCTGGATTGACCACCAGCTGCTGTCTCACCACGCTGGCGGCCTGGCCGGCCCGGTCACCGGCCCGGTGCTGCATGAGGTCACCCTACGAGCGGCGCCCGCCGGGCGCGTGGCTAGCTTTGCCTCATGCTGCGCCGTGAACTGGCCGGGCTGGACCGCACCCGGGTCTGGCACCCGTACGCCCCCATGCCGGGCACCATCGAGCCGCTGCTGGTGGAGTCTGCGTCCGGCGCCCGGCTGCGGGTGTCCGCCCCGGGCGGCGGTACCCGCGACCTGGTGGACGGCATGTCGTCGTGGTGGGCGGCGATCCACGGATACCGGCACCCGGTGCTGGACGCCGCGGCCCGCGACCAGCTGGGCAGGATGAGCCACGTCATGTTCGGCGGGCTCACCCACGAGCCCGCCGTGACCCTGTGCGACCGGCTGGCCACGATCACGCCGCCAGGCCTGGAACACGTGTTCCTGTGCGATTCTGGGTCGGTCTCGGTCGAGGTCGGGATCAAGATGTGCCTGCAGTACTGGCGCTCATCCGGGCGCCCTGCCAAGCACAAGCTGCTGACCTGGCGCGGCGGCTACCACGGGGACACGTTCTGGGCCATGTCGGTCTGTGACCCCGACGGCGGCATGCACAAGATCTGGGACGGGGTCCTGCCCCGGCAGGTGTTCGCCGACACCCCGCCGGCCGGCTTCGCTGCCGGGGTCGACACCCCCTACGCCGAACGTCTCCGCGCGCTGATCGGCGCCAACTCCGACGAGCTTGCCGCGGTGATCGTAGAACCGGTCGTGCAGGGCGCGGGCGGGATGCGTTTTCACGATCCCGGTTACCTGCGGCTGCTGCGTTCGGTGTGCTCCGAGCACGACGTCCTGCTCATCTTCGACGAGATAGCGACCGGCTTCGGGCGCAGCGGGGCGTTGTTCGCCACGGATCACGCGGGGGTGAGCCCGGACGTGATGTGCCTGGGCAAGGCGCTGACCGGCGGATACCTCTCGCTCGCGGCCACGTTGTGCACGCCGGAGGTGGCGGCGGGGATCTCCAGGGGCGAGCTGCCCGTGCTCGCGCACGGGCCGACGTTCATGGGCAATCCGCTCGCCTGCGCGCTCGCGAACGCCTCGCTGGACCTGCTGCTGGGCGGCGGCCCGGAGCCGGCCTACCCGGCGGGCTGGCAGGCCGAGGTCCACAGGATCGAGGCAGGCCTGGCAGCTGGGCTGGCGCCCGCGAGCGACCTGCCCGGGGTGGCGGACGTGCGGGTGCTCGGCGCGATCGGGGTGGTGCAACTGCGCCACGAGGTCGACGTGGCCGCCGCGACGGCGGCGGCGGTCGCCGCCGGGGTGTGGCTGCGCCCGTTCCGGGACCTGATCTACACGATGCCGCCCTACGTCACCGGCGACGCGGACCTGGCGCTCATCTGCGAGGCGGTGCTCGCGGCAGCACAGGTCGGCTGACCTGGTTGCGCCCGTCCCCTACCATCGTTTGCGGTCACGACGGGCTAGGCCGGGTAAGGCGGGTCGAATGCGCTACAGGTCGCTGGGTGATTCCGGGCTGATGGTGTCGGTTACCGGGCTGGGCTGCAACAACTTCGGGCGGCGGGTTGACCTGGACGGCACCAGGGCGGTCGTCGATGCGGCGATCGAGGCCGGTATCACGTTGCTCGACACCGCCGACATCTACGGTGACGGCGGAGCCTCCGAGAAACTGCTCGGTGAGGTCCTGCAGGGCCGCAGGGACACGGTGATCCTGGCGACCAAATTCGGCCACCAGGGCGCCGACATGGGGTACGGCCCGGCGGCGGGAGCCAAGGGCGGCCGCGCCTACATCCGGCGCGCGGTCGAGCGCTCCTTGCGGCGGCTCCGCACTGACTACCTCGACCTGTACCAGATCCACACCCCCGACCCGGTGACGCCGGTTGGGGAGACGCTGGCGGCACTGGCCGAACTCGTGGCCGAAGGCAAGGTGCGGTACCTCGGGCACTCGAACTTCACCGGCTGGCAGATCGCGGATGCCGCACACGTGGCGCGCGCCACGGGCACGGCGCCATTCATTTCCGCGCAGAACCACTGGTCGCTGCTGGAGCGTCAGGTGGAGGCCGAGGTGGTTCCCGCGGCGCGGCACTTCGGGCTCGGCGTGCTGCCCTACTTCCCGCTCGCGAACGGCCTGCTCACCGGGAAGGTCCGGCGGGGGCAGGCGCCTCCGCCGAGCAGCCGGCTGGCTGCCCGGCACGGTTATGTGACCGAAGACAAGCTTGACCGGGTGGAGGCGCTCATCGCCTGGGCCGCCGAGCGGGGCCGGACCCTGCTCGAGGTGGCCGTCGGTGCCCTGGCGGCCCAGCCTGGCTGTGCCTCCGTCATCGCCGGGGCGACCACCCCCGAGCAGGTGAAGGCGAACGCCACTGCCTCCGAGTGGGTACCCACCGCCGCTGAACTGGCCGACCTGGACCGCATTGTCCCCTCACCCGCGCACAGCTGAGCCGCCCCGGTGCGGTTACCCATCATCGGCCCGGTACCGCCCAGGGGCCCCGGGTCAGCCGTCGCTGATGGCGGTCTGGAAGAGCGCCTGGACGGCGCTGCTGAACCGGGGTGAGTAGGACACCGAGGCGATGTAGCCGCCCTGCTCATAACCGCCGATCACGCCGATGACGGTCCCCAGGCCGGTCGTGGGGTCGACCTCGCCGAGGAAGGGCCCGCCACTGGTGCCGCCGGTGTAGCCGCCGCAGTCGAACTCCATCTCGTGCCCGCCGAACGGCTTGCTGCGCCCCCGGCAGGTGATCGGCCGGCTGGCAGTGTCCGGGTACCCGATGACCTGGACCGGGACCCGGGCGGGCCAGCCGGTGCCCAGCCGCTCGCCGCCCGTCACGTCCTCGATCGGCTGGCTGCTGCCGGCCTGGCTGACCACCAGGAAGGCAACGTCGTGGCCGGGGTTGGCCGAAGTGCGCCACGCGCTGTCGGTGACGATCTGGGTGGCCTGCCAGACACCGTGGGGGGTCACCCCGTCGTGGTAGCCGGGTACGAACGCGATCTGGCTGGGTGCCAGTGCGCTCACGCAGTGGGCGGCGGTGATCACCAGGTCCTTGACCGGGCTGGCCACCACGCTCGCGGTGCAGAAGTGCTTGCCCAGCTGGCCGGAACTGACGGTGAACAGGGCACCCACGGCCGTGGATCCGGCGAAGATGCGGGCATCGGCCAGCGTCGGCGGGACGTCCGGCGCCTGGCGGGAGAGCGTCCTCGCGGCCGCGGCCAGCCGGTCCGCCAGGCGGACCGCGCCGTTGGCGGTCGGCGTCATCGCCAGGATGGCGATGGCGGCGGCGGCCGCCAGGCTCACGCCACAGGTGACGCGGCCGAAAGGCCTGCGCGCCGTGCGCGCAGGCCTGCTCTTGCCGTGCTTGCCGGCCCGGCTGAGACCGCGCCTGCCGGGCGGGCTGCCGCCATGCCTGCCGGGCCGCATCCACCCCTCCCGCTAGGACACGGCCGGACAGCGATCGAATGATCTCTGTCGCGCCCGGACCGCGATCGAATGATCCTCTTCTCTCGATTGTGCAGGTCAATCCCGTATTGAGCCATAGGTGCGCCGCGTGGAGTTTGGCGGCCCGGGTCGGCCCGGCGGGGACGATCGGCGGCCCGTGGCTGGCCAGAACCGGCCCGTGCCGGGGCCGGGGCGTAGGATCGCACGCGCCGGACCCGCCGGCGGTGGCTGGCGAACGGCGGCACAGCAGCCACGCGCGGGGCCAGCCGGCCGGGCAGGTCCGGTTGGCCCGGCCCCCGCGAGGGAGTAACGTCCTGGTCAGCGCGGTGACCCGGATTCATTCGTTACGTCAATGAAGTGAAGTTGGATGAGATATCTCACTGATCACTGGGCATTCGACCCGTTCCTGATCGTTGTCGTCGTGCTGGTGATCTGGCATGAGATCGGGCTGGCCCGGCTGGCCCGGCGCTCGCGCCCGGAGCGGACCCGGCAGCGGCGCCAGCGGTCCTGGTGGTTCTACGGCGGGCTGACGGTCCTGCTGCTGTCGGTGGTCTCGCCCATCGACTACTGGGCCGACGACTACTTCTTCGTGCACATGGCCCAGCACCTGCTGCTGATGTTCGCCGCGCCGACGCTGGTGGTAGCCGGTGCCCCGTGGCAGCCACTGCTGGACGGCCTGCCGGGACGGTCGGGCCAGGCACTCACCCGGAGCACCATGCGGGGTGGCTGGTCCCGGCCGCTGCGGGCGGTGGCCGGGTTCTTCCTGCGGCCGTGGGTGGCGGTGGTGTCGTTCAGCCTGGTGATGATCGTCTGGCATGTGCCCGCCCTGTTCGACCTGGGTACGCGTAACCAGGTGGTGCACATCTGGCTGATGCACGGGAGTTTCTTCGCCGTCGGGGTGGTGTTCTGGCTCCAGTTCATCCCCTCGCCGCCGTTCCGCCGCAAGATGCCGCTCGCCTCCCAGGCTCTCGCCCTGATCGCGTCGAACACGGCCATGTGGGTGCTGGCGATGTCGATGAGCATCCTCACCCAGGTGTCCTGGTACCCGGTGTACAACCACATCCGGGGGGTCAGCCTGCCGCCGTTCGCCGACCAGCAGATCGGTGCTGCGATCTTGTGGGTATGCGGGGACTTCTGGGCCATCCCGGCGCTCATCTGGGTGGTGCGCCGCATGATCGAGGAGGACGGCAGCATGGGTGCGGCCCTGGAGAAGATCCTGTCCCGGGACTCGTCCCGCTTTCAGTGGGCGACGGCTGCCGCTCCGGCCCCGCGCCGCCCCGCGGCCCCACCCGAGCCGCCCGGGCAGGGGTGACCGCCCGCTGCTAGCCGGCGTGCTTTTCGAGATAGTCGAGGTAGAGCGGGCGCAGTGAGTCGGCGATCTCGCCCTCGCCGGAGGCGAGAGCGTCGGAGATCATGGCCGACACCTGGGTGATGTCTGCGGCCGCGATGTCCGTGCGCCCGCGGGCTGCCTCGGACGCGGGCAGTTCACGCAGGATTTCCCACAGGAAGCCGATGTCCAGGTGCCGGACGGCCAGGCGCACCGCGCGGTCGTGCAGTTCGGACGAGGAAAGGGTTTCCAGTTCATCCCGGCGGGTCATGCAGTGACCTTACCGTTGCCCGGCAGGGCCGGCCGCCGGCCTAGGACTGGCACGACGCGCCGTCAAAGGTGCAGCCACCCGGGGACGTCGCATTTCCGCCGCCGTCGATGTACACGGTCTGCGGGGCACCAGGGCTGAGCGTCTCGCTGGCGGAAGTGGCACTCAGCGTCAGAGTGCTCCCGCTGAGCCTCCAGCTGCTGAATGGGTTCCAGTCCCGTCCCTGCCGGTACCCGACCCAGTGGACCCAGTCGCCGGGCAGGGTGAGCTGGACGGTCCAGCCGGAGACCGGCTGGCTGCCCCGGTTGACGATGGTCAGGTGAGCGTGGAAGTGATTCCCCCGCTGGCTGACGCTGTCCAGGGTGTAGGTCACGGCGACGTTCGGGCCGGTCGGCGGCTTCGGAGCCGGCGACGGCGGGGGAGGCGGCGTGGGTTTGGTGCTGGTGGCGGACGCTGCGGGCGTGTGCACGTGCGACGTGCTGGGCGACGCGGACGCGCGGGTCTTGTGATGCGGCCGGGCCGTGCTGAGGTGAGCCGAGGGTGAGGTGGTGGCGATCGCGCCGGGGAGAGTGGCGTCGCAGTGGATCAGGCCACAGTCGGCAGCCAGCTGGGCGACCGGGTGATTGTGGTGCGGCACCAGGGTCACCACGCCGCCGGCCAGCAGCGCGAGCGCGGCGGCACCCCCGGCCGCCGGAAACCACCGGCGCCTGGCCTGCGGCGCCGGCCCGCGGCCCGGCCCGGCCGGCTCGTCAATGACAGGCAGTTCTCCCGTCCCGTCCGGCTCAAACCCCGTGGACATCGTCCCCCTCCTCCGCGGACAGCCGTCTGCGCAGGGTCAAGGTAGCAAGCCCGGGACCCACGTTGACGGGAAAAACACGGGAATGGAGTGACTGATCACACAAACCCTGACGGCCGTCCACTCGTGGGGCCGGCCTTCCGCTGGATGGGGCGAGCGGGCAGAGTCGGTGCCATGAGCCTGCACCTGGAAACCCGTGCCATCCACGCCGCCGCCCCCGATCTGAGCGGGTCCCGGCCGGTCAGTGTCCCGATCTACCAGACCTCGACCTTTGCCTTCACCGATCCGGTGGCCTGCTCGGAGGCGCTGGCCGACCCCGGCGCCGGTTTCGCGTACAGCCGCTACCGCAACCCGACCACCAGTGCGCTGGAGGACGCGGTCGCGGATCTGGAGGGGGGTGTGGGCGCGATCGCGACCAGTTCCGGCATGGGCGCGATCAACGCGGTGCTGCTCGCCCTGCTCCGCCCCGGCGACCATGTCATCGCCCAGCGGTGCCTGTACGGCGGGACCTTCTCGGTCTTCGTCGGCCTCGCCGCCCGCTACGGCATCGACGTCAGTTACATCTCCGGGCGGGACGCGGCGGAACTGACCGCTGCCCTGCGGCCGCGGTCCCGGCTGCTGTACCTGGAGACGGTCGCCAACCCGACGGTCGCGGTCAGCGACCAGCCGGCGCTGCTGGCAGCGGCCCGTTCGGCCGGGCTGACGTGTGTGGTGGACAACACCTTCGCCACGCCGCTGCTGTGCCGGCCGATCGAGCACGGCGCCGACATCGTGCTCCATTCCGCCACCAAGTACCTGGGCGGCCACGACGACGTCACCCTCGGGGTGATCGTTTCTGCCCAGGACGAGATGCACCACGCGCTCTGGAAGAACTCGGTGGACCTCGGCGTGGCGGCGGATCCCTTTGCCGCCTGGCTCACCATCCGCGGGCTGAAGACGCTGTCCCTGCGGATGGCACGCCATTGCGAGAACGCGGCGCATCTGGCGGAACGGCTCGCCGCTCACCCGGCCGTGGCGGAAGTGCACTGGCCCGGCCTGCCCAGCCACCCCGACCACGCGGTCGCGCGGCGGCTGCTGTCCGGATTCGGCGGCATGGTCGCCTTCGATGTGGCCGGCGGGCGCGAGGCCGGCCTGGCGTTCGTCAGCGCGCTGCGCCTGGCCGCGCTCGCCCCCTCGCTGGGCGGCACCGAGACGCTGGTGCTGCATCCCGCGTCCACCTCGCACCGGCAGATGGACGCGGCCGGGCTGAAGGAGGCGGGCATCGGCGAGGGAAGCATCCGGGTCTCGGTCGGGCTGGAACATCCTGACGACCTGTGGGCCGACTTCGCTCAGGCCCTCCCGGCCGGCTGACCAGCTGGCCGGCTGACTCTCCTGGCGGGATGGTCAGTCCTGGCCGGTGACGGGACTGCGGCGCTCCATCAGGACCACGTCCCGCCAGCGGCCGTGGTGGCGGCCGATCCGCTTGCGGATGCCGACGGCCCGGAACCCGGCCCGCTCGTGCAGCCGCAGGCTGGCCGAGTTCTCCGGGAAGATGCCGGACTGGATGGTCCAGATCCCGGCCGCCTCGGTCGAGCCGATCAGCGCCCGGAGCAGGGTGAAGCCTGACCCGCGGCGCTGGCTCGCCGGATCCACGTACACCGAGTGCTCCACCACGCCCGCGTACACACACCGGCCGGAGACGGCGGACACCGCCGCCCAGCCGAGGACCGCACCGCTGTCTGCCGCCACGGCCACATGCCGGTGCCCGGGAAGTTTTCCCGCGTCGAACTCCTCCCACGAGGGAGCCTGGGTCTCGAAGCTCGCCTGGCCCGTGTCGAGCCCGGCCTGGTAGATGGCGAGCACCTGACCGGCGTCGGCGGGCTCCATGGGCCGGATGGCAATGCCGCCAGCACCGCCGGCCGGGGCCGGCCGGTTCGCTGGGGGGTCGCAGGCGGGCTGGCTGAGCCCGGCCGGGGCCGGGGGGTGGTTCCCCACGACGAGGTCGGCGGCGGTTGGGAAGCCGTCCACGCAAGCTTCGTTAAGCCGGTAGTAGTGAGCAGTCCCACGCCGTTCGACGAGCACGAAACGCACCTCGGCCAGCACCTTGAGGTGCTGGGACACGGTGGACTGGCCGACGTGCGCCGCGCCCACGATCTGGCCCACGGTCATGGGCTCCTGGCGGCGTGCGAGCAGGGAAACGATCTCGATCCTGGTCGGCTCGGCGAGCGCGCGGAACCAGGCCGCATACTGCATGGCGGCGTCCCGGCCCAGTGACGGTGGCGGCGGGCCGCCCGCGGTCTGCATATCACCATTCATCGCTCATTGACGATAGATGATTCGGCGGGTGCGCGCATATGCGCATCCGGGAGCCGGCAGGCACCGGTGGCTGGCTGCCCGGCCGGGGGCGCGCATAGGCTCACAGGCGTGTACCTCCCACCCCATTTCGCCGCCCCCGGCGAGGATGAGGTCGCTGCCTTCGTCAATGGCGTCGCCGCGGCTGACCTTGTCACCTTCGACGGGACCAAGCCGGTCGCCAGTCTCATCCCGGTCATCTGGGACCGGTCAGGTGAGGCGGCTGGCGCGCACGGGCGCCTGCTCGGCCATCTGGCACTGGCCAACCCGCAGTGGCAGTCCACCTCACCCGGGGCGGTCGCGCTGGCGATCGTGCACGGGCCGCAGTCCTACGTGTCGCCCACGTGGTACCCGGCTAAAGCGCGGCACGGCCGGGTGGTGCCCACCTGGAACTACCTCACCGTTCACTTCACCGGACCGCTCACGATTCACCGGGATCCGGAGTGGCTGCGTGCCGTGGTGACCCGGCTGACCAGCCAGCATGAGGCGGCGCGGCCGCAGCCCTGGGCGGTGACTGACGCCCCGCCCGAGTACATCGACGGGCAGCTGCGCGGGATCGTCGGGGTCGAGCTGGTGATCGCCTCGGTGGAGGCTAAGTACAAGCTCAGCCAGAACCGCAGTGCCGAGGATCAGGCCGGCGCCATCGACGGCATGCGGGATGGGCCGGGCGCGGGCGCGGCCGCCGTCGCCGACGCGATGGCAGCCGGGATGGCCGCGCGGGAAGCAGGGAAGGCCGCGCGGTAAAGCCGCGATGGCCGCGCGGGAAGCAGGGAAGGCCGCGCGGGAAGCAGGGAAGGCCGCGCGGTAAAGCCGCCGGGTGAACGGCAGCCACCGCAGGCCGCCTGGCGGGGGCCGTTCACCAGCGATGGTGCACCTGGGCCCGGATGCGCCGGTCGTAGAGGTCCTCGATCGCAGCAAGCTCTGCGGCGGTGAGCGGCGGCAGGCTGGCCGCATTGGCGTTCTGCCTGGCCTGCTGGGCGCTGCTGGCGCCAGGGATGACAGTGCTGACTCCGGGCTGATCGATGACCCAGCGCAGGGCCGCCTGTGCCGGGGCGGTCCCGGCGGGGATGATCGCGGTGAACTCACGGGCCGCATCCACGCCGGTGTCGTAGTCAACACCGGCGAAGGTCTCGCCGACGTCGAATGCCTCGCCGTGGCGGTTGTAGGTGCGGTGGTCATCGGGGGCGAACGGGGGGAGTGTCTCTTTTAAACATCTTACTCTGCCGACGAGCGAAGTAATTGAAATGTTGTGAGCTTTCAGACTCGATGTAAAAAAAGAAAAACGACGAGGCATGCCGGGAACGTTGACGCAGAGATAGGGTCTAGAGAGACGAAGGAGGAGGAAGTGCAGCAAGAGGCAGATCTGGGGAA
>OFHK01000211.1_pt1 | contig 18796 bp, 18 predicted proteins | sample 1521951 | NCBI WGS metagenome assembly OFHK01 (sample SAMEA2468436, study PRJEB22500) | soil metagenome | biome: Glassland; feature: Farmland; material: Clay | place: Australia | collected 2013-01-31 | depth 0.55 m
CCGTCCGTCCGCGACGCCCGGCGTGCGCCTCACGGCTCCCTATCGCAGGCCCGGGGGAAACCGGCCAGGGTCAGCCGCCGCTGACCAGGTGCACGGCAGCGGGCGGCGCGGCGGGCACGGCGCCGGGATGCAGTACCGAGGCGATGGCTTCCACGCCGTCGATGAGGCGGGGTCCCGGGCGGACCACCAGGCCGTCGGCGTCGATCGCCCAGACCGGCACCCCGGGCAGCGCACGGGCCGCGGTGTGTGCCTGCTCGATCGCGCCGGCCAGGTGGTAGCCGCAGGGCGCGACGATGACGAGTTCTGGTGCCGCCGCCGCGATGGCGGCCCAGGTCGCCGACACCGACGGTGCACCCGGGCGGGCCGCGGCCGGCCGGCCGCCCGCGGCGGTGACCAGGTCGGGTACCCAGTGCCCGGCGGTGAACGGTGGGTCCACCCATTCGATCACCGCGACCGCCGGCCGGCGGCGCCCGGCGACTCCCGCCACCACCCCGGCCAGCCGGGCCCGCAGGTCACCCACCAGCCGGGTGGCGCGCTCCGGGACCCCGGCCCGCCGGCCTACCTGAAGGATCGTGTCCAGCACGTCTTCCAGCGAGTGCGGGTCCAGTGACAGTACGTCCGCCTGGCACCCCAGGTAGCCCAGCGCTTCTTCGACGTGCCCGGACGGCAGTGCGCACACCCGGCACAGGTCCTGCGTGAGGATCAGGTCTGGTTCCAGGTCCGCGAGGGCCCGCGCGTGGAGTGTGTAGAGGTCCGCACCGGCGGCCCGCTGCGCGCGGACGTAGCTGTCGATCTCGCCGGGGGTCATCCCCCGGGTATCCCGGCCGCCCACGACGATCGTCTTCTCCCGCCGGGCGGACGCCGGCTCGTCGCACTCGAACGTGACCCCGACCAGATCCTCGCCCAGGCCGAGCGAGTACACGATCTCCGTGGCCGAGGGCAGCAGCGAGACCAGGCGCACGGAACAAGAATAGGTACCCGGATGCCCGGTGAGCCGGGCGCCTGGCCCGGTGACAGCAGACTGCGCTGCCGGCGGCAGAAAGACCCCGCTCAGGCGGGCACGCACCCTTCCGCGGCAAGTTGCCGGATACGATGCGGCGTATGCGTTTTGCGATCGCGATCCCCCAGTTCTATGCGGACGGGCAGTTCGATCCGGCAGCGTTCCGCGCCTATCTCACCCGGGCTGAGGAACTGGGCTATGAGAGCGCCTGGGCGCAGGAACAGACGCTGGGGGCGGCACCGCAGCTCGGGCCGGTCGAGGCGATGACCTACGCGGCGGCCTGCACGCGGCGGCTGCGGCTGGGCTGCGTGGTGTTCGTCTCCACCCTGTACAGCCCGGTGCACCTGGCGAAGAGTCTGAGCTCGCTGGACCAGCTCAGCCGCGGCCGGATCGAGATCGGTGTCGGCACCGGCGGCAAGGGCCGGCAGTTCGCCGCCTTCGGCGTGGACCCGCAGCGGTATGTCGCGCGGTTCACCGAGGGACTGGAACTGATGAAGGCGCTGTGGACAGATTCCCGCGTCACCTTCGACGGGCAGTTCTGGCAGCTGCGGGATGCGGCCATGGAACCCAAGCCATTCCAGAAGCCTTTTCCGCCGATCTGGTTCGGCGGGTCCGCGCAGGCCGCGCTGCGGCGCGCCGTCCAGCTGGGCAACGGCTTCTTCGGCGCGGGCTCCACCCCCACCGCCAGGTTCGCCGGCCAGGTCCAGACCGTGCGGGAAGCCCTGGCAGAATCGGGCCGGCCAGCGGCGGGCTTCCCCATCGCGAAACGTGTGTACATCGCGGTCGACGGCAACGGCGAGCAGGCGCGCAAGCGGATCAACGCCGAACTGGAGCGGCTCTACGGACGGCGGGTGGCCGACATCGAGGCCGCCGCGATCGCCGGCACGCCCGCCGACTGCGTGCGCGAACTGCGCGAGGTCGCCGAGGCCGGCGCGGGACTGATCCTGTTCACCCCCATGTACGAGCAAGCCGAACAGGCCGAGCGCCTGGCCGCATCGGTCATCCCCGGCCTCGGGTAGAAGACGGGCTCATTCATGGCTGAGCCTGGGGTGGTCCGCCGGTTCAATGTCCCGATCCCATTGCGTGCGGGCCTGACGCTATCGGCTGACCTGGCACTGCCAAAGGTGCTGCCCGCCCCGGCGGTGGTGACGCGCACGCCATACGGAAAGACGGGTGAGCGGCAGTCCAAGCGCGCTGCCGTTTTCGCCAGCGCGGGCTACGCCTCTGTCTTCGCCGACGTCCGGGGCCGGGGTGACTCCGATGGCACCTTCCAGCCGTACCGCAACGATGGCCCGGACGGGGCTGAGGTGATCGCGTGGGTGGCCGCGCAGGACTGGTGCACCGGTGACGTGGCAACGTATGGGGCCAGCTATGGCGGCCGTATCCAGTGGCTGACCGCGCTTGAGCACCCTCCGGCGCTGCGGGCGATGGTGTGCCTGGTGACACCCAGCGATCCGTTCGTGGAGATCCCGACCGGGCTGCCCACCCCGATGCACATCAACTGGCACCGTTTCGTCGATGGCCGGGTGCCACAGTTCCGGGACGACGTCGACTGGATGGCGGTGTACCGTCACCGCCCACTGCTGACGATGGATGAGGCGGCCGGGTTCGTCTCGCCTAACTGGCGTGCGGAGTTGCGGCACCGCACCCTGGACGAATGGTGGGAGCCGGTTCGCTACCAGCATCGCATCGGTGAGATCGACGTGCCGGTGCTGCATGTCTCCGGCTGGTATGACGATGAGCAGATCGGCACGCCGGCGAACTTCGCTGCCATGGCCGCCGCTGGGCGGGCTGGCCAGCGGCTGCTGATGGGCCCGTGGGGACACGCGGTCAACACCACGCGGGTGCTCGGTGAGGTCGACTTCGGTCAAGACGCGCTGATCGACCTGGATGCCTACGTGCTGGCTTTCCTGGATGAGCATGTCAAGGGCATCCAGCCGGAGCCGCCGCCCGCGCCGGTGCGGATCTTCGTCATGGGGGCCAGCGAGTGGCGGGACGAGCAGACCTGGCCGCCCGAGGGTGCCCGCTCCACGGTCTTTCACTTGTCCAGCAGCGGGCACGCCAACAGCCGGTTCGGCGACGGCCGGCTGGTCCCCTCCCCCGTCACCGGCGAGCAGCCACCCGATGAATGGACGCATGACCCTGGCCGGCCAGTACCGTTCATCACCGATGAAAGCAGTGCCCAGATCGGCGGCCCGGACGACTATCACGGCATTGAGAGCCGGGGCGATGTGCTGGTCTTCACCAGTGACCCGCTGGCACAGCCGCTTGAGATCATCGGGCCGGTCAAGCTGATCGCGCACGTCGGCACCTCAGCCGCCGACACCGACATCATGGCCAAGCTCATAGACGTGCATCCGGGCGACTTCGCGCAACGGCTCTGCGACGGGATGGTGCGGCTGCGCTACCGGGGCGGGTTTGACCGGGAGCGGCCAGTCACCCCGGGCGAAACCTATGAGGTGGAGATCCCGATGTGGGACACCTGCGTCCGGTTGCCGGCCGGCCATCGCCTGCGCATCGAGATCGCCTCCTCAGCGTTCCCCAAGTACGACGTCAACCTCGGCACCGGCGCAGACATGATCACCGAAACCGCAGGCGTCCTGGCCAGCAACCGGCTCTGGCACACACCGTCGCGTCCCTCGCGGCTCATCCTGAACTAGGGCTCCCGCCGCGGCGTCCCGGTGCTTGCGCGTAGCCTGCTGGGCACGACATTCTGTCCCAGAATTCCACCGTTACCGGCAGCCCGTAGCCGAGGAAGGCAACGTGTCCTCATGAACTTCCCGCCCCCCGGATACCCGCAAGGCTCCGGTCCGCAGGACGCTGGCCCGCCAGGCTACGGCCCGCAAGTTCCCGGCCCGCAAGTTCCCGGCCCGCAGGGCTACGGCCCGCCGGGCTGGGTCCCGCAGGACGTCCCGCAGGGCTACGGCCCGCGGGGGCCATCCGACGATCACACGTGGGCGCTGCTGTCATACCTGCTGGCCCTGGTTGCGAGCATCATCGCGCCGCTGGTGATCTACCTGGTGAAGATGAACGAATCGCGCTACGTCAGGTTCCATGCGGCCCAGTCGCTTAACCTGGGGATCACCGCCCTGATCTACTCAATAGCGATTTTCATTCTGCTCATCCCCATCGGGATCGTCACCCACGGCATCGGCATCCTGCTGATCTTCCCGTTGTTCTTCGCGCTCGGCATCGCGGAACTGGTGTTCCTGATCATGGGCGCCGTACGGGCAAGCCAGGGCCAGCTGTACAAGATCCCGACCTTCATCTGCCTCCCCATGGTCAGGTGACAGCAGCACGCGGCCGGGCCGGCCGGCCCGGCCGCGTGCCAGCGCTGCCGCCTGTTATGCGGGCAGCTGGTTGGTGTAGATGGTCTGGTCGTTAGCGACTATCCCGCTGGGTTCGGTGCCCTGGCACAGCGTCGGCGGAACGCCGGTGACCCCGGTTCCCGGGCAAAGGAACGCGTCCGGGGTGCGGGTGTCCATCCACAGCGGATGGGCCCCGGCCTGGGCGCTGAGCCCCGAGTAGTCCCCGAAGAACAGGCTGTTGCCCTGGGCGTCGGGGAACTGCGTCGGCAGCGGCATGGATGTCGAGGTGGCCCTCGCTACCCGGAAGGGGCCTTTCACGCTCCCGGTGGAGACGCTCACGTCCATGTTCCCGGTGGTCTCGTCCGACCCGTACTGCCGGTCGTAGTAGGAGACCGCGAGGGTTCCCTTGGGGGTGAACCCAGCCCACTGGAACCACTGGTCGGTGCGGGCCTGGCCCGGAGCCGTGTTGACCACGGGCAGGTTCCGCGGATCGGTGGTGGTCCCGGTGAACGTGGCCCCACCGTCATTGGACACGCTGAGCAGGATCTTGTTGCTGCACGCCCCCGCGGTCTTGACGCCGGTGTAGGTGTTGATGCCGGTGGCCGAACTGAAACCGGCCGGCGCGCACCCGTTGGACTCGTTCGAGTCACGGCTGATGTAGGAGCCGATGGTGACCGCCACCTGCTTGGGATTGGCCGGGTTCACCGCGCCGGACGGGTAGTTGGCCGCCCGGAACACCGAGTTCTGCGCCGTGCCCTTCTCCGGCACACACGCCCGGAACGTGTCCTGCCCGCCCTGGTAAGTCGCGCAGTCCGGCAGGTCGTAGTAGTCCATGGCCCTGACCGGGGCGCTGAACGTCTGCCCGCCGTCGGTGGAGCGCACGAGCAGCACCTGGTTGCGGTTGTCATTGCCGGTGACGCTGTTGTTGAAGTTGGAATAGGCCACGTACAGCGTGCCGTCCGGGCTGGTGAACGGGTCGGAGAACTGGTTCTCGTTGCAGGTCCCCTGCGGCGTCGGCAGGCCGAAGGTGTTGCCGCACAGCGAACTGGTGGTGCTCACCAGGACTGGCGCGCTGAAGCTCTGCCCGTAGTCGTCGGAGTTCACCTCCCAGATGTAGGCGGTCCCGTCGGCAGCGAAGATCGTCCAGGTGACATAGATACGGTCACGGAACGGGCTTGAAGTGTGATTGTCGATCGTCATGTACGGCTTGTCGTTGAACGGCGCGCCGGTCGTCGTGGAGGTCTCGATCGCCGGGCGGCCAGGGAAGTCCCAGGATGCGCCGCCGTCGCCGGTGGACCGGAACACGTAGACCGAGCTTGACTGATCCGGGTTGTTGGTCGTTCCCGGCCCGCGCTGGAACAGCTGGCATGCGAGATAGACGTTTCCTCTGCTGTCCCAGGCCACCGAGGGGTCACCGCCGCCCTGCCAGTACTCCCGCGCCACCCCGCCGAACGCGGTCCCGCGGGTGAACCCTGTGGGGAGCGTGGTGTCGGTCCAGTTCGCTCCCCCGTTGCGGCTGAACGCGGCGCCGCAGTTGCCGTCACCGCGCCGGTAGTCGTTGTACGCCCCCACGATCTGGCGTGGATTGGACGGGTTCTGGGCGACGGTGGTCTCGTTCTGCGCCTGGGCGCGCCCCTGCAGGCCGGGGTCGGCGACGTTCAGGCAGTTCTGGTTGACCAGGACATCGGACCGGATGTTGTACGGGCACAGGCCGGCCGATGTGCTGGACATGCGGGCACCCACCCGGGCCGCCGCCGCGTGCGCCGGTACCCCGACACCGGCCTCGAACGAGGCGAACCCGGACAGGAGCCGTTTCTGGATGGGATTGAGCCCGGACAGCGAGATGCCGGTGGCGGCACTCGCGTGCTGCGTTCTCAAGGTGGCTGGGGCAATCGCGAGTGCGATCGCGAGAACGGCGGCAAAGGCGAGAATCAACCGGGATTTCACGTGCCTTTTCTCCTCCCGCTTTGGTGCGCTCTGTTCTGAGCGCATCCCAGCCGCGGCGGCGGCTCGCGCACCGATGCACGACAGGACCGCCGTCGCGGGTCGTCACTGGCCGCACCCCTCCGTTCCGGAGTGGGGCGGCCCAGCAGGCCGGGGCCTTGCTGAGCCCACCGGCGCCGGCATGCGTCCCGAACGCTACGCTCCCTGCATACCGGGATCAATACGCGCGAATAGGCCATTTATGATGACGAGCCGCCAGGCCAATCCGGCCATTCCGGGCCATTGCCCCGCCTAAACGCCCCCGGCTACCTGGTGGTAGACCCTGAGCCAGGAGCACCGGCGCAGGTCAGCCGTGGCTCCGCACGACACGGAAAGGCTCCGCCAGTGACGGCTGCGCGGCAACCCCGTGAGGTGGCGTGCGGCGCTTCTATCCTGTGATCGCAGCCGGGGTGATCATTGCGAGTCTGACGGCGTTCCAGGTGTCGGTCTCGCACTCGCCGTCCGGAAAGCCGGGCCTGCCCACTGCAGCGTCACAACCCCGGCCGTCCGGAAGCCCGCAGGGGCCGTGGCATCTGAAGTTCGATGACGAGTTCAGCGGGCGGTCTCTCGACACGGCTCCATGGTCCAAGGGATGGCTCGCCCCGGGTATCACCCCGCCGGTGAACCCGGGTGAGCTGGAATGTTATGACCCGGCCAGGGTTGGCGTGTCCGGTGGGTTCCTCCACCTCAGCCTTGTCCCGGAGCCAGAATCGGCGGGAAGGTACGCCCTTATGCCAGCGGCATGATAAACAGTAACGGCAAATTCCAGTTCACCTACGGATTCATGGAAGCCCGTATCTGGCTGCCCGGGCGAGGGCGGATCATCAACTGGCCCGCATTCTGGGCTGACGGGCAGAACTGGCCGCAAGACGGCGAAATAGACGTTATGTACGATGGCCACCCGGTGGGGACCGTTAAGTCCGGGGTCACCGCAGCCCCAATTTCCCTGACCCTCAACAACGCGACCACCCACCGGTACGGGATTCCCGTGCAAGTCCCCGCCACGATGGGAGTTGACCACGTGCGGGTATGGCAGCACGCGGGGTAGCTGCGCTCATGACGACCGGACGGAGCGGCCGTCGGGGTCTGACAGCAGCCGCGCCATAAATGCGGGCAGATGCGGGCAATGGTTACCGCGCTGCCGGGTGTTGACACGCGTATGGACCCGGTGCCGCCCGCCCCCCTGACGTCGGAAAGTGCTGTCCTGATCCCGGTGCCGGAGGCTGAGCAGATCGTCGGCCACCACCGTGCCCGGCTCGACCAGGCCGCCACGCTGGGTGTTCCCGCGCATGTCACGGTCCTCTACCCGTTCGTGGCACCGTCCGCGATCACGGCTGCCACGATCGGTGTCCTGGCGGAGGCGGTGGCGTCGGTCAGGGCTTTCGACTGTGAGTTCCATGCGACCGCATGGTTCGGTGAGGAGGTGGTCTGGCTCGCACCCAGCCCCGATCAGCCGTTCCGGGCGTTGACGCACGCCGTGTCGGCCGCCTTTCCCGCATACCTGCCCTACGGCGGCGTGTATGACGATGTCGTTCCTCATCTCACGGTCGGTGCCAGGTCAGCCGGCGGCGTTGCCGAGCTGCGGGCGGCGGAGGCCGACGTCCTGCACCGGCTGCCCATCCGGGCGCGTATCAGCCGGGCGTGGCTGATGACCGGCCAGGCAGCACCTGGCAGCTGGCATTCTGTGGCCGAACTGCCCCTGGCCGCGAGCTGACCGCCGGCCAGCGCACCGCCGCCGGTTACCATCGTGTGCCCCACCGGTGATATCCGAAGGACCGCCCTTACGCATGTGTCCTGTCAGGGCGGGCAGCTACGGCGGGCCAGGTTCACCGATGTCTGGCTGCGTGATGTGCGCATGACGGCGACGCGCCTGACGGAGTCGGCATGGACGGGACGTCACCTTCGGCAACTGCCTGCTGCGTGACGTGGACTTCACCTGCGCCGCCCTCACCCGCACCGCCTTCCCCGACTCCAGGCTGACCGGCACCGACTTCAGCCGCGCGACCATGGACAGGGTGGACCTGCGCGGCGCCGAACCCGGCATCATCTTCGATCCCAGCTCACTGCGCGGGGCGGTCGTGACAGCGGGCCAGCTGGTGGAGATGGCGCCGCTGCCCGCCGGCAGCCCGGGCATCCTCGTCGAGGACGGGTAACGCGGCGGGCCGGCTAAGCCGTTCCTTCGACCAGCACCAGGTTGCCCGTCGAGGCGCGCTGGCGGATCGCCATCGCCGCGGCATACGCTTCGGACTCGTACCAGCTCCTGGCATGCTCGACGCTGGGGAACTCCAGCACGACCACCCGCCGGGGGCGCCAGTCACCTTCCAGCGCCTCCCAGCTGCCACCGCGGACCAGGAAACGCCCTCCGTGCGGTTCAAGCGTGGCCGGGACGAGCGCCGCATACTCCCGGTACGCCTCCAGGTCATGGACGTCGACATCGGCGATCACGTACGCAGGCATCTGTTCCCTTTCTCCAGATCAGCCGGCCAGGTTAGCGTACGCAGCCGGCGTACCGCCCCGGCAAGGCGGCCGGCCCGCGAGAAGGCCGCCCTGCGGCTACCGGCGTGATCGCCTGGGCACGAACACGCCGGAGAACGCCTGCGCCGGGATGCCGGGGACCGGCTGGCCGGTCGCGTACCGGTAGATCATCGCCCGGGCATAACTGGAGATGGCGCTGAACACCGCGCCCAGCGCGAACAGGGCCAGCACCGCCACGCCGACGACCACCACCCCCGCCGCGAAGCCCGCAGTGGAGCCCGACACGAGCAGGAACACGCCGATAAAGGCGGCTATCAGCATGGGCAGCATCAGCAGGAACTGGATGAGACCGAAACGCAGGGTGGCCCGCAAGCCAGTGCCCCAGGTGGTGCGGATGAGTTCGGCGGATCGCTTCACTGCGGCGAACGGGCCCAGGCCCCCGGCCACCACGACCGGAACGGCCAGGAAGGTAGCGATCGCCCACACCAGCCCGCCGAGGAAGCCGGCGATCCCGTCGCCGGGAGCCAGTTCGCGGTAATTGTCGCAGAACCGGCCCCGGAACCATGTCATAGCCTTTCCCTGGCTGGTAGTCCCAGCCGGATTTCTGGTACCAGTGGCGCTCAGTGGTGCAGGGTGATCCGGCCGCCCGGCATGATCTTCTCCACCACAGCCACCAGCCAGACCAGCGCCGCCAGCATCGCCGGTGCGACAACCCATCGTTCGGGCCGGGTGCCGGTGGTGAACGCCAGCGGCTCGGGCAGCAGCCGGACATGGAACCGGGACAGGGGCCAGGCGATCGGTATCCCCTCGTTCGTGAGCATGTCCCCGGCCAGGTGGGCCGCGGTCCCGGCCGCGATCGCCAGCGGCACCCCGTTTACGCCGTACCCGGAATAGAGCATGGCCGCCGCTCCCCCGATAGCCAGCAGATCAGCGAAATGGCCGCCGATCTTCAGTGCCCGCAGTCCCGAGGCCAGCACCAGGACCAGCATCAGCCCGAGCCCGATCTTCCCGGCCAGCAACTGCCGGTAATGGCCGGCCGCGTACGCCGCCCCGGTGAACGCGGCAACCCCGGCGAGCGAGTGGGTGCCATGCCGGTGTCCCCCCGACACATGCTCGACCAGCCAGGCGAACCCCTTGGTCACGAACCCGAACGACCTCGCAACGGAGGCGTCGGGATGATCGATGTCGGGCAGCACGGCAGCGCCCGCGGTCACGGCGGCCATCACCGCCAGGTGCGCGGGACCCAGGTGCAGCACGAAGTGCCCCACCGTCCCGCCCGCGACAAGCCCAGACAGCGCATGGGTGCGTCCCATCACGTCAGCCACCCCCCAGCACCCAGGAACCAACCAGACATATGACGGGCAGAAGCTAACAAGCACCCCCGGCCGGCGCCAGCACGACACGCCGCCACCTCAAGCCGGGTGGCCGGGCCGCTGTGGTTCCGGGGCCGCGACCGTCAGGAGTTCGCCACCGAGGGATAGGGCGGGTCCAGTACCGTGAACGCGCCTGAGCGGGTCAGCGCCACCATGACATACCTGGGGCGGGAAAGGACACAGATACCTGCTATCACCAGCCAGGAGACGAGACTGGCCGGAGTTCGTGCCGGAGCGCTTGCTCAGCCCGCCGCTTGACGGTCACCCAGCTCACGGTAGTGTTGCCGCCCTGATATGTCAGCTTCCCCTTCACCCAGTTCCCGGCCCGGCATCGTCGCCAGACTGCGCGCCGCTGGGTGTGTCTTCGCCGAGGACGAGGCGCGGCTGCTCATCTCCACTGCCCGCACCGATGCCGAACTAGACACCATGACCGGCCGGCGGGCCGCCGGCGAGCCGCTGGAGCACGTCCTTGGCTGGACCGAGTTCTGCGGCCTGCGGATAGCCGTTGACCCCGGGGTCTTCGTGCCCCGCCGCCGCACCGAGTTCCTCGTCGGCCAGGCCGTCATCCTCGCCCGGCGGGCCGCCAGCCCGGAAGCTGGCGCCACCGGTCCCTCCGCCACCGGTCCCTCCGCCACCGGCCCCTCCGCCACCGGCCCCTCCGCCCAGGCCACCGGCCCCTCCGCCCAGCACTCCGCCCGGCCACCAACGGTGATCGTTGACCTGTGCTGCGGGTCCGGTGCGGTCGGCGCCGCGCTGGCCGCGGCCCTGGACCGGGCCGAACTGCACGCCGCCGACATCGATCCGGCTGCCGTGGCCTGCGCGCACCGTAACGTGGCGGCCGCCGGCGGGCACGTATACCAAGGCGACCTGTATGAGCCGCTGCCGGCCGTACTGGCCGGCCGGGTGGACATCCTGGTCGCGAACGTTCCCTACGTACCCACCGGGGAACTCGGGCTGATGCCCCCCGAGGCCCGCGACCACGAGCCGCAGGTGGCGCTGGACGGCGGCGCCGACGGGCTTGATGTCATGCGCCGGGTGGCCGCCGCCGCCCCACGCTGGCTGGCACCCGGCGGCCACCTGCTCGTCGAGGCGAGCGAGCGCCAGGCGCAGCAGGCGGCCGGCGTGGTCGCCCAGGCCGGGCTCATCCCGCGTCTGGCCAGGTCCGGCGAGCTGAACACCACCGTGGTCATCGGCACCAGCCCCGCCCGCCAGGAGGTGCGGCGCTAACCGACCGCGGTCAGCGCTTTCGCGTAAAGCATCATGTACTCGGCTGCCGCGTCACCGGCGTAGAAGAAAGTCCAGGCTGAAATTCTCCATCAGCAGGGGGCCTTCTTCGCCACGGTGCAATGGCTGGTCACGGCCCTCATTGCGGTCGCGCTCGCGCTTGCCGCCAGCGCTCGGGCGTTCCGTGGCATGCCCGGCTGGTTTGCCCTGGCGGGCCTGCTGCTGGCGATCTGGGCAGTGCTGCGCGCGGCAGTGGCCGGCACACCAGCCAGTGGGCTTACCTGGGTGCTGTTCGGTGCTGGCACGGCGGCCGTCCTGGCCTTAGCCAGCCGGCTCGACCCCGCCTTACGCCGGATCCTGCTCAGCGGCGTGCTCGCCATCGGTTCGGTGGTGGCCGCAACCGGGTGGCTGGGTGTCGCGTTACACCAGCAGCCGTGGGGCTCACCATCGCAGCACCTGTGGCGCGGCGCCGCGACGCTGACCTACGCCAACGCGACGGCGGCGCTGCTGGTGCCGCTGGTGCTGGTGCCGCTGGCACGCGGCACCGCAATCGCCGACGGGTTCGTCTTCGCCTGCACGCCCAACTTCAGTGTCCGCGGCAGCGAGCAGGACCATCGCACCATCGACCTGCGCTGATCACCGGTCTGGTACGGCCGCCGGCCGCAGGAACGATTCACCGCGGCCGACGGGTAACCGCATGCACGGCACGCCGTAGCATGGCCTCATGCAGGCCTGCTCCGGCCCAGTAGACAGGCACGTCCTGCGCCATATGCAGACCGAGCCACCCGACTCCGGGTGCCGCCCGGCCTGCCGGCTGTGCGAGGCGATGTGGGGGCAGTGCGGCATCGTCGGCTGGTCTGCCCGCCTGATGGCGCAGACCTACGAGGGGCAGATCCCGCCGAGCAGGAGCGCCATCGCTGTGGTACACCAGGCCGTCCGGCGCCTGGAGCGGGCCAGGCAGGTGGTCACCTTCAGTTACACCGGCTGCCAGGGCGAGTTGTTCGCGGCCCCGGTTTCTGCGGACCAGCCCGCCTGACCTGCTTCCCGCGCGGCACGGTCAGCGCCCGGCCCGGGGCCTGCGGCTAGCGTGGGCCGCCGTTCCAGCCGGGCATCGTCGCCCCGGGCAGGGTGTTCCAGCTCAGCACGTAGTCCCGCTGGTGGCCGTGCCAGTAACGCAGCCGCAGCCGGGTGAAGTACTTCACCCCGTTGTGCACGGCCACTCCCGAGAAGCTGAGCCGCGCGGGGTAGGTGTGGTAGTGGCCCGCCGAGCAGTTCGGAGTGCAGGTGTTCACCCACAACTCGCCCCGGGTGAAGGCCGACGAGCCCGACCACCCGGACCAGTGCGGGGTCCGCACGAAGACATTCGACTCCCCGATATAGATCACCGGCAGCCGCGCCTGCCCCTGGCTCCACCCCTCCGCGCCGTTGTAGGCGACCGGCAGGGCCATTGACGTGGGCGACGCGCCCACCGTCCTGAGCGCGATCACAGCCAGGCCCGCAGCGACCGCGACGACTATTGCGGCCAATCCGACGAAAAAGTTCCCCTTCACGGTGCTCCCCTCCGTGCCGTGGTACCCACCCTAGGCGCTGGTCACGCCACCTGCGTAAAGGCGAGGTGCGCATGATCCACGGCAGATCAGGAGCGCATCGGGACGGCCGCCGCAGCAGCCCGCGAACCGCCCAGAACCCTGAGGGTTAGCGAGACTTGGTGTCCGCCTGCTCTTCGCAGGCCACAGTGCAACGGCCAGCGGAACCAGCCCGACGATGCGCAAACATCCAGCGCTGCGCGTAGCCACGAGCACCGGCGTGGTCACCCGGCGGGCGGCTGCCGGGTGCGGGGCCTGCGCCCCTTCGCGAGCCGCAGTGCAAGGCCGACCAGCGCCAGGCCGACAACGAAGACGGCCACCGGCCCACCGACGGATTGGGGCAGGTAACGGTCGAGCGTCTGCGGCACGATCAGGATGATGCCGACGGCCCCGAGCGCGACCAGCCATACCCACCGCAGGGCGACGCCGGCCATGAGCAGGCCGATCAGGGTGAGCGGGGCGAGCACGTTGCCCGCGGCCTCCTGCATCGTCAGCATGGCGCCCACCACCAGGCCAACCCCGGCCGCCAGGTATCCAGCATGCTGTGGGCGCAGGTATCCGCGGTACGCGGCAGCCCCCCAGGCCGCCGACAGCACCCACACGCCAAGGCCAGGGCCCCACTCGTGCAAGCCCGGTGCGAAGCGCGCAATGCCGGCGCCGACCGTCGCCGCGATCGCCGCGAACGCCGCCAGGTGCTGAAGCGGGGCATGAGTCCGCCACCAGGCCACGACCCCGCAGACCGCAGTCACAGCAGCCGTCACCAGCAGGCCGCTGACCCCGCTCAGATGCCAGACCTGGTCGCTGAGCACCCCCATGAAGACCGTCACGCTCACGGTGGACATGAGCCACAGCACACTGCGCAGCCGGGCGAAAGCTGGCTCGCCGCCCACCGTCATCACGGACGCGGCACCCCCGAGCGCGACCGCGGCGACGGCGGCGAAAGCGAGCTGAGCGCCGACTGGAACGTCTGGCCAGAGCATGTGGACCGAGACAAAACCGGCCACGATCGCCAGCACGCCGCCAACGTAGCCGAGCGCCTCGACAGTCAGCGGGGTCCGCCCGGCCGCCCGGCCGGGTGCCACCCCAGCCCCAGCCCGTTCCGCCCCGGTGACCACGGTCTGGGCCACCCCGGCGTCAGCCCGGGCCGCCCCGGTCACCGCAGTCTGCTGCGCCTGCGCCACAGCCGCCTGCTGCGCCTCAGCCACCGCGATCCGCTCCGCTTGCCCCGCGTCGATGAGCCCAGCCGCTACCCAGCGCGCAAGCTGTTCGCCCAGCACAGGAGCGGGAGGAAGATCCTGCATGGCCACCGCCTTCGACAGTGCTCCCAGGGTAGGGCTGCTGGTCTTCCCAGCGGGAGTGCCGGCCTACTCACCATCGGCTGCCGGGTCTGCTCATATCTGGCTGCCTCATCTACTCAGCCGGGCTGCTGTGCCCGCCGGGCCTCAGGCGACCACCCGCACCGACGACGAGCCGTCGGGAAGGCGGCGGACCTCCAGCCGCTCGGGCACCCGGTCCTTCAGGTCGGTTACGTGGCTGACGATGCCTACCACCCGGCCCCGGTCACGCAGGTCATCGACGACCGCCATGACCTGGTCCAGGGTGTCGGAGTCAAGCGAGCCGAACCCCTCGTCGATGAAGAGCGTGTCCAGGTCCACTCCCCCGGCCTCGGCCTTCACCACATCCGCCAGGCCGAGCGCCAGCGCGAGGGAGGTGTAGAACGTCTCACCACCGGACAGCGATGCCGGGCTGCGTTCCTCACCAGTGTGCCGGTCGATCACGGCCAGCGTCAGCCCGGTGCGCTCCCGCCTGGTCTCACCCTCGTCGGTGCGCTTGAGTTCATAGCGCCCGGACGACATCGCCGACAGCCGGACGTTGGCCGCCGCGACCACCTGGCTGAACCAGTGCCGCAGCACATAGGTGGTCAGGTTCACCCGCCGGTGCCCGTCGGTCCCCTTGACCAGGCCCGCCAGCCGGATCACCGGCCCGATCTTCTCGACCAGCCGGTCGTGGGCTTCTTCGGCTTCCGTAACCTCTGCCATCCGCGTGGCCAGCCGGTTAGCCCTGGCCTTGCCGGCTTCGTGGACGCCCCTGACCTCCTGCTCGGCTTCCTGGGCACGGGCCAGCGCGGCGGCGGCCGCCCTCGCCGAGTCGTGGATCCGATCCGCCTGATCAGGGTCGAGCCCGGCCAGGTCCTTGCTGGCCACCGCTGCCTCCAGGCCAGCCATGGTGGTGATCCAGGACTCCACCCCGGCCGCAAGGTCTGCCTGCTCGGCGGGTGCCCGCACCGCGGCACGGACCTCATCCAGCGAGGCGAACCCCTGCTCCGACGCCTCCCGCTCGGCCCGCAGATGCGCCTTGGCGTGATCGGCAAGTGCGGCGGACAGTGCGTCGAGGGCATGCGCCAGCGCGCGGTCCCTGGCTGCGGCCTCCCGCAGGGCTGACTGCCGGGCGGCCACGGATGCGGACTCCCCGGCGGCCTCAGCCAGTCCGGTACGCAACCGTTCCAGGTCGTCACGGGCCGCGCGGGCCTGCGCGGCAGTGTCGGTGGCCTGCTTCTCCGCTTCCCGCAGGTCGGTGACGCTCGTCTCCTGCTCGGCGCGCGCGGTTGCCAGTCCGGCTTCCAGCCCGGCGGCGTCCGCCGCCGCCTGTTCCGCGTTCGCGATCTCGCTGGCCAGTGCCGCCGCTTCCGCTGCCAGGTCGTCGGCCACCCGCCCGCCAGCCCGGGCGGCGCAGGCCGCCTCCTGCAGGGCGAGTTCTTCGTGCCCGGTGTCGAGGCGGTCACGCTCGACCACAGCTTCGTCCCGCCGCGCGGCGGCTACCTCAATGTCGCTGGCGGACACCGCCGAAGCCGACGCGCACGCGGGGGCCGGGTGCTCGGTGGAGCCACAGACAGGGCAGGGGCTGCCCCCGGTCAGCTGGGCCGCGAGTTCGGCGGCCATCTCACTCAGCCGGGTGTCGCACAGCGCCTGGTGCGCGTACACCAGTGCCTGGTGGGCGTCTACCGCTTCCTGCAGCGCCGCCCGGGCTGCCGCCACCTGCGGCGCGAGTCCGGCGGCCTCACTGGCGGCCGCCTGCTGCTCCAGAATCTGCTCCCGCTTGGCCAGGGCGAGGTCAAGCCCGGCGGCGGCGGACAAGGCCTGCTGCCACTCCCCCTCCAGCCGGGTGATCCGGGCCGGCAGTTCGCTGCGCGCCTCTTCCAGGGCCGCGGCCCGCACCGAGGCAGCCCCGGCCCGCAGTTCCAGTTCGGCCAGTGCAGCCTCCTGGCCTGCCAGGCCCGCCTCCTGGTCGGCCAGGTGCTGGAGTCCTGCCGCCTCGCGTTCGCTGGTCTCCGCCTGGGCGGCCACACCGGCGCTGCCCTTGCCGCCGAGCAGATCCGCGTCCGGATCCCCGGTCAGCCCGGTGAGAGTTCCGCGCGCCTCAGCGACCACGGCCTCGGCGTCCGCCAGCCCGGCCAGCAGCGGCCGCACCGGCTCGGCCCGCCGGGCGGCGGCCAGCCGGCTTGCGCGCTGATCATGCTCTGGCCGGGTTCTCTCATGCGCCCGGCGGGCGGCCAGCGCCTGGGTCAGCCTGGTCATCAGGGCTGCCTTCGCCCTGGCCTGCTCGTCCGCGGCCAGCGCCGCTACAGCAGCACCGGCTGCCAGTTCCAGCCCCTCACCGGTGAGCGCCACATCCCCGGCGAGTTGCTCGCTGATTTCCTTCAGCCGGGTCATCCGCTCAGCGGGCGGCAGTGACCCGAGTTCGGCCCGGTCACCGGCATCCAGGCCGGCCGCCTCGGCCGCCGCCGACACCGCATCCGACACCCTCCTGTCCGACCGCTCACGCTCCCTGACGGCCTCGGCGCGGCGCCTGTCAAGTTCGGCGGTGACACGGTCGTACAACTGCGTGCCGAACAGTTTGGTGAGCAGTACCCGCCGGTCGTCGTCACGGGCCCGCAGGAACCGCGCGAACTCCCCCTGCGGCAGCAGCATGACCTGGGTGAACTGCTCGCGGTTGAGGCCGACCGCCGCCGTTATCACCTCCCCCGCCTCGGCCTTGTTCGAGGTCAGGCTGGACCAGCCGCCCGCCTCCATCCGCTGCAGGTGGACCTGGGTCGCCTCGGTCGTGAACCCGTCGCCGCGCTTCTTCGGCCGCCGGTGCTCGGGGACCCGGGTGATCCGGTACCGGGCACCGCGCAGCGAGAACTCCAGCACGGCGCGGGGCTCGGCAGCTGGCTGTGCGAAGTGGGACCGCAGCCGGTCGTCGCCGGAGTCCTCCCCGGCCAGGCCGCCGTAGAGCGCATAGGTGACCGCGTCCAGGATCGTGGTCTTGCCCGCGCCGGTCGGGCCTTCCAGCAGAAACAGCCCGCTGCTGGCCAGCCGGTCGAAGTCGATCCGCTGCACCGTGGCGTAGGGGCCGAACGCCGTCACCTCCAGCGAGTGCAGCCGCATCAGGCGGCCACCTCCCCGTGCTGCGCCGCGGCCACGGCATCGGCGAGCACCGCGCGCTGGGCCTCATCCGGCGGGGCCCCCGCCACGAACTCCACGAACAGCCCGCAGATCTCGGCCGGGTCTGACGCCTCGGCCAGCCGCACCAGATCAGCCTCGGCGCCGGTCAGCCCGCCTTCGGGTGCGAAGTCGAGCGCGATGGTGTGCGGCCACTTCTCACGCAGCCGCTCCATCGGTGCCAGCGGCCTGGCCTGGTCGGTGAGCACCGCCTTGACCCAGGCGCCGGCCAGCCCGGCCAGGTCGCCGTCGGCCCGGGCGAGCAGGTCGTCGAGACGGCCGCGCACCTCCCGCAGCGGCCGTGGCACCGGGGCCGGCAGCAGTGTTGTCACGACTGCCCCGTCGCCGCCGATCTCGGCCAGCGTGACCGACTTGGTGTGGCCACGCTCGGAGAAGGAGAACGCGAGCGGCGAGCCCGAGTACCCGGCCATGGTGGCACCGCCGGCCTCGATCCGCTGCTGGCCGTGCAGATGGCCAAGAGCCAGGTAGGAACACCCGGCCAGGACGGAGACTGGCGCGTGGCCAATGCCGCCCACCCGGACGTCGCGTTCAGATTCGCAGGACTGGCCGCCAGTGATGAAGGCGTGCGCGACGACAATGGTGCGGGCGATGCCGCGGGCGGAGGCGTCCGCGCGGATCCGGTCCGCCGCCGCGGCCAGCACCGAGGCGTGCGAGCGCTCCGCGCCCAGCTCAGCCATGACCGCGTCGGGCAGCAGGTACGGGATGCCGTAAATCCCCACCTCCCCGTGAGCGTCGGAAATGAGGACCGGGCGGGTGAGGTCGGCGAGGCTGGTGCGCAGGTGGATACCGGCCGCCTCGCTCAGCCCGGAGGCGAAGCCCAGCCTGACCGCTGAGTCGTGGTTGCCGCTGACGAGCACCACCGGGATGCGGGCGCGGGAGAAGGCGACCAGCGTCCGGTCCAGCAGCGCCACCGCGTCGGTGGACGGCACCGCGCGGTCGTAGATGTCGCCCGCCACCACGACGGCATCGACGTGGGGGGAAACCGCCTCCCCGAGCAGCCAGTCCAGGAAGACGGCCTGGTGCTCCAGCAGGCTCTCGCCGTGCAGCGTCCGCCCCAGATGCCAGTCGGACGTGTGAATAAGCCTCATCGCCCTGCCCCGATCACCGAACGCCTCGCCGGTCCCGCCACGCCGGGCCAGCCGGACGAGCCACATGATGTCGGAGAGCTACGACAACCGGGGCCGCGCCGCGCCGGCGCGGTGTCCGGTCAGGGCTTCCGGCCGGCCGCGGCCCGGTCCGCCCGGGCCGCCCGGGCTACGCCGGGCGCGGGCCGGCCGGCTGGTCGCGCGCGACCGGGAAGGCCAGCCGCGGCGGGAGGTCCACGCCGAAGAGGGCACGACGCCGG
>OFHK01000213.1_pt1 | contig 18581 bp, 16 predicted proteins | sample 1521951 | NCBI WGS metagenome assembly OFHK01 (sample SAMEA2468436, study PRJEB22500) | soil metagenome | biome: Glassland; feature: Farmland; material: Clay | place: Australia | collected 2013-01-31 | depth 0.55 m
AGCTTGTGATTAAACCCATGAAGATCATTTAACTGTTTGTGGTGCCGTCACCGGCTGCTTCTCGCCGCTCCGGCGTTTCTTCCTGGTCGGGGCGGTGTTCTTCTTGCCGACGGGGTGGCGGTGGCGGGGTGGCCGGGTGGTGCCGGGTGGGCGGCCCGGACCTGCGGTGGTGGGTTTTGGGGTGCTGGCCGGGGTGCCGAGGTGCCGGCGCAGGATCGGAAAACCTCGGTGGACCCGGCGGGGTGTCAGCGGCCGGTCATGGGGGATCGGTTTCTCCCACCGCCGGCGCAGGTCCTGGTGCAGGGGGCGGGCGAGGCGGAGCTGGGCGTGGGCGGCCAGGATCAGCCAGGTCCAGCGCTCGCCCTGGGCGGGAGTGCGGATCTGCGGCGTGGTCCAGCCCAGTGCGCCCTTGATCAGCCGGAAGGTGTGTTCAAGATCGAAGCGCCGCAGGTAGGTCTTCCACAGCAGGTCCAGGTCGAAGGGGGTGCCGGGCGGGGCGTGGTGCCATAGCCACAGGTCGCTGGGGATGCGGTTGCCGGGCAGGTGGCCGACCTGAAGGCGGATCACTGTGCCGGGGACGATGGGCAGCTCGCCGGCGTGCCCGCTCCAGCCCGCGGCGCGGGATAGCTGCTGGTGCAGTTCGTGCCAGGCGCTGACCAGCACCCGCCCGTAGCGGGCGCTGCTGGCCTCCGCTTGCTGGTCGGGGACGGGCAGGCCGGCGGGTTTGGCCAGGGCGAAACGCGCCCCGTGCCGCCGCGGAGCCCCGCCCTGGCGGTGGTAGGTGCGTTCGGGGGCGGGCCCGTAGAAGACCCGGTCGCTGCGGACCCGGCCCAGCACCTGGACCGGCACGCCGTCGTGGCTGGTGAGATAGGCAAGGCGGGTGAGGTCGTAGCCGCAGTCGAAGATGAAGACCGCGGCCGGGCGGCCCGCCAGCAGCCCGGCCGCCGCCAGCCTCCGGTGGACCCGCCCGACCTGGGCGGCGGTCACCGTGCTGGCGTTGTCCTGGGGGCCGGTGCGCACCGCGTCCAGCAGCGCGGTCCACGAGGTGGCCCCCCATTCCAGCCCGGCGGCGAAGGAGTACGGCCACCCCGGAATGGTCTTGCGTGCGCCGTCACAGCGGCACGAGGCGTAGGCGTGGCAGCGTCCCTCGGAGGTCTCCGCATCCGGCCTGGGCCACGGCGAGACATCCACCGCGATCTTCAGCGGTCCCTCGTCCGGCATCTCCCATGACCGCGCGAGCAGATCGCCCAGCACTTCCTGATCGATATCCCCGCAGGCCAGCGCGTCATATAGGGCACCGTGACCACGGCGGAACGCCTTCTCCCCGGACAGCTCCACCAGCGAGCCCACCGGACCCGTCCTCGTCAGCACCGCGTCCGCCAGCCCGGACAGCGCATCCGCGCGACGGCGCAGGCAGGCATATAACCCGGCCCGGAACACGACCAGCCGCCGCCGCGCAGCAGCCTCCCCCTCGACCACCGCAGCCAGCCCTGGCATAGTCGGACCCACGGCCACCCACTCCCTTCGAAGCCTCAACACTCCGAAGCGTCGCGGGTGGCCGTGCCCATGGCAACAACCCCGGCAAGAAATGATCTTGCCGGGGTTTAATCACAAGTTAAGAGCCCCGCCACGATTGCCCGGATAGCGCTCACGCGGCAAGCGGAACCGATCACGATCCAGACTCAGCGGATGCTTCCAGCGGGCGTGCCGCCGCGCCTGGCCGACAGTCCAGGCCGACGGCTTCTGACGCCTCTCCCCCATTGCAGTCACCCCAGCCGCCCTGTCGCTACCCAGAGTGAGAGTGAAGGAAGTCCCTGCTCTCTGGGCCGCGAACCGATCGATTATGTGGGGTTGACGGAGTGACGGGCCGTTTCGCGGGCCCGGTACAGATCACCCGCTTCTGGTGTGCCAGCCGCGCGGTGCAGGAACCTGGCTTGCGTAGAGACACCCGGCTCAGGGGCTGGTTCTCAGAACTGTCTGGTGCCTTCCGGGAGACGTGCGGGCTGTTGCCGGCGGCCGGGCTGCCGCGAGGCCCACTACGGACTGTCCGGTTCTATCTCTGCGAGGGTGGTGCCGTTCTCGTCGAGGGCGGCGACGGTGAACTGGCCTGGCCCTTCTGCGCAGATGACCCAGGCGCCGAAGTGGTTGCCGAGGGGGCGGCGGTCCTCGTGACCGTCCTGGATGAGGGCGAGGTATTTCACGTCCGGGGCCGCGGTGCCGTGGCAGATGATGTCGCCGAGTCCTCCGCTGACGGCGATGGGGCGCCCGGCGAGGCCGTAGCTGCCGCCGGGATCGGTGAGGGGGTCGTGGAAGCCGGTGCCGTGCCAGTGTGTGCCGGGCTGCCATTCGCTGTCCTGCCGGGTGAACGTGGCCATCAGCGCCATCGGATCCCAGGTGCGGTGGTGGCGGTGGAAGCGCAGGAAGAGCACGACCGCGGTTTCGCGTGCCGCCCAGTAAGCCATCGGGACGGCCATGCGGTGGGCCAGCGGCTGGGGTAGCGGCGGCAGCCCGTTCTCCAGGACGGCGATACCGGTGCGGGCCATGTTCCGCGGGTCGAATTCGGGTGACACATCGGCGGGTTCGCCGTCCTCGTCGCCGTCGGCTGGTGGTGACAATTCCTCCAGCAGGTCGCCGGCGTGCTCATAGCCCGCGTCGATGGCCTGCTGCCAGGCATCGCGCCAGCCATCGAGGTCGCCGCCCGTGACCCGTGTCGGCTCCCTTCGCCTGGTGACGTTCGCGGGCGGTCGAGGCTTCGTGACCTATCCGCACATCGACGGCGCCGGCGCCGAGCACGTGCCCCAATTGGCCGGACAAGTCCTCGATCATTACCATCGGGATCCCGAGATCACCCGGGTCGAGTGGAAGACGCGGGGCCGTGACCGAATCCCCGGACTCCACGAGGCGCTGGTGGACAACGGGTTCGAGCCCGGGGAGCCGGAGCCGATCATGATCGGACGGGCGCAGCTGCCCGACGTCGGCGTGCCCCTGCCGGCCGGCGTGACCCTACGCCAAGTCAGCGACGAAGACGGCGTCCGGGCCATGGCTGCGCTGCAAGACACAGTCTTCAAGAGCGCGATCGCGGATGAGATGGCGCGGGCACTGCTGAGTCGCCTGGCGCTCCACGACGGGACGGAACTGCGGGTCGCCGAGGCTGAAGGACAGATCGTCAGCGCGGGTCGCCTCGAACCCGTCGCAGGCACAGACTTCGCCGGAATCTGGGGCGGAGCCACCCTCGAAGCGTGGCGAGGCCAAGGTATCTACCGGGCGCTCACCGCCGCGCGGGCCCGGTCAGCCCTAGCGGCCGGAAAGACCCTCATCCACAGCGACTCCACCGAGTACTCAGGTCCCATCCTCGAGCGATCCGGGTTCGTCAAGGTCTCCACCACGGCGCCGTACCTGTGGCGTCGATAGGCTCACCGGCTGCGGCAGAATTCCCCGTTATGCGCGGCGGCCACACAGGGCCGACCCAGCGAGCGACACAGCACCAATAGGCGGTTCGGCGCCGCTGACGGCTTGTGCTCACCGCGCCGTCTCACGCACGATGCTGCTGGCAATGATCGCCGGCATGGTCCGCCGGGAACCGGGAGAACAACTGGCCGCCGAACCGGACCATGATGGCCGCCGGACTGGAGAACTGATGACCGCGAACCTGGAGCTAACTGGCCGCACACCAGGATTTTCGTGGCCGCTAGCACAAGCCTGGTGATCGGCATCGAGACAGCACCGCGACGCTCATGCGGCGCAGGGGCCTTGGTCTACTCAGGGCGGTTCCGGGAGCGCAGCTGGCGCACGCCGGCCGCCAGCAACGCGCCCAGGCCCGCCAGCAGCAGTACCGTAGCGGGCAGCAAGACCGTGATATCGCCGGACCCGGACGGGTCGAAGGCCGGCAGGATAGGCACCTGCCGCAGTTCAAGCCAGCCGGCGAAGCAGACCGCGGCGGCATAGATGACGGTGATAACCGTCAGCGCCCGGCTACGCCCGGACCGCGCGAGTATTCCCAGGCCCACGGCGACGGCCAGCAGCGCGAACGTTCCCAGCCGCCACGTAACGTTCAGCCACGCCCACGCCCACGCCCGCATGCCCGGGCCGTCCATCTGAAATGGCATCGGCGTCCCCCATGCCAGCAGCGGCAGCGCGGCGGTCACCGCCGCCAGCACCAGCCCGGTCACCAGGTAACCGCGCAGCGGGGTCCTGCCGCCGGCGCGGCGGTCCCGCCACCGGCACCAGCCCGCGGTCAGCAGCAGGCCGGCCACCAGCGCGCCAGCCCAGTACCAGCCCAGCGGGAACGGGAACGGCCCATAGGCGAAGCCGCCGCCGAGGTACATCGCCTCCGTCACCGTGGGGTAGGTCACTCCCGTATACAGATTTATCCCGGTCGGCAGCCGCGGTGACCCCAGCACCGACAACGGCAGCGAGAGCACACCCAGCCCGCCGAACACAAGCAGCGGGAACCAGTACCCGGGCCGAGCCACCCCCGGCTTGCCTACCATAGCGCTCAGCATCCCACGCCGACCGCCACACAGATCGCCCAGATATACGTCACGCCGCCCGCCGCACTGACCAACCCGATCAAGCGCCATAACGGCGGTTCGCGTATTCAACCTTGCGGGTGTGCGTGAGCACACCCCGGCGATGCCGAATCCGGTGGCCGACCTCCGGCATCGCGTGACGGGTGTAACTGATGGGCCACTCGCCTCCGCGCTGATTTCGCCCGGAGAGTCCGGTAGTCACGCTCGATTTCGGCCGCCGGTGGGGCTGACGCGCGGTGGCAACTGCGGCGCGCCCATCGATCTCTTATGACGCTGGTCGTAGTCTTCAACCAGCGACGCGCTGGCAGGCGGGCCGGCGCGCGGCGTGAGCCGGGGGTTACGGTGTCTGTTTCGCAGATCCAGGTGCGGGCAGGAGCGGCCGAAGATCACGCGGGGCTGGCTGTTTCGGGCCAAGACCGGGCGGCTGCCGCCGGCCAGGCAGGAGTCCGGCTGGCGTTGCGGCGGCTATGCCCCTCCTCGTTCGCGCTGGCCGGGGTGACGGTCATCATCGTGTGGGCAGGGGTCGCGGAGCTGCTCAGGCAGGGCCGCCTGGAAACCGTGCTCAGAGCAGGCTGGGCGGAACTCGCAGCGCCTGTCCTGGTGACGCTGGTTGTTGCGGCCGGGATTTGTGAGCGGATATGGCCGGCGGAGCAGCGCCCGGTCCTGGCCCGCGGCCACGTTCAGGATGCGTGCTACGTGGCCTTGCACGCCATCGTGGTGATCCCGCTGATGACATTGCTTAGTGTCGGTGCCGCGGCGCTGATCGGCAGTCATGCGGGCTGGATTGAGCTGCGCCCGGCGCAGCACTGGCCAGTCTGGCTGCTCATCCCGCTCACCGTTGTGGCCATGGATGCAGCCAACTGGCTGGCCCACTTTGCCGATCACCGGCTCGGCTTCCTGTGGCGCTTTCACGCCTTGCATCACAGCCAGGAGGAGCTGAGCGTGCTCACGTCTTTCCGTGCCCACCCGCTGATGCACACGACGGGGTTTCTGCTGGCGACGGTCCCGGCCGTGGCCCTGATGCCAGGCCGTCCGATCGCCCCGGTGCTGATCACGGTCTATGTCTGTATCGGCACTTTGCAGCACGCCAACCTCCGGTGGACCTTCGGCCCGGCCGGCCGGGTGATAGTGAGCCCGGCATACCACCGGCTGCACCACGCGCGAGAGGATCAGAGCATCAACCTCGGCGTCGTGCTGACGATCTGGGACGTCCTGGCCGACTGTGCAAGGTTCCCCTCCCGCAGTGATGCAGCGGGGCGTACCGGCCTGGACGGCCGGCCGGTCCCGGTCGAGCAAGACAACGCGGCCGCGCCGTGCCCGCTGCTCCTCGCCGAGCAACTCATCGAACCATTCCAGGCACAAGGCTGAGCGGTACGCCCGACCACCAGGACCTGCTGTCCTCCGGGCCGGCCCGCGCAGATCAGCCAGCCCGGCGCGCCCGAGCACGGGCAATGAGATCAAGCTCGCTGATCATAACGGCGGGTCGGCGCGCGTGAGCCAGGAGCAGGACTCATCACAGAAAGTACGTTGAGCCTAGGAGCCTGCTGAAAAAGCCAGCTCCTGGGCTTTGAGCCGCGTCCCTGCTCCTGGCGGCGCCTGCGGTCAGCCCGTCTACGCTGAGTTCCAGGCTCCCTCATACTCTCCCGTGCCTGGGGCCGCGGCCAGCCGCCGGCCCGGATCCGCTGTATGGGCACGGCGGGCGGGCCTGGATGCCTGGTCAGGTGGCCAGCCCCCAGGTGCCGTCGCAGCGGGCCAGGCCCTTGCCGATCAGGTTGCGCAGGTTGAGGGCGGCGGTGCGGCGCTTGAGCCAGGCGTGGTTCCTGGTTGTGCCGCGGTAGCGGAGCTTGATCCGGCGTCCCCGCCAGGTGGCCACCTGGGCGATGGCGCGTTCCACGTTGGGGCGGTGAGCCCTGTAGTCCTTGCGCAGCCCGCTGCTGGCGGCCCAGCCGGCGCGGGCGGCGCGCAGCAGGTCGTCGCGGGGGTGCAGGACGAGCTTGCGGCCGGTCTTGCAAGTGGTGCACTGCTCGCACAGCGGGCAGTCCCGGCACAGGACGCCGAAGGTGGCGATCCGGGTCCGGCTCAGCGGCACGGTGTGCCCGGCCGGGCAGGTGACCGTACTCTGCTCCTGGCTGACGGTGAAGTCATCGACGGTGAACCCGCCTTTGACCGGGGCCTGCAGCGGCTTGGGCTTGATCACCGCCTGATGTCCAGCGTCGTCGATCGCGCCGCGCAGGTCACCGGTGCCGTAGGCCGAGTCGCCGTACCAGCTCAGATCCCGGCCCGCAGCAGCACCGTCATCTGGCCCGCCCGCGGCGGCCTCGGCGGCCAGGAACTCCTCCGCCACCGCCGGGTCGGAGTTCTCGGTCCCGGCAGCCCGGGTTAACTTCTCATCGGTGATGATCCCGGTCTCCGGGCCGGCGGCCAGGTGCGCCCGGTAGCCGTCCCTTCTGGCCTCGCCCGACTTGCGGGTGTGCCGGGCCTCGGGGTCCACCGTGGAGATCACCCGGTCTTCGGCGACCTTGCGGGCGATCCGCCACCGCCCGTCAGTGCCGTCGCTGCCCTCGGCGGGCTCCACGTCCTGCCCGGCGACCAGGGCCAGCAGCGCCAGCGCGCAGGCCGCATCCTCGTCCAGCCTGGCATCCTGGAACGCCTCCACCAGCGCGTTCGCGTCGTTCACCAGCGCCGACACCAGCGCGTCCTTCGCCTGGGGATCGTCCCAGTCGATACCCGGCTTACCCGGCTTGCTGTAGTCATGGCCGGTACACACCTGCGCGATCTTCTCCGCCGCGCCGGGCACCTCCCGGGCCACCTTGCGGATGGCGGAGACCAGCTGGGTGACGGTGTCCTGGGTGGCGACCGCATCGGCCAAAATGGTGGAGTCCACCGCCCGGCGGCGCCGGCCCTTCAGCACCCCGGTCTCCTGGATCACCTTCTTGACCGCGTCGCTGACCCGGTGCGGGCGCCCGGAACGGGCGATCCGGTTCCGCCAGTACACCAGCGACGACGGGTCGGACCCCTTATCGTCCAGCGGCGCGCCGATCGCCACCTTCCACCGGACATCGAACCGGACCGCCTCAGCAGTCTCCCGGTCCGAGTAATCGTGCAAGGCCTGCAGAGTCAGCACCGCAGCCATCCGGGTGGCCGGCAGCGACGGCCGGCCCAGCCCCGGCGGGGCGAACAGGTCCGCGTAATCGGCATCGGGGAACACCTCAGCCCGGTGCGTGGCCAAGAACGCGAACATGCTGCCCGCCGGCACCAAGTGCCCGGCCACCGCCGCGGCGTCCAGTAACTCCCGGTCCATCCGCTCGAAACCCTGCATGACAAAAATCATCCCGGATACCCGCCTGGCCAGCCAGACCCCCGACAGGCGCCCAGACCCTTTTTCAGCAGGCTCCTAGGCGGCCATGCGACCTCCCTGCCGAATACGCGCAGCTCGGCCCGCATCAACGCCGATGCTCAGATAGGCCAGTTATGTGGGAGGTGCGGTAACACCGCCACGAGCGAGCATGCCGAAGGAGATTATTGGATCTTCCTGGCCTATCGGGGCCTGGGGTGGACCGAGGTGCGACTGGAGGACATCGGCGAGTTCGTCGCCTGGCTGCGGCTTCCTCCGGCAGGGCGAGCCGGGGCGGTGGCGGTGCCGCCGTCCGTGCAGCCGCACGTGTCGGCCTCGACGATCAACCGGAAACTCTCGGCGCTGTCGGCGTTTTATGCCCATCAGGCGCGTCATGGCGTCGATCTGGGCGAACTGCTGGTCACCTGGCAGGCGGCGGGGGCCGCGGCGGGTGGTACGCAACAGTGCTTGAGTTCGTTGGCTAGCCGGTAGCGTCCCACCGTCCAGATCGGGCTTGGCTTATAGCTGTCAGCGCCGTCGATGTCCCCGACACGCCGCGACGAGGTTTCTTCACTCTCCGTAAAAATATGTCACTCGCAGTGATAGTTTGCACCCCAGGATGAAGACGGGGGGGTGCGGGTTGACGCTGGCGCTGGTACGTGACTTGCGTGAGCTGCGGGAGCCGTCGAGCGCGGAGGAGATCGAGGCCTTCGAGACCGACGTGCTGGCAGGGTTCGTGCTGGCGAGGGCGTCGGCGGGGCTGGCCGACAGCACGATCCGCAACGACACCGGGCACCTGGCCCTGATCCGGGACTGGTTCGGGCGGCCCTTGTGGGAGATGGGGCACGAGGACGCCGACGCCTACTTCGGCCGGGTGCTCCGCGATGCCAGGCTGTCGACCCGGGCCGGGCGGGCGGGCGCGCTCACTGTCTACTTCCAGTACCTGGAGCTGCGGCACAAGGCCGAGATCTACAACCTGACGGGCCGCGTGGCCGAGTGCCCGCTGGATGAGATGAACCGGCCGCGTGCCTCCGCTGACCCGCGGTTGCGCGTCCCTCCAGCCGAGGCGGAGATCGAGCGGCTGCTCGCCGGATGGCGGGAGGAACTGGCGACCTGCCGGAAGTTCGCGCCGGCTGCCCGGAATTACGCGGGCCGCGCGGCTGGAGGCCGACGTGGGCATGCGGGTCAACGAGGTCCGCATGCTCGACCTGGACGACGTGCGCTGGGAACTGGGGCGGTTCGGCAAGCTGAACGTCCGCCACGGCAAGGGATCCCGCAGGAGGGGGCCGAAGCCGCGGCTGGTGCCGCTGATCAACGGCGCCGACCGGAACCTGTGCTGGTTCATCGAGGATGTCTGGGGCCAGTTCGGTGACGGCCCCGGCCGGCCCGGAGTCCCGCTGTTCCCGTCGGAGCGCAAGTGCCGGGATGGCTCCTCTGCGAGGGCGACGGCCGACGTGTTCCGCCGGTCGCTGGCCGAGGCAGCAGACCGCTACCTGCCCGCCTGGTCGGGGAAGCTGACCCCGCATGTCCTGAGGCACTTTGTTCCCGCTTAGTTGTCGTGTCGCGATTAGCTCCAGAGTTCCCCGCGAGCTGCGGGTTTCGCCTGCGGCGGGCCGTGCCGTGTTTTTATGGTTACGGTTCGTGATCCTGACCTTCTTCTCGTCCCAGGGCTGGGAGTCCTGGGACATCGCGCACCGGCCGCTGGTCCCCGAGGGCATGCCTGTGCTGGTCGATGATGACCTTCTGTTCGAGGACGGGCCGGGTGCGCCACGGCCGTCGGCCGCGGTGAACCAGTGGCTGCGCGAGCTGCCGTCGAGCGGGGCGCCGTCGCCGAAGTCGTGGGAGTACTACGCGCGGGTGGTCCGGGAGTGGATGGAGTTCCTCGCCTCGCATGGCGTGGGCCTGTTCGACTCGCGGGACCGGCTGAAGCAGGCCCTTGGCAAGTACGCCGGGCACCGGGCGGCGGGCCCGGCGGCGGAGCGGCTCGCGGCGACGACCTGGGCCCAGCACATGAGCATCCTGTCGCTGTTCTACCGGTGGGCGATCGGCGAGGGCCATGCCGATGCCGAGCCGTTCACCTACCGGACCGCGAGGGCGCTGTTCAACGGCACCGGCCGTGAGGTGAAGGTGAACCTGGCGGTGCGCCGGACGCCGAAGCCGCACGTGACGGTCAAGTACCTGGAGCCCGACTTCGCCGCCTTGTTCCTGGACGGCTTGCGGGGCCTGGGACCTGATGACTGCTACCGGGGGCGGGAGCTGGCCCGCAACGCCGCGATCGGCGAGCTCGCGCTGGCGACCGGGCTGCGCCTGCAGGAGTTCAGCTACCTGCTGTCCTATGAGGTCCCGATGCTGCCGCCGAAGCCGACGGACGCGCCGATCCCGTTCCCGGTGCCGGCCGGGGTGACCAAGGGCCGGAAGTTCCGCACGACCTGGATCAGCTACGAGGCATTGGCGGCGGTCCATCACTACCTGGCGCTGGACCGGGCCGCGGCGGCGGACGGCTCGCCCTGGCGGCCGCCCCGCGGCTGGGGCGAGCCGCTGCTGGTCACCGGCCCTGGCCTCCGGGGCGGACGGGTCAACGGGGCCCGCAGGCCGTGGGACCTGCTGACGCCCGGCGAGCGGCGGCGGCTGGTCGCGCCTGGCGGTGGGTCGTGCCTTATCGCGGTCCGTGCCGACGGGGGCCCGTTCACGGCCTGGCCGACGGTGTTCGAGCGCACCGCCGACCGGATCCGCCGCACGTCCGAGCCGCGGTTCCCGCACGTAAATCCCCACCGGCTAAGGCACAGCTTCGCGATTCGCACCCTTGAGCGACTGGTCAGCGGCCACTACCGGCAGGCCGCCCGGCTCGTCACCGATACCGGCCCCGACGCCGCCCTGGCGTTCTACCTGTCCAAGGCCGACCCGCTGATGGTGCTCCGCGACCTCCTCGGGCACTCATCGGTCCTGACCACGGAGAAGTACCTGCGGAAACTGGACACGACGCGCATCTACCGGGAGGCATACGAGCGCGCCGGGGCGGCAGGCGGGCTCCTTGGCGCTGCCGATGCCGAGGCCGAGCGCGAGGCCGACGAGGAGTTCGCAGAGGCCGGGACGGAGGGCGAGAGCTGATGCCCGCCGAAGTCCTCGATGACCCCCTGGGCATCTCCTGCGTCTTCAGCGACGGCCGCTGGGCCACGGTGACGCCCGGCGGCCTCGCCAGCGAGCAGCTCGCCCGGGACCTGCTGACGGGCCTGGCCGAGCTCGTCCACCCGCACGGGACAGTGGACTCGGCAGGCTCCATCCGGCACTACGTCAGCGCGCTGCGCGTGATGGACGCGGCGCTGGCGGAGCGCGGCTTCACCGGCGGGGCCGCTGACCTGCGCCGGGCTCAGGTGGCCGAGTTCTGGATGGGCACCACGGGGGCCAGGGAGGCATGCACCCGGCGGATGCTCCTTGGCCTTGCCGCAGCCGGGGGCACGCTGGACACGAGGGTCCGGGAGCTGGCCGAGGGCCGCGCATACAACCCGCAGCCCTTCCGGCGCCCGCTGCCGCCTTACCCGGAGGCCGTGTGGTCCCGGCTGACCGAGGCATGCCAGGCTGCGGTGACGACGGCCTACCAGGCGCACCGGGACGCACTGGCCGGGGCGGCACGCGGCCGCGATCCCGCTGAGGGAGGTCGCAGCCTGGACAACCTGCGGTGGCTGCTGGCCCGCAATGGCCCCATGTCGACTCCCAGCGTCGCGGCGCACGCAGGGACATCGGCCGACGCGATCCGCCAGGTCAGCCTGCAGGCCGCATCCGGGCTGTTCCCGCACCTGGACGTCACCATCGCCTACGTCCTGCTGTTCAGCGTCTACTCCGGCATCGTCCCTGATGGCGTCGATGACCTTGCCACTAGCGACATCGACTGGGCAGGGGACTCATCGGTCCTGCTGTCCTACGTTAAGCGCCGGACTGCGGCCGAGAGCCTGAACCTTCCCCGGCGGGCAGTCCGGCTCCTCGAGCAGTGGCTGGACCACTCCAGGCTGCTGCGGGGCTTCGTCCCCCCGCCCGGCCGGGACCAGCTCTGGCTTGGCATGCGGCAGCGCGGGCACGCCGACGTCACCGCAGGACCGGTCCACCGCAACGCCATACGGCGGTGGCTCGCCCGCAACGGCGTGACCGGCGAGCACGGCCAGGTACTCACGCTGCACCGGCACCGGATCCGCACCACCCACGAGTCGATGCGGGACAAGAGCACCTGGAAGGGCAGCGGCAGGGCCACCATCGACCCCAACCACAGCCCGCAAGTCGAAGGCGACCACTACCTGACCGCCACCACCCCGGCGCAGCGCGACGCCCTCGACGCCATCATCGAGGACGCCCAGCACGACCTGGCCCGCCGGGCGGAGCCGCCGGCCGTCATCACCGAGGAGAGCGCCGCCGCCCTGGCGGACGGCTACCCCCAGCTGGTCGCCTCCCTCCAGCTTGGCGACGGCGTGATCGCCGAGCTCATCGGCGGCCAGCGGGACGTGTTCACCGCCGCCTGCGCCGAACAGCTGTCCGGGCTGCACGGGCCGAAGGGCAAGCCATGCCCGGCAAGGCCGTGGGTCTGCCTCCTCTGCCCGCTGGCCGTGTTCGCGCCACGGCACGCCCCGAACCTGCTGCGGCTGAAGGGCTTCTTCGCGCGCCAGTGGCGGCAGATGACGACCGGCCACTTCATGGCCGTCTTCGGCCCCTACTCCCAGCGGGTCGGCGAGGTCCTGGACCGCTATGACCCCGCCGTGCTGGCCGCCGCAGCCCGCAAGGTCAGCGACCACGACGACGAGCTTCCCCTGCGCCCCGAGGAGATCACCATATGAGCCTCCTGGCCATCACTGCCGCCGGATCACAGGACCCGGCATCGCCGTTCGCCGGCGCCGACATCTGCCGCGAGGCCGGCCTCGCGCTCCCGCCGGGAGCCGCCCGGCCCGTATTCGATGACGATGAGTGGGACTTCACCCACGTGGTTGGCCTGCCCGTCCAGATGTCCCTGGCCAGCAGACGGTTCGACTTCACCGCGATCCGCGATCCCCGGTGGCGGCTGGTCGCCAAGGAGCTCATCGTCGCGATGCTCGCCCCACGGCACGAGGCCGTGGCACCGCTGCCCCGCGCCTACCGGACGCCAGCCCACCTCCGGACGGCCAAGCTGCGGCTCGATGAGCTCACCCGGTGGCTGAACTGGCTTCCCCAGCAGGGCATCCGCAGCCTCGGCGAGGTGGACGAGGACTGCTGCGCCGCCTGGCTCATGCACCGGCGCCACGCCCGCGACGAGGACGGCACCGTGATCGGTGACCGCAGCCCTGCCATTCGCCGCGCTGCCGCCCAGGTGGCCATCGACCTGCTCAACTACCGGGAGCTGTTCACCGCCGACCGGCCCCGGCAGGACCTGCGGCCCTGGGGAGGGGCATCCTCCTCGGCTGTCGCCGAGATGCCCAGCGGGCGGCAGGAGAACAAGACCCCGCCGGTTCCCGGCCACGTGTTGCAGCCGTTGCTAGCGGCCGCGCTCTACGCGGTGACCACGCTCGGGCCCGGCGCGGCGGAACTGGCCGCCGAGCTCCGCCAGGCACCCACCATGCGGTCCCGAGCACCGCAGCAGCCAGGCGAGCGCGCCCAGCAGAAAGATCCCCTCATCTGCTTCCCGCCGGTTCTGGCCAGGCACTGCCAGGACCTCGACCCGCTGCCCGAGCTGACCCCGTCCCTGGTCCGCAAGCGACTGTCGAACGGCTGGGATCCCGGCGACCCGCTCCTCACGGTCAACCTCGACGGCCTGGCCCGGGAAGCAGAGTTCTGGGGATTCACCTCCCGGTGGCTGCCCCGGCTGCGCCCGCAGATCGAGGCGGCCCTGGCCATCGCGGGCGTCGCCAGGCCGTTCGGGCGCAGCGCCCGCACAGTCCCTGCAGCCAGCGGGAAGCCCATGCCCTGGACCATCCCCCTGCAGCGCGATGAGGCCGATGGCCTGATCGGCGTCGTTCGCACCGCGGCGATCATCGTCATCCTGGCGGTCTCGGGCATGCGGTCCAGCGAGGTCATGGAACTGCAGGTCGGCGCCCGGCAGCCCCTGCAGGAATCCGGGGCCGGCATGGCCCGCTACCGGATCGCCAGCAACGTCATCAAGGGACAGCCGCTGGGCGGCACCCGGGACGAGTGGGTCGTCATCGAGCCCGTCTACCAGGCGGTCGGGCTCGCCGAGCAGCTCCACGACGACCCCCGCGACGGGGCACTGCTGTTCGGCAGGTTCGCCTTCTACGTCCGCTACCAGTGGTTCCGCGACTGGGTCAACGGCCCGGCAGGGCAGCGGCTCGGCCTCGCTCCCATCCCCGCTGACCCGGTGACGCCCAGGATGCTGAGGAGAACGCTGTCGATCGAGCTCGCCTACCGGCCCGGCGGTCTGCTCGCGGCGAAAGTGCACCTGAAGCACATTTCGGTCGCAACCACAGAAGGGTACGCATCCCGCCCGGGCGGCGCCCAGGCCGAGCTCCTGGCCGAGGTCAACAAGCACGAGGCCGACCGCAACCTGGAACTGGTCTGGGCCGAGTTCCGCAACTACCAGCAGGGCATCATGCCAGCCGGCCCCGGCGCACGCGAGCTTACCGAGTTCTTCGCCAGCATCGACGGCAAGCCCGCGGCCGACGCCCCCGAGGCCCCCAGGGTCCAGCGCAGCGACCGCGAGATCCTCAACCTCCTGACCAGGCGCGCCAGCACCCTGCACCTCGGCACCGCGAACTACTGCTGGTTCACCGACCCGTCCCGCGCCCTCTGCCTCAAGCTCGCCGGAACCCCCGCCGCCGGCAAGCCCCTCGCCGGAATGTGCGACTCCGCCCGCTGCCCGCAGGCCACCCACCACCCCTGCCACCGGCCCGTCTGGGCCGAGGCCGCCAACCAGGCAAAGACCTTCCTCGGCAGCCTCGGCCCGGCCCGCAGGACAGAAAAGGCACGCCTGCAAGCCGACTACGACCGCGCCAAGCGCGTCCTCACCGGGATCGACGCCGCGTCCGGCAAGAACGGAGCCCAGCAGTAATGCGCATCAGCACCGAGCAACGCCAGCAGAACGAGGCCCGGATCCGGGCCGCCATCGACCGGCTCCTCAGCGGAGACATCCCGCCCGGCGGCAAGTGCGACATCAAGACCCTCGCCCGCGAGGCAGCCGTCGACCGGGCCGCCTTCTACGGCTCCCGGCCCTACGCCCGCCTCCGCGAGGAATTCGAGACCCGGCTCCAGGCCCGCCAGCAGGCCGGCGACATACCCGACCGCCGCGACGCCCAGATCGCCCGCCTCAACGACGAAATCACCAGGCTCAGGCAGCGGCTGGCCGACCGAGACACCATGATCACCACGCTCCGCGGCTTCAAGGACCAGGCACTCGCCCGGCTCGCCGCCCAGCACGAGGAGATCACCCGCCTCCGCGCCCAGAACAAGCGCGCCGCCACGGTCCGCCTCCTGCCAGCCGCCGGGACAGAGACATGCAACTGACCCATCTCGCCCGCTGCGCCGGCCCCGTGATCCCGGTCACGTCGAACACCCCGAATCGCCACACGCGCACCACGATCCGGGTCGCAGACGAATGCCGCGATCAGGCCAGGCCAATCGCAACACGAATCACCCTGAACACGGTGAGTGCAAAAACAAGTCACATCTGCGCCTCACAGCTCTACCAGTCCGGGATGACCCTGTTCGCGATCCAGGAGCTACTGGGACATTCATGGACGGGAACGACAGCCCGGTACGTCAAACCTCGGGTATTGCATCAGCCGGGCGAGAAACCGCAGGTCACCAGGTCGTCGCGGTACCGGAATAGCGTTTCGGACCCTCAGGCAGCGGTCGCCTGACCAGGCATGTCCCTGACACGATCCCTTCTGATGCTGGATCCGCCTGCCAGACGGTCGAGGCGATCGACGGTTCCCCTTCAAGCGCACCGAGGAAGCGGAGGGGTGGCGGTAGCTGGACTCCGGCTCCCGGGAGGGGTATTCGGACGGTTCCAATATCCGACGTTGCCAGTACATACCACTTCACCCGTGGCCAGGAACGCCGCCGCCCGCATGGGCCGGGCAATCCTCGGCCCAACTGTCCCGAAAACTGTCCCGAACGGAGTCCCCCGATGAACGCCAAAGCTCACGTTTCCGCAGGTCAGACAGGGAGCCGCCTTGGGGAATCGAACCCCAGACCTACGCATTACGAGTGCGTCGCTCTATCCGACTGAGCTAAGGCGGCAGCGCCACCACCAGGGCGGCAGCGCAACGAGTCTACCGGTCCTGTAGCCCCGGCCGGCGAAGGATCATCTCCGGCCGGCACCGGCCGTGCCCGCCGGTCTGAGCTGGGTGCTGTCTGCTATGCGGCGCTGAGCCACTCTCCGAGAGCCTGGGTGACCAGGTCGGGCTGTTCGAGCGTGGACAGGTGCCCGCTGTCGGGAACCACGACCAGCTGAGCACCGGTTATCCCGGCGGCCATCTCGGCAGCCAGTTCCGGCGGAGTCAACGCGTCGTGCTCGCCGACGAGCACCAGGCTGGGACAGCTGATCGCGGCCAGATCTGGCCGCGAATCCGGCCGGGACATGATCGCCAGCTGCTGGCGGATGAACGCATCCGGTCCCGTCTCCTCGGCCATCAGCTGCACGATCCCCCATAGCTGCTTGCTCTCCAGCGCACTGGGTCTGACGAGGAGCGGCCATTGCTCGCCGGGGATCTCCGCGAACCGTCCCCCCCGGGTCTTTTCGATCTGCGTCTGACGTCGCGCGCGCTGCGCGGGCGTATCCGGGCGCGCGGAGGTGTCGAGCAGCGCGAGTTTCGCGACGCGCCCGCTCGCCTGGCGCATGATTTCCAGGGCGATGTAGCCGCCCATGGACAGGCCGGCCAGCGCGAACCGAGGTGGCGCGGCATCCAGGATGGCGCTGGCCATCTGCCCAACCGTCTCACCGCGGGTGTTGTCCGCCACCGTCACCGGCCCCGAACGCCACAGTGCGGGGAGTTGCTCCGCGTACAGCCGCGGCGAGCTAAGCAGCCCGGGCACAAGCACCAGCGGCAGCGCAGCTGGTGATCTGGCGCCGCCTGCCGGGGAACGCGCCTGGCCTTCAGCGTCAGCGCACATGGCGACCTCCGAAGGAACCCATCAGCGCCCTACGGGCAGATGGTTCCGTTGTGCGGCGTCTTCAGGCTGATCAGGTACTGGTCCACGGCCGTGTCCACGCAACCGCTGCCCTCCAGGTAGGCGGTGTGCCCGTCCCCGTTCCAGCCCAGCAGGATCCCCGACCGCAGGCCCTTGGCCAGCGCCTGCGCCCACCGGAACGGGGTGGCCGGGTCGCGGGTGGTGCCCACGACCAGGATCGGCGGCGCACCGGCCGCCCGCAGCGGCACCGGCGCCTCCCCCCGCAGCGGCCAGTACGCACAGGGCAGGCTGCCCCACATGATGGGTGCCCCGAACTGGGGCGCCGCTTTCGCGGCGACATCAGCCGCCGAACGCCACGCCGCCAGTGAGCGTGGCCACGGACGGTCCAGGCAGTTCACGGCCGTGTTCGCGTCCACCAGATTCGTGTAACGCCCGGTCGGCCCGCGCTCCACCAGCAGATCCCCGAGTTCGACCAGCAGCGTCCCGTTCCCGGCGAACGCGCCGGTCAGCCCCGCCCGCAGGTACTGCCAGTAGCTCTTGCTGTACAGGGCCGACGCGACGCCGTTCAGCAGCAAAGGCGCGCTGGCAGACTGCCCGGCCACCTGGCTGGCCAGCGGCTTGCGCGCCGTCTGGTTCAGCAGGCCCTGCAGCCGGGCGATCCCGGCACCCACCGTCGAGTTCCCCAGCGGGCATGCGGCCCGCCGCAGGCAGTCCGCGGTGAACGACCGGAGCGCAACCTCAAACCCTTGCGCCTGGGCCACATTCATGCCGAACGCGGATTCATTGGGACTCACCGCCCCATCCAGCACCACCGCCCGCACATGCGAGGGGAACTCCTGCGCGTACCAGGCACCCAGGTAGGTGCCGTACGACTTGCCCAGATAGGTGAGTTTGGCGTCGCCGAGGGCGGCGCGCAGCACATCCATGTCGCGGGCCGCATTCCGGGTCCCGACGTAGGGCAGCAGCGCGCCGGACCGCTGCTCACAGCCATGGGCGAAGATCTTTGCCTGGGCGATGACGGCGGCAAGCTGCGCCGGCGTCACCGGGTTGTCGCTGGTCGCGAAGTAGGTGTCCAGTTGCTGCCCGGTCAGGCAGTGGATGGCCGGCATGCTGGCCCCGACCCCGCGCGGATCGAAACCAACCACGTCGAAGCGGGCCCGCCCCCCGGCGGACACGCCGCTGCGGGCCTGGAGCGCATAGGAGATCCCGGCCCCGCCCGGCCCCCCCGGGTTGTTCCCCCGCGACCCGCACCGCCGCCCCGGGCTGCTGGCCGGCCGCACGCGCGGCGCCCACGGCAGCAGCCGCCACGCGGGCGGCCTGGCTGCTCGGCCGTCTCGTCTGGCCGGCATCGAAGCTCTCGGAGCTGCCGCACCTCAAGAGCCGCATCGTGAGCGACAGCGAGATGGAGGGCATGCTCGACGGCCACGCCCTCTGCGTGAGCGGAGCGGCCCGCGGCACCGTCTTCCTCGCGCTGCGCATGGGCCTCTTCCGCAGCACCGACCGCGCCGCGCACTGGCATGACATGCAGGTGGGCCGCTTCTCCCCGCTCACCTACGGCCGGGACATCCGGGTGTCGCCCCAGGATCCGCGCGTGCTCTACGCCTGCCTGAGCCCGGCGG
>OFHK01000214.1_pt1 | contig 18551 bp, 17 predicted proteins | sample 1521951 | NCBI WGS metagenome assembly OFHK01 (sample SAMEA2468436, study PRJEB22500) | soil metagenome | biome: Glassland; feature: Farmland; material: Clay | place: Australia | collected 2013-01-31 | depth 0.55 m
GTACGGCGTTCCGCCTCCCGCTCCACCCCCGGGAGACGCCCCGCCCCCTCCGCAAGGATGGACGGGGCCTCCGCCCGCGGCCGCCCCGCAGCGGAGCGCCATCCAGGTGCCCCCGGGATACGCGCCGACCTATCGGCCGCCGCCCTACGGATACCCGCCCGTGCGGTTCCAGTGCCCCTCCTGCGGCTGGGTCGAGGCGAAGTACGAGGCGGGACGGTTCACGTGCCTTCGGTGCGGCCGGACGGCCTGAGCGGACGTTCCACCGTGCTCTCCGCGACGCGGTCGATCACCGCGCTGAGATCGTCCGACGCGATCTCGACGGAGATGTCGCCGAGCGGCGATCCCACGGCGAAGTTGACGACCCCCACGAACGCCGCCTGCTTGCTCAGCACGACACGCGTGCGGTCGCCGTGGCGCGCCGCGAGGAGCTGACCCCGCGCCGTGTCCCGAATCCGCTGGCTTCGGATGAGCTCCCGCAACCGCTCCAGGGAAGCGGTGGTCCCGGCCACGGTGTCGTCCTCCCGCTCGAAGGTGAGATCGGGGAACAAGTTGAGGAGGGCCACCTTGACCTTCGCGAGGCTCTCCGTCCCTCGGCACGGCGTCTCCACGCGGACCCGGAGCACGGGGCGGCATTCTCCCCATCGGCTATAATTTTCGTGACGTGTCACGCGTTCGCGACGAACGTTATTTATCCGAGCCGGCGTAATGCGCGCCCGGATGCGGGAACAGCTTTTGGCGTTCGTGAGCAGGAGAGGCACCTTGCTCGAGCCCGCCGCCGTGGAGTATCTCCTGTCCCAGCAGGACCCCATGGGCCCCCTGGACCGGTTCTTCGCGTCGTGCGCCGAGCTTCCCCTCATGGTCACCCTCCAGGACGTGGTGCGGACCGCGGACCTCGGCCGCACCGCGGCCCTCCGAGCCCAGGTGAACGCTGCGCCCGCGGTCGCGCTCCGGGTCCCGGCCGCCGTGGCCGCCCCGTCCCGCGAGGCGTCCGCCTCGTTCCGCCGGCAGAGCGAATCCGCCTCGGACCACGCCCCCGACGTGAGGATCCTCCGGGACATCACGGGCCGCTCGACCTGCGAGGGCACCCTGGAGGACTTCACCCGGTACTTCCGCAACCGCTTCCAGACCCTTTCCCGCATGCTCCGGAACCGGCGGGAGCTCGGCGGTGCGCAGGAGATCTCCAAGGCCCGTCGGTCCACGCGGGAGGTCCGCTTCATCGGGATGGTCTCCGACGTCCGGGACACGAAGAACGGCCACCGAATCCTTGAGCTCGAGGACGAGACGGACCGCATCTCCGTGCTGGTCCTCGCGGACTCGTCGTCCGCCTCGGAGACGTTCGTGAACGACGAGGTCGTGGGCATCGTGGGGAAGGTGAACGACCGCGGACTCGTCATCGCGGAGTCCGTCGTCCGGCCGGACATCCCCGTGGTCCGGCCCTTCCGGGGCATCGGGGAGCACATCCGGGCCGCGTTCATCTCGGACGTCCACGTGGGCAGCACGACGTTCCTGGACGAGAAGTGGTCCAAGCTCACGACGTGGATGTCGAGCGACGACGAGCTCGCCCGCTCCCTCCGGTACCTCGTGGTGAGCGGGGACGTCGTGGACGGCATCGGCGTCTATCCGCGGCAGGACGAGGAACTCGCCATCGACGACATCTACGGGCAGTACGAGGCCCTCGCGAAGATGATGGCCCCGCTGCCGGACCACCTGACCGTGATCATGATCCCCGGGAACCACGACGCGGTCCGCCCCGCGGAGCCCCAGCCCGCGCTGCCCCAGCCCATCCGGAAGCTCTTCGACTCCAACCTGATCTTCGCAGGCAACCCGAGCTTGGTGAGCCTCCACGGCGTGAAGGTCCTCGCCTACCACGGGCGGTCCATGGACGACTTCGTGTCCGCGATTCCCGGCATGAACTACCACCGTCCGCTCGACGCGATGCGGGAGATGCTCAAGATGCGGCACCTCGCCCCCATCTACGGCGGGAAGACCCCCATCGCCCCCGAGGCGGAGGACCACCTCATCGTGGACGAGGTCCCGGACATCTTCGCCACGGGGCACGTGCATTCCGTCGGCGTGGACGCGTACCGCGGGGTTGTCCTGGTGAACTCGTCGACCTGGCAGGCCCAGACGCCGTACCAGAAGATGCGGAACATCGAACCCCTGCCCGCACGCCTCCCCATCGTGGACCTCGGCACGGGCGCGGCCGTGATCAAGGAGTTCTGAGCCCGGGAAGGTTCATCGCGTCCGCCGCCTTCCGCCGCCCGATGCGGATTGCCGCGGTCGGGGACATCCACGGGCGCGAGAACCTGGCCGCCTTGCGTGCGGACGTGGAACGGCTCGGCCCCGTGGACCTGCTCCTCCTCGCGGGCGACACGACGGATCGGAACGACCTGGACGCGTTCGGCGAGGCGCTCCAAGCGATCCGCGCCCGGGTGGACGCCCCGATCTGGGCCGTCTTCGGGAACAACGAGTACGCGCACGACCGCCCGACGTACGTCGCGCGGTACGCGGACCGATTCGGCGTGCGGTTCCTGCAGGACGAGGCCGCGCGCTTCGAGGCCGCGGGGAAGGCCGTCCGGGTCGTCGGCAGCCTGGGGAGCTTGGACCGGCCCACGTTCTGGCAGCGGAAGAACCTGCCCTACCTGGAGGCGGAGTACCGCGGACGGATCGACACGCTGGATCGCCTCCTTGCGGGCGACGATGCCCGGATCCTCCTCACCCATTATCCACCGACGTACGTGACCATGGGCGGGGAGAAGGAGCCGTGGCGGCCCGAGCTCGGCTGCAAGGCTCTGGAGCCCGTGCTCCTGCGGCGCAGGCCCACCCTGGTCCTCCATGGCCACATCCACAAGGGCATCCCGTACGCGGAACTCCGGCCCGAGCGCCGGACCCTGGACGCCTTTGCGGAGGCCCGGGCGCCCGTCCCCGTGCACAACGTCGCCTATCCCGTGCGCCACGCGATCTCCGTGTTCGACTTCTAACGATGTTCCACGGGACCTTTATACGGGGAAGGCCGTTGGGGCGCGCACCCATGCCGAGGCAGCGCCGGCCCCGGGAGGAACGGGAACCCGAGGAGGCCGAGGAGGAGGGCTGGAAGTCCTGGGTCCGGGACATCGCCATCGCCGTCCTCGTCATGGCCGTGGTCCTCGCTGCCATCTTCGCCTACACCCAGGTGTGGCCGCCCCTGGTAGTGATCGAGAGTTCCTCCATGCAGCATGGGGACACGACCTCGTCCATCGGCGTGATCGACACGGGGGACTTGGTCTTCGTCCAGGCGGCGCCCACGCGGGCCGACGTGGTCACCTACGTCCAGGGGCGCGCGACGGGGTACAACACGTACGGCGACTACGGGGACGTGATCGTCTTCCGGCTGTCCCGCAACCCGAGCGCGACCCCGATCATCCACCGCGCGATCATGTACGTGATCCCGAACGGGACGAGCCTGGCCAACGTGCCCGACCTCGCCGCGCTCCCCTCGAGCCAATGGGAGGGCTACCGGAACGGGCTGCCCGTGACGGGGACCAACGGCCTCTCCGCCGTGACGATCCACGAGATGGGCTACGAGCACGACCTGGGGATCACGTTCAACCTGGCCTATTTCGCGAACGCGTTCCGCCAGCCGGGCTACATCACCATGGGCGACAACAACGCGTACCACGCCTGCATCCCGGGCCGGGATCCGTGCTCGAGCGCAACGCCCTACGACACGCTGTGGTTCCCGGCCCAGGGGGACATCATCGGCCACGCCCGCGGAGAGATCCCGTGGTTCGGGCTGATCAAGCTCCTCCTGGCCCCCGCGGACGGGTGCGCCGACTACTGGGGCTCCCCCTGCGCGCCCCAGAACAGCTGGAACGACCTCGCGATCTCCCTCGTCGTGCTGCTCGCCCTCCCGTTCATCGTGGAGGCCGTCGGATGGGCGTGGTCCAAGTACGCCTGGCCGCGGATCAAGCCCCTGCTCCGCCGGAAGGGGAAGGAGGGCGCGCCGCCACCGGAGGAATCTGCCGTCTCCGAGGAGCCCTCCGAGGCGCCACCTTCTGAAGGCGGGCCTAAAGAAGGGTCGTCTGGACCTTGAGCCGGTAGCCGCGCGCCTCGGCGAGCACCTCGTCCTTCTCGAGGACCTTCTTCACGTCGAGCACGGGGACGGAGGCCTGGATCTCCTTCGTGCGTCCCGCGCGGCCGAAGCTCTTCACCCTCGCGTGGACGAGGCCGAGCATGTCCAGCTCGGAGATGAGGTCCGTCACGCGCCGCTGGGTGAGCGGCGTGACGCCCGTCTTGCGGCAGAGCTCGCGGTACGTCGTGTAGACCTCGCCCGTGGTCAGCCTCGTGTTCCCGATCTCCTCGTTCAGGAGGACGCAGAGGAGGATCAGCTTGGACTGGGTGGGCAGGCTCTTGACCGCCTCCAGGACCGTGTCCAGCTCGATCTTGCTCTTCGCTTTCTGCACGTGGTCGTCCGAGAGGTGATCGTCCCCCTGGCGTTCCGCGAGCTCCGCGGAGACCCGCAACAGGTCGAGGGCCCGACGCGCGTCCCCGTGCTCCTGGGCGGCGAGCGCGGAGATCAGGTGCAGGACGGCGTCCGGCGCGGTGCCGTTGTCGAAGGCCAGGTGGGCGCGCTCCGCGAGGATGTCGTACAGCTCCTCCGCGTTGTACGGCGGGAAGACGACCTTCTCGTCCGCGAGGCGCGACCTCACGCGGGGATCGAGGAACTCCGTGAACTTGAGGTCGTTGGAGATGCCGATCAGGGAGACCCGGGCCCTCGTCAGGTCGTCGTTGATCTTCAGGAGCTGGTACAGGAGGTCGTCCCCGTTCTTCGAGATGATCTTGTCGATCTCGTCCAGGACGATGATCACGACACGCCTCTCCTCGTCCAGCTTCTCCCGGAGGAGGCTGTACACGCGGTCCGTGGACAGGCCCGTGAACGGGATCCGCTGGTGGAAGTTCTCGATGAACCGGTTGCCGATGCTCTGCAGGACGGCGTACGGCGTGTCGACGATCTCGCAGTTCAGGTACAGGTACGAGACCATCCGGGCCGCGTCGGCCTTCCGGAACTCGTTCTCGATGTACTTCACGACGGCCGTCTTCCCCGTGCCCGTCTTCCCGAAGATCAGGATGTTGCTGGGCCGCTCGCCGCGGAGGGCCGTCGCGAGGATCTGCGCGAGCTGATCGATGAAGCCCTCCCGGTGGGGCAGCCTCTCCGGGATGTACGACGGACGCAGGATCTCCCGGTCGATCTTGAAGAGGCTCTTGGTGTTCAGGTAAGGCTGAAAGATGCTTTCCTCCATGGGCTCGCTCCCCCTGCAGCGAGAATGGGCCACCCCTCCCGGTGAAAATCCCGTGCTGCCACGCGTTTTCTCCAGGGCGGGAGGCGGGTATCAAGCGGCCCGCACAAAAAGGTTTGCGAACGGTTCGCGCGACTTTCGTCGCGCGACGTGAGTTCCAATTTTATCCGTGCCCGCGTATGATAGGAACGGTCGAGACGACGTGGAAAGTTCAACCTCGACGCGACACGACGTCCGAGGGAGAGCGGAAGGCGAGACGCCCACGAGCGTCGCAGGCTCACCCGCCCTTGGAGGAGGGGGCTCGCACGGTCCCCGGCGGCTCGCGCAGATACCCGACGAGCCGGTGCGCGAGGGTCGCCGCGAGGAAGACCACGAACCCGACGACGACCACTAGGGGACCCGCGGGCACGACGAAGGCCGTAGAGATCAGGATGCCGGAGACCACGCTCACGACGCCGGCAACGCCGCTCAGCATCGCGTACCTCGAGAGGTTCGAACTCACGTTCTTCATGGCGGCCGCGGGGACGATCACGAGCGCGCCCACGAGAAGCGTGCCCACGATCTGAAGGCCCGCCGCGACCACGACGGCCACCAGGAGAAGGTAGAGGAAGTTCACCAGGGACACGCGGATTCCCGTGGAGCGGGCCAGCTCGTCCGAGACGAGGCTGAGCACGACCTGGGTGTAGATGAGGCGGGTCACGAGCACGACCGGCACCGAGACGGCGACGGCCGCGAAGGCGTACTCCAGGGTGACCGTGGTGACGTCCCCGAAGAGGGCTTCCAGCAGGTCGGGCTCCGGGGTGAGCAGGATGCCGATCGCCAGGGCGAGGACGAAGAGGACGCCGACAATGGACTCCACGGAGAGCTTGGTGGTCTGCTCCAGGTACCAGGTGGCGACGGCCGCGACGAAGAGGAAGGCGAACGCCCCCAGGAAGGGGTTGAAATGGAAGAGGATGCCCAGGGCCAGACCGGGCAGCGCCACATGGGAGAGGGCGTCCCCCACGAGGGCCATCCGCTTGAGGACCATGAGGGACCCGATGTAGCCCGCCGCGAGCCCGACGAAGGTACCTGCGATTAGGCTGTAGAGGACCACGTCCGTCATGGTGGCAGTCTCGGGGCGGAGTGCGAGTGCTCGGGGTGCGCGTGATCCTCGTGGATCGGGCCGACTCCGAAGATCTTCTGGAGGAGCAGCGGGTCGGAGAGCTGCCGGGACTCCCCGAAGTAGATCACCCCCCGGTTCAGGGCAAGGGTGGAATCGGAGTAGTGCATGACCGTGTGGATATCATGGGAAATCAGTAGGACCGTGATGCCGACCCTCGCCTCGAGGGCGTTCAAGGTCTCGTACACCAGGTCCTGACTCCCGATGTCGATGCTCGAGGTGGGCTCGTCGAAGAGAAGGACGTTCGGCCGGTCCACGATGGCCCATGCGATGAGAATCCGTTGCATCTCGCCGCCGGAAAGGACGTTGAGCCGCTTCCGGAGGATGTCCTTGCCGTCGAGCCCCACCGAGTCGAGGCATTCGCGGTAATCCGTCTTGCACTTGATGGCCAGGAATTCGCCCACGGAGATGGGGACGTCCGTCACCGCGAAGTGCTGGGGCACATAGCCCACCTTCACCTTCTCGCTCCACTCCACCTTCCCCGTGTACGGGAGCAATCCGAGGAGGACACGGAAGAGCGTGGTCTTGCCGGCTCCGTTCGGGCCCACGATCGCCAGAGTGGTCTGCCTCCTCACGCGGAAGCTGACGTCCTCCAGGACGGGATGGTGGTCCAGGACGACGTTCAGGTTGGAGACCGTGAGGATGTCCTCCGAGGCGGCCTTCACGGGGATCTCGGAGGACGCGTGCCTGAGGCCATGCGCCACGCGATGCGCACGCGTGCCGCGTTATTTAAGAATTTACGTGTTTTTAATAAACGTGAAGTACCCCGGAGGCTTTCTTACTAGGCGATGCCCGTCGTGAGCATCAGCCTGGACGACGCCATCCTGGACAGCTTGGATCAGGTCGCGCACCGTCGGAACTACCGCAGCCGGAGCGAGGCGGTCCGGGAGGCGCTACGGGAGTTCATCGACGCCACGGAGTGGGGCCGAGAGGGGGGCCAGGCCTCCGTGATCCTCGCGGTCATCTACCGGAAGGACAGCCCCAAGGCCGACTTGGCGATGCTCCAGCACCGCTTCGATGCGATCCGGACGATGCTCCACACGCATCTGAACGAGGAGGACTGCCTCCAGATCATCGTGGCCGAGGGTTCGACGGCACGGCTGAAGGCGTTCATCGGCCAAGTCCGCCGCGTGAAGGGAGTCAAGCAAATCAAGTTCATCCAGACGACCGCGATGCGCTGAGCATCAGGCTTATCCCCGAGGGGAAGCTACCCGCGTCCGTGGAGAAACGGCTCGCCTTTGCATACGGGCGCGCGTTGGTCCTCTCCCGTTTCGCCCTGTTCGCGCTCGCGTTCGTCCTCGTGGCCGCGCTCCTGGCCATCGCGCCGAACTTCCCCGTGATTCCGGCGGGCCTCTTCCTCGGCTTCCTCGCCTTCGCCACGCTCCTGTTCGCCGTCTCCCCCCTGCTGACGGAGCATTGGCTCACCCGGTCCCGTCTCATCCTGCGCCAGGGATGGTACTTCCGCGTCGTGTTGCCCCTGTCCGGGATCGTCTCCCTCGCCGCGGCGGACGAGACCATGCCGCTGCGCGCGCCCCTGGGAATCCACCGCCCCCTCGGCCAGCCCACCCTGTACGTGACGGGCGGGCGGACGGGGCTCGTCATCGTGCGGCTGGAGGAGCCGCGGAGGTTCTGGTCCTCCTTCGGCCTCCAGGCCACGGAGATCGTGTTCGACGTGGATGACCGCGAGTCGTTCCTGCGCGGCTACGAGGAACGGCGGCGGCTACTCCCGCCAGTCCAGGCCGACCGTGCGGACGCCGACCTTCGGGAGTAGGGGCATCTTGCGCTTGAAGGCCGTGGCCGCGACGAGGGCCTCGATCCGCCGGACCTCCGCGAGCCGCACGCCCGTCTTCTCCGCGATCGCGTCGGGCTCCATCTGGAGCTCGATGCCGAGGAGGACGCGGTCCAGGTCGTCGTAGGCCATGCCGAGCTCCCCCTCGTCCGTCTGCCCGCGCCACAGGCCCGCGGTGGGCAGCCTGTCCACGATCCGCCCCGGAACCCCCAGATGGCGGGCCATGGCCCGCACCTGGGTCTTGTAGAGGTCCCCGATGGGCAGGAAGTCCGCGCCGCCGTCACCCCAACGGGTGAAGTACCCCGTGAGGAGCTCGCTCTTGTTGCCCGTTCCCATGACGAGCCGCTCCTCCGTGTTCGCGACGAAGTAGAGGACGACCATCCGGGCGCGGGCCCGGAGGTTGCCGCGCGCGACGCGGTCCGCCTTCCCTGCCCCGAGCGCGGCGTCGAAGGGGGCCACCAGGGGCGCGATGTCGACCACGCGGAAGCCGACCCCCAGCTGCCTCGCGTACGCGCGTGCATCCTCCAGGTCCTCGCCGCCCTTCCCGTCCGGCAGGGCGAGGGCCAGGACGCGCTTCGGGCCGAGGGCGTCCGCGCAGAGCTTGGCGACCAGGGCGGAGTCCACCCCGCCGCTCAGACCCAGGACGACCCCCGTCCGTTTGCTGGCCTCGACCTGCTGGGTGATGAAGGACTCGAGGAGGGGCACGTGGTCCTCGCGGAACTTGGGGACGAGGTCGGCCATCGGCGGTCGAAGCGGGCTGCGGGAGATAACCCTTTCTGGAGCGTCGCGAAAGCCTTTAGGGGGCCGCCTCCTTGCGCCGTCGCCCATGAACGTGAACGAGGCCACTCTGGTCTACGCGGACGAGTACAGCCGGATGGCGGAGACGTACGACCGCGTGGTCGTCCCGCGGTTCGAGCCCATCGCGAAGACCCTGGTCGAGCTCCTGGCACCCCAATCGGGGGAGATGGTCCTCGACGTGTCCACGGGGACCGGGCTCCTCGCCTGCCTGATGGCGCCGCTCACGGCGCCCGCGCAGTTCGTGGCCATCGACCTGGCGGACGAGGCGATCCGCGTGGCCTCCTACCGTGCGGGCACCGCGGGGATCCGGAACATCCGGTTCGAGATGATGGACGCGCGGAACATCGTGTACCGCTCCCATCTCTTCGACGCCGTGGGGAGCAACCTGGGCATCCCGAACGTGGGGTACGACCGGACGTTCCACGAGGTCCATCGCCTCCTGAAGGCCGGAGGCCGTTTCGTCTTCAGCGAGTGGGACGCGAAGCTGCCCCCGTCGGAGGCCGCGTTCTACGAACTCCTGGAGAAGCACAAGACGTCCGCGCCGTCCCAGACGCTGGCCCAGGTGCGGGAAGCCGTGTCCGTGAACCGCAGCGCGTCCGAGGCCAAGGACCTGCGCAACCCCGCCGCGGTGGCCAAGAAGCTCGCGGCCGAGGAGTTCGTCCAGGTCGACGACGTGGTCCGCACGTTCCCCGTACGGTTCGCGGACGCGCAGGATCTGATCACCTTCCTGACCGCGTGGGGCTGGGACGAGCGGGAAGTCTCCGAGATGCCTCTGGACCACCGGGCTGCGTTCGAGGCGGAGCTCACGGAACGGCTGAGGCCGCGGACGGCACCGTCGGGCATCGAGGACCTCTGGACGATCCACTACACGGTGGCTCGCGCCTGAGACGGTGTCGCGGAAGAACGTACGGGTTCTGTCCCGTCATCGGGTGCTGGCCACCGTCGGGGACTCCGCTCCGCTCGGCTCCTCCCGTGCGCCCACCGGCCACGCCGGCAGGTCGTAGAGGGGACTCACCGCGTCATGGCGGAGGGCACCGGGCCGGAACCGTACGGCCCTTGCCAAGGCCTCGTTCGAGGCCAAGGCGGATTGCAGGATGTTGCATGCCGCGTTGTGCTGTCGGTCCATCTCCCAATCGCACACGCTGCAGACGAAGTCCTGGCCCACCCTCTCTCGGCGCCGCGCGCCACACACTGGGCAGGTCTTGGACGTCCATGCGGGATTCACTTTGATAATCGGCACGCCCGCGAGGGCGGCCTTATATTCGATCTGACGGTGGAGCTCGCCGCGGGGCCACGAGGAGAGACGACGATTCATCCGATGCGAGCGACCGCCCGCGCCGTGCAACGTAAGATCTTCGAGGACGAGGGCCGCTTTCGCCTTCGCCGCCGCGGCCACGAGGGCCTTGCTGACCCGGTGCAGCCGTTGCTTAACCCGGTTCCGCTCCCGCTTTCCCTCCCGGCCCAGCAAACGCCGCTGCACGCGTTGGTCGTGGGCCTTCTTCTTCGCTAGGCGCCGGCGCCTGCGGAAGTGAGTCGCCTGCACCTCGCGCACGCCGTCGAACGGGATTGTGAGCAGCTCGGCCGATGTCCCGACGGCCCGGACGCCGTCCAGGGATTCCTCGTTCGTGTCTAGGGCAATGGTCGCCTCCGGTTCGTAGGGTTCTGGCAGGCATTTCCGGACGGTCACGATGATCCTGTCCGGCGTGACGGTCAGGGAACCGAGCCCCCACGAGGCATCGGAGAGAAAGGAGCGATGCCACTCCGACAGGGGCAGCATGAGTTGCACGCCTTCCGTACCGCGGATCGGGATGCGCAGCCGTCCTGTCTCCCGATCGAGCGAATAAGACTGGTTCTCCGCTTTTAGCATGAGGCGGCGGACGTAAGGGACGTTGGTCTTCTCCCCCTTCCGCACATGCCTCCGGTACACCTTCAAAGCGCCGAGGGCGACCTCGATGGCGCTCGGGATGTACTTCTTGTGAATAGCGTGCTCGGCCGAGAGGACGCTGTAGGCCGTCCGCGTGAGCCGGAACCGCGAGCGGATGTCCCAGCGGAGGGCGATGCGGATGGATTTGTTGACGATGAGCCGGAACTCGGCCAGCACGCCGAGTAGGGGCGGCGGGAGGTCATTCATGGGGAAGGATAGGTTGCGGACGACGGGCGCGGAGATCATCTGAAATCCCGATGCTCTTCCGGGGGTGGTGGTCTCCGCCGGAGGTGGGTGAAAGTGGCAATCCCCCTTGCCGGGACGGAATCCGGGCGGCATGCCGGTCATCACCCGTCTTGGGACACAACCGAACGTGCGAAACGCTCAATAACCCGGGCCGCGTCGAACGCCCCGCTCCATGTTCGACGTGCCCATGGTCCGCGCCGTGGACGCCCAGAAGGTGTACAACTCGGGCGCCGTCGAGGTCCACGCCCTGCGAGGCGTGACCCTGGAGATCCCCCGGGGCGAGATGGTCGCCATCATGGGGCCGTCGGGCTGCGGCAAGACCACGCTCCTCAACTGCTTCTCGGGCCTGGACGACCTCACGTCGGGCGACGTGCTCATCGAAGGCGTCTCCCTGGCATCCATGGACGACGACGCGAAGAGCCGCTACCGCTCCCGGCGGATGGGGTTCGTCTTCCAGTCCTACAACCTGCTGCCCGTGCTCACGACCGTGGAGAACGTGGAGCTGCCGCTCCTGGTGGCCAAGGTGCCCGCCAAAGGGGCCCGGGCGAGGGCGAGGACCCTCCTGAAGGCCGTCGAGCTGGAGGGCTGGGGGGACCACCGGCCCACCCAGCTCAGCGCGGGCCAGCAGCAGCGCGTGGCCATCGCGCGCGCCCTGGTGAACGACCCGGCCATCGTCTGGGCCGACGAGCCCACGGGCAACCTGGACTCGGAGACGTCGGCCCAGATCATGGACCTCCTCGTCCGGCTGAACGAGGAGCAGGGCCAGACCTTGGTCCTGGTCACCCACGACGCCGTCGTCAGCTCCCGCGCCCACCGGATCCTGCGCATGCGGAACGGGCAGATCGTCGAGGAGAAGCGGCTGAGGTGACCTCGTGGATCTCGCCCTGGTCTCCTTCCTGGCCCTCATCGCGGTCCTCATCGGAATCCTGGTCCTCCTGGGGCTGCGGCCTCTCCTGGCCCGCCTCGCGGCGCGGAACATCCAGCGGCGCAAGGCGCGCATGGCCATCGTGATCGCCGGACTCCTCGTCGGCACGGCGATCATCTCCTCGAGCCTCGTCGTGGGCGACACCCTGCGGTACATCTTCCTCCAGGACGTGTACACCCGCCTGGACGCGACCGACGAGATGGTCTGGTACTCGTACAACGGAAACCTGGCCTCGTTCCCCGCGTCCTACGAGACCGCGCTCGCGGCCAACCTGGCCCAGGTGGGCGCGCCCGTGGACGGGGTCGCGCCCTTGCTGATCAAGACGATGCCCGTTCGGAACGTCGCGGGGAACAAGGGGAACCAGGCGATCACGGTCATGGGGCTCAACGCGAGCCTCGAGTCCGGGTTCGGCGGGCTGACCACCGCGGGAGGGCGGACGGTCGACGTGAACGATCTGGGACCGAACCAGGTGTACCTGAACGCGGATGCCGCGGCGGACCTCAACGCGACCCCGGGACAGGACCTCACCCTCTTCTACGGCACGACGGGCCAGACCCTGGTCCACGTGGTGGTCGGCAGCACGCTCCTCTCCCGCGGCAAGGCGGCGTACCAACACGATCCGATCATCTTCATGGACCTGGCCCGGGCGCAGGCCGCGTTCAACGAGACGGGTCAGATCAACGCGATCAAGGTGTCCAACCGCGGCGGCGTGGAGGACGGCGTCGCGTGGACGGACGCCGTGGTCCAGGACCTGCGCCTGTTCATCGCCCAGGAGCATTGGAACCTCGCCGTGGAAGCTGTGAAGCAGGAAGGGATCGCGGACGCCACGGCGATCGGCCAGCAGGCCACGGAACTCTTCCTCGTCATGGGGGCCTTCTCCGTGGTGGCCGGCGTCCTCCTCATCGTGAACATCTTCGTCATGATGGCCGAGGAGCGCAAGCAGGAGATGGGCGTGGTCCGCGCGGTGGGCTTCCTGCGCCGGGAGCTGATGACCACGTTCGCCCTTGAGGGGACGTTCTACGCGATCACGGCGGCGGCCCTCGGCGCGCTGGCCGGCGTGGGCCTCGGCTGGATCATGATTTGGGTGTTCGACAAGGTCGTGCCCCACGGGAACGTGCCCGTGACGTTCCACTTCGAGGACGGCAGCGTCCTCCTGGCGTTCGTCGTGGGCGCCGCGCTCACCTGGGCGTCCATCCTCCTGGCCTCGTGGCGCGTCTCGCGGCTCAACATCGTCCGCGCCATCCGGGACATCCCCGAGCCGGGGACCCGCGGCCGTGCGCGCCAGCTCGCCGGACTCGGCGGACTCCTGGTCCTCGGAGGTGCCGCGCTCACTTGGTGGGGCTTCACCGCGGACACGGGGCTCGGGAAAATCCCGGGACCGCCCGTGGCCGCCCTGGGGCTCGCGCTCGCCGCGGCGGCAGTCGACCGCGCGCGGCTCGGCTTCACGGTGGCCTCCGTGTTCAACATCCTCTGGATCCTCGGACCCCTGGACCTCCTCAACACGGCGACGGACAACATCTCCGTCGCGTTCGTGACCTCGGGGCTCATCCTGGTGGGCTCTGCGATCCTCATCGCGGTCTTCAACGTCAGCGAGGCCTCCCGCCTCCTCCTGCGGGAGGCGAGCCGGAACCGCGGGAGGCCCGTCCTCCGGACCGCGGTGTCCTACCCCATGGACAAGCGATTCCGCACGGGGATGACCATCGCCATGTTCGCCCTGATCCTGTTCATGGTCACCCTGATCTCCATGGTCCAGGGGCTCGAGCAGTCGAGCCTGGACCGCTTCGTCGCGGCCCAGAGCGGAGGCTACGACATCGTCGCGTACACGACGACGTACGGGGAGATCCCGAACTTCCGCACGATCCTCATGCAGAACTTCTCCGAGGACACGTTCCTGAACGGATGGGACGGGGTGGCGAGCGCGAGCGTCCTCCCGGCCCAGGTGCAGAAGCTCGGGGACAACCGCACGTACAACTACACCCTCTGGGGCGTGGACAACTTCCTCGTGAAGAGCAACCAGTACGGGTTCTACAGCAACCTGCCCTACATCACCGACAGCAACGGCACGCGGCACGACCTGCTGAACCGGACGGACGTCTGGCTGTCCCTGCGGGAGAACCACACCCTGGCCATCATCGACCGGAGCGCCGCGGGGGTGAACCAGTTCGTCTCCGACCCGAACCGCCTCACCGCGGTCCCGGGGGACCGTATCCGGGCGTTCGACGGCACGGGGCACATGGTCAACCTGACCATCGTGGGCATCCTGGAGCAGTCCCTCCAGTTCACGTCGGGCGTGTTCGTGGACAGCAACGTGACGCAGATCGTGTTCCCCGCGCAGGAGCAGTACACGGCCTACTTCTTCCAAGTCGCGCCCGGGGTCGACGTGAGCGCGCTGCGGTCGCAGCTCGAGCAGGTGTACTTCAAGTACGGACTCCAGACGATCGACATCCGCGAGCAGATCGGCGCGGCCTTCGACGCGACCCAGGAGGTCCTCACGCTGATGGAGGCGTACCTGGGGATCGGGCTGCTCGTGGGGATCGCGGGCCTGGCCGTGGTCACCCTCCGCGCGGTCGTGGAGCGTCGAACGCAGATCGGCGCGTTACGGGCCATCGGCTTCACCCGGGGGATGGTCCTGCGGATGTTCCTCCTGGAGATCGCGCTCATCGCGGTCCTCGGCGTGGGCATCGGCGTGGGCCTGGGGATCGTCTTCGCGTACAAGGTCTACCTCGTGTACTTCGCGGACATCGTCACGTTCAGCATCCCGTGGGTGAACCTCGGGATCATCGTGGGCATCGCCTCGGTGGCCGCCGTGGCCTGCACGGCGCAGCCCGCCATCCGCGCGTCGCGCATGCCGCCCGCGGAGGCCCTGCGGTACTCCGAGTGAGAAGGAAAGCCGAGGTGGGTCGGCCTCCCGGAAACCGTCATATCTCTAAGCGGAGGTACACGCGGCGGCGACCATCCGCTCGATCACGGCCCTCCGGCGCGCGAACTCCCCCTCGGCCCGCCGATGGTACGCCAACATGCGCCGCAGGAGCTCGGCCCGAGACCGCTCGGACTCCACCCGCCCGACGTAGTCCTCGTGACGGACGGACCGCCCGGCCTCCCGCTCGTAGTGCCAGAAGTACCAGTACCGCCGCCCGTCGAAGTCCCGGATCCGGGCCCCGCAGCCGATCTCCACGTTTGTACCTCTACTTAGAGGTATGTCGGATGAGAGCTTGAACCTGCCGACGGGATGGGCGAACGGCGACGCCGCGCGGCGCGGAACAAGCCTTTTATGGCCCCCGCGTTCTCCGACAGGACCATGGCGGAGCCCAAGCTCCGGGAGAAGACCTGGGACCCCAAGCTCGAGGAATCCCTCCTCGGCACCTGGGCCAAGGAGCCCGAGCTCTACCGCGTCTCCCCGGCATCCGGTCAACCGGTCTACGTGATCGACACGCCGCCGCCCTACCCGAGCGGCTCGTGGCACATCGGCGCCGTCATGTCGTACGCCATGATTGACATCATTGCCCGGTCCCAGCGCATGCTCGGCAAGGCGGTCCTCTTCCCCTTCGGCTTGGACCGCAACGGGATCAACATCGAGCGGACCGTCGAGCGGAAGACGGGCAAGCCCCTCCACCTCTGGGACCGCGAGGCGTTCATCGCGGAGTGCCGCCAGGAGATCGAGGTCATCGGGAACGGCCTAGTCGACCTCTCCCGCCGGATCGGCCTGTCCGCGGACTTCGAGCACACGTACTTCACGGACTCCGACACGTACCGCGCGTTTAGCCAGTCCGTCTTCCTCGAGCTGTGGCCCAAGGGCCTATTCTACCGCGGCGAGCGCCCGACGTTCTGGTGCCCCCACGACGAGACGCCCCTCGCCGAGGCGGACATCGAGTACGAGGACCGTCCGTCCAAGCTCGTCCGGATGCGGTTCCCCCTAGAGGGCGGGGGCCACCTGACCATCGCGACGACGCGGCCCGAGCTGCTCGGCGCGTGCCGCGCGGTCATCGTCCACCCCGACGACGAGCGCTTCCGGTCCGTGCAGGGGAAGCGCGTGACCGTCCCCCTGGTGGGCCGCGAGGTACCCGTCGTGGCCCACGCCATGGCGAAACCCGAGTTCGGGAGCGGGGCGGCCATGATTTGCTCCTACGGCGACACGGTCGACCTCATGCTGTTCCGCGAGCTCCGCCTGGAGCCCGTGAAGGCGATCGACGAGCACGGCTGCATGACGGAGGCCGCGGGAGACCTCAAGGGCCTCAAAGTCGAGGCGGCCCGCGACAAGGCGATCGAGCTCCTGAAGGCCCATAACGCGCTGGAGAAGGTGGAGCCTCTCCAACACAAGACGCCCATCTGCTCGCGCTGCCACACGCCCATCGAGTTCATCTCGTCGGACGCGTGGTACCTGAAGCAGCTCGAGTTCCGCGAGGAGCTCAAGAAGCTCGCGGCGGCCATGGACTTCCAGCCGCCGCGGCACCGCCAGCTCCTCCTGGACTGGATCGACTCCCTGACCATCGACTGGCCCATCTCTCGCCGGCGGTACTATCACACGGAGATCCCGTTGTGGACATGCAAGGGGTGCGGCGAAATCCTCGCGCCGCCTCCCGGTAAGTACTACCGACCCTGGAAGGACCCCGCGCCGTTCGACGCGTGCCCGAAGTGCGGCGGCCGCGACTTCGTCGGCGAGGATCGCGTGTTCGACACGTGGATGGACTCCAGCTGCTCCAACCTCTTCGTCTCCCGGTACCGCGGCGACCCGGAGTTCTTCGAGGCGAATTTCCCCGTGGCCCTCCGGCCCCAGGGGCGCGACATCGTCCGCACGTGGCTCTACTACACCACGCTCAAGTCGTTCCTCGTGCGGCGAGAGAAGCCATTCGAGCGGGTCTTCATCCACGGCATGGGCCTCGACGCGCGCGGCCGCGCGATGCACCGCACCCTGGGCAACATCATCGAGCCCTGGCCCATCGTGCGCAAGTACGGCGCGGACGCCGTGCGCTTCTTCGTCGCGAGCGAGACGAACCCGGGGGACGACTACCGGATCTCGGAGCCCAAGATCGGCGGCGCCGGGAAGTTCCTCACGAAGCTCTGGAACACCGCGCGGTTCGTCTCCTCGTTCCCCGAGCCCGCGGCGGGGAAGCTGTCCCCCGCGGACGAGTGGATCCTGGCGGAGCTCAACCGGCTCATCGAGGAGGCCCGCGGCGCGTACGGGGAGCTGAACCTCTTCCTCCCCGCGAACCGCGCGCGGGACTTCCTCTGGAACCTCTTCGCCCCGCACTACGTGGAGATGGTCAAGGCCCGGGCCTACGAGGGGGACGCGGGCGCCCTCTGGACCCTCCACAGGTGCCTCCGGGACCTCCTGCGCCTCCTCGCCCCCATCGCTCCCTTCTCCACGGACCTGATCTGGCGCGAGGTGTACGGCGGGAGCGTCCACTCGGAGACGCTGCCGCTCCCGCGGGACGGCATCCCGGCCTCGCGCCTCGAGCTGACCGAAGCCCTCGTCGCGTTCAACTCGGACGTCTGGAAGACGAAGCGGGACAAGGGGATGAGCCTGAACCTGGAGCTGCCCGGGGTCGCGATCCCCGAGGCGCTCACGCCCTTCGCGCCGGAGCTCCGGCGGATGCACCGCCTCGCTTGACCGGCATCGGGGCGTCCCCGCGGGCGTACGTCTCGACGTACCAGGCCATCGTGTCCTTCATCCGTTCCTCGAACGGCTTCGGGTTCCAGCCCAGCTCCCGCCGCGCCTTGGATGCGTCCACGACCACGTCGAGCTTGGAGAACGCGAGGGCCGACCGCGACAGGAGCGGCGTCCGTCCCGCGCGGCCCGCGCGCCACTCGGAGAACCGGGCGACGAACCGGACGAGGCCCATGGGAACCCGTCCCCGCGGGGGCCTCACCCCCGCCTCGCGTGCCGCGGCTCCCAGGAAATCGTACATGGAGAGGACGCGGTCCCCGAGGAAGTACATCTCCCCGGGGCGGCCCACGGTGGCCGCGAGCACATGACCCTCCGCCACGTCCGCGGCGTGGACCCATGTGTTCAGCCCGAACCCCGAGGGGAGCAGGGGCAGCCGCCGCCGGACTAACAGGGCGAGGCTCCGGCCCAGCTGGTTCGTGTCCCTCGGGCCGAAGACCGCGGATGGGGCGACGATCGTGACCGGCAGCCCGGAATGCATCGCCTTCACGACGACCTCGTGGGCTTGGAGCTTCGTGACCACGTAGGGGTCGTCCAGGATCGCGGAGGGTGCGGACGTCTCCGTGGCGGGGCGGTCGCGCGAGGAGGGGGAAAGGCCCGCCCGGCTCGCGACCCCGATCCCCGGGACGGTCTCCTGGCTCGCCCGGGAGAGGACGGTCACGGGCCCTGCGACGTTCACGTCCTACATTGCCTCGTGGTCGCGCACGCCCACCCCGTACCCTGCCTCGTGGTGGGAGAGGGCGTCGCACCCCGCGACATCGTGCACCACGGC
>OFHK01000215.1_pt1 | contig 18520 bp, 19 predicted proteins | sample 1521951 | NCBI WGS metagenome assembly OFHK01 (sample SAMEA2468436, study PRJEB22500) | soil metagenome | biome: Glassland; feature: Farmland; material: Clay | place: Australia | collected 2013-01-31 | depth 0.55 m
GCACCCGGGCCACCGGTCACCTGCAGGTCGCCTCGGCGGTCGCGGCCGGCCTGGCCGACGCGGGGGTGGCGAGCGAACCAGCCGCGCTGGCCTATGGCCTGGCCTTCCTGCCGCTCGCCGCCGAGCGCTTCGATCTGGTGATTCCGGCCAGCCAGTCCGGCTCGCGCGAGATCCAGGCGCTGCTCAAGGTGCTGACCTCGCCCTGGCTGCTGGCTCAGCTCACGATCCTGCCCGGTTACGACGCGGCCCGCTGTGGCGAGCACGTCGCCTCGCTCTGAGCCCGCGGCTGCTGCATAACTCCATCCTGCCGTAGGGTCCCTGCGCAGGTTCCTCGCCCGCTGGCGCTGCGGCCCGGTGTTTACCAGGATGTGCTCGCCATCGGTGTCGACCCAGGTCAGTAACGCCTGCGGCTGACCGGAGGGCATCAGCGTCACCACCGTGGCCAGGTTCTTTCCCTTGGCGAGGCGAACAGTGCCGGCATCCAGCGGCATAACAGCGGCTCCTTTTTCCGTGCCGGCATCATGATCCGTGAACGCGGTCAGTGGCCGTAGACCGGGACCATCAGGGCCCGGGCGAGCGTGTGGAAACGCATGTTGAAGCCGCCGACCGCGCAGGAGACGCTGTCGTCCACGCTAAGGGTCTCCACGTCGAGTGCGTGCACGGCGAAGAAGTAGCGGTGCGGCGGGTCGCCGGCCGGCGGCGCGGCGCCGCCGAAGTCGTGCGAACCATAGTCGTTACGCAGGCAGAACGCTCCCGCAGGCAGGCCGGACTTGTCTCCGCTCACCGCGCCGGTGGCCAGTTCGGTGACTGACGCCGGCACATCGAGCAGCACCATGTGGATGAACCCGAACCCGGTCGGGGCGTCAGGGTCGAAGCAGGTGATCCCGAAACTCTTGGTCTCCGCCGGGAATCCGTGCCAGCGCAGGTGGGGCGAGAGGTTCTCCCCGGACACGCCGAATCCGCTGTAGACCTGCGCCATGCCCATCATCTGGCCGTCGGCGACGTTGTCACTCTCCAACGTGAAAGAGGGAACCGCGGGGAGGAAGTCGTATGGCGACGGTGGACGGTCGGTCATAGTGATCTCCAAAGTCGTAGGGTGATCGGCCCGGCCCCCCTACGCTATCGAGCAGCGCCGCAGTAACGGTCAGCAATCCCTTCAAACACACCGGCATAACGAATGGCTCGTGGTACTGCCCGTCGGAGGTGAGCAGGTGGCTCCCGGATCATTGGTCTGGATCCGCCGCCTGTCCTTTGCCGTCGTGCTGGCCGTGGCCGCCGTGGCACCCGGCCCGGCGTCCGGGTCCCCGTCGCTGCTGTGCAGCGGATCGGGCTGCGAGCGAGCCGGTGCGGTGCGCTGGGCGCACCGGCTGCCCGGAGCATGGATCGTGCAGAACGCCCTGATGGGCATCACGCCCAGGCAGGGTCAGGCGTATGCCGCACTCGGTGACCAGGTCGCCGCCGTCGGGGGCGGTCTGACCGTCTCCGCCTACTCGGCGCGCACCGGCCAGTTGCGGTGGCGGACGGCACTCGCCGGTTTCCCGTCAGGGTCGGCCATCGTGTCGGTCCGGGCCTGGCCGGGTGTCGTCACGGCCGGGGTCGGGCTGCCCGCCGTGGCCGGGATCGCCGGCTGGGGTACGTCGCGGGAGGAGGTAGTCCTGGCCGCGGCGACCGGCCGCCGGATCAGGGCCTATCCGGCGGCGCCGTTCGGCGGGGCGGTGGCGGCCGGTACCGCCGCCACGGTGATCGTCGGAATGCACGCGGTGACCTGCTACGCCAATCGCACCGGGCGGGTGCTCTGGACCCGGCCGACCGGTGCAGCGGCGCAGGCCTGGCAGGTGAACGGCGGCGATATATATGTCACGATCGCCGCTGGTGGTTATCTGGGCACGGCGCCGGTCACGGCGCTGCGGCGGATCAGCCTGCGCACCGGTTCGCAGGTGCTGGTCCGGCCGGTCACGCACGCCTATGCCGGGACGCTTAGCCTGGTGTTCGACGGGGTGGTGTTCTTCTCCCGGGCGAACGGGATCACTGCCTACAGCGCGAGCACCGGGGCGCGCCTGTGGCATCGCGCGGTGGCGCAACCGGAAAGCGTGGATGTCGCGGCCGGGCGTCTCTACCTCGTCGCCGGGAACGCACTGGTCGGGGTAGACCCGCTGACCGGGGTCAAGCTGGCCCGCGTCTCCGGCGCCATGGCCGCGGCATCGGCCGGGCTGTACGGCGTGCGGGAGGGCGCCGTATTCGGGCTCGATCGCGGCGCCCTCGGTAAGGCCTGGGGATATGACGTCGCTACCCAGCGGGTGCTGTGGACCAGCCCCCCGCTGCCGTGGCCGCATTATTTCGTGGACCTGTCTGGCATCGGGGGAAGCTCCTCCCCATGGCGGGACGGGGTGCTGCTGGCCATCTGCGCGCGGCTCGGCCCGGCGCCGGGGGGCAGCGCACCCCAGCGGTGTGCGCGGCCGGAACTCATCGCGCTCAACCGCTGATCGCTGGGCCGCGCTCTGTTACCCCCGGCGGCATGTTCTGGGCCGGCTCACGGTTGTCCCTCCTGGGGACGGGAAACCAAGCCGGGGAGCGGCCGGCGATCGAGGGAGCAGAACATGAAGTGGCGGCGCGCGGGCCGCCGGGTAGCGGATGACGCGCCCAGGGTGGTCGTGGTTGGCGCGGGGTTCGCGGGGCTGGCGGCGGTTGCCGAGCTTGTGCGCCTTGGCATGCAGGTCATGCTGGTCGACCAGAACGTTTACAGCACCTTTCAGCCATTGCTGTATCAGGTCGCTACCGGGGGACTGAATCCAGGAGATGTGGCCTATCCGGCGCGGGCCTTTACCCGGCGGCAGGGAGCGCGGTTCCGGCTGGGCATGCTGACGGGGATCGAGCTGGCGGCGCGGCGGATCGCGCTGGCCGACGGGGAGCAGTTCGAGTACGACTACCTGATTCTGGCGACCGGGGTCTCGGCGGCGTACTTCGGCGTGACCGGGGCGGCTGAGCACAGCCTGGGCCTGTACACCCGGCGGGATGCCATTGTGCTGCGCGATCACATCATGTCGTTGCTGGAGCGTCTCGATATCGCCGGGCCGGGCAAGGACGTGAACTTCACCGTGGTCGGGGGCGGGGCGACCGGGGTGGAGGTGGCCGGTGCGCTGGCCGAACTGCGGGCAACCGCGCTGGATACCGCATTTCCCGAGGTCGACCTGGCGAACGTGCATATCAGGCTGGTCGAGCAGGCTCCGGTCCTGCTCGCTCCCTTCCACCCGGCGCTGCAGGAGTACGCGCGCCGGCAACTGCTGGCCCGGGGGGTGGAGGTCCGCCTGTCCGCCGAAATCCGCGAGGTGACCTCGGACTGCGTCGTACTGGCGAGCGGCGAGGACGTGCCCAGTGACGTGACGGTCTGGGCGGCCGGGGTCGCCGCGCCGGCGGCGGCCGGTGACTGGGGACTGCCCCAAGGCCGCGGCGGCCGGGTGCTGGTCCGCCCCGACCTGCGGGTCCACGGCCAGGACCGGGTATTCGCCGTGGGTGATATCGCTCTCGTCGACGGGCTGCCGCTGCCGCAGCTTGCCCAGCCAGCGATCCAGGCCGGCCGTCACGCCGCACACCAGGCCGGCCGTCTCAGCCGGGGGCTCCCGACGGACGCGTTCGGTTACCACGACAAGGGAATCATGGCGACGATCGGGCGGCGCAGCGCGGTCGTTGAGCTGCCACGTGGGCTGCGGGTACGGGGAACCCTGGCCTGGCTGGCGTGGCTGGCCCTGCACCTGATCACCTTGCTCGGCAACCGCAACCGGCTGTCCGCGCTGCTCAACCTGTCCTGGCGGTATGTGAGCTGGGGACACGGGGGAGGGGTCATCGTCGGTGACGACCCGCCGGGCGGGCCGCCCTCGGCGGCGGCACCCGGCTGAGGGCCTGGGGTCCCATGGGGCCAGCACGGACTCCGCGTCCGGGCAGCGGCGGGGACTGCCTACTATGAACCCCGTGCCCCTAGACGAGATCAGCGCTCCGCCGCCGGAACTGGTGGACGCCGGCATGCTCATCCTGCGGCGGGTCCGCGCCGGGGACGCGGGCGCAGTAGCCGCCGCCGTGGGCGCCAGCCTCGACCACTTGCGCCCCTGGATGCCCTGGGCGGTACCGGAGGCCGCTGAGCCGCGGACCCAGCGGATCCGGGTGACCGAGGCTGACGAGATGTGGGCGGCGGGCACCGACTACATTTACTCGGTGATCGCAGCCGGGGAGGACACGCTGGTCGGCATGATCGGGCTACACCGGCGGGTCGGCGACGGGGGTATCGAGATCGGCTACTGGATCGACGTGCGGCAGACCCGGCGGGGGTTCGCGACGGCCGCGGCGGGAGCTCTCACCTCGGTCGCGCTGGACCTGCCCGGAGTGAAGCGGGTCGAGATCCATTGCGACGAGGCCAATATCGCCAGTGCCGCCGTTCCCCGCAAGCTCGGCTACCGGCTGGAGCGGATCGACGATCACGAGCCGGAGGCGCCGGGGGAGTCTGGCCGCCGGATGATCTGGGTCTGCGAGGACGCCGGGTGAGCGGGACCCGGTGGGCGGTCGCGGCTGTCCTGGCGATGCTGCTGGCCGGCTGCACCAGCGGGGCCCAGCCCGGCTCCGGCCAGCCCGGCTCCGGCCAGCCGGGGGCGGCAGCCGCCAACCCGGCGCTGGATCCCGGCAGCTCGCTGGGCGGGGTGCCGGCCCCTGACTTCCGGCTGGTGAACCAGTTCGGCCAGGCTATGTCGCTGCACCAGTTCCGCGGCAAGGTGGTCATCCTCGCGTTCGCCGACTCGCAGTGCACCACGGTGTGCCCGCTGACCACGATGAGCATGGTGGAGGCCAGGCAATTGCTGGGCACGGCGGGCAGCGGCGTGCAGTTGCTCGGGGTGGACGCGAATCCCACCGCCACCTCCGTGAGTGATGTGCTCGCCTATTCGCGGGCGCACGGCATGGTCAACCAGTGGGACTTCCTCACGGGTTCCCCGGCCCAGCTCACCGCCGTCTGGCGTGCCTACCACATCGCGGTGCAGATCCAGCGCGGCCTGATCGACCACACGCCGGCCCTGCTCGTGATCGACCCGCAGGGCAGGGAACGGACGATCTACCTGACCCAGATGAACTACGCGAGCATCGGGCAGGCGGCACAGATCCTGGCAGTCAAGGCAGCCAGCCTGCTGCCCGGCCACCCGCGGGTGGCGAGGCAGCAGTCGCTGGCGCACATCGCCGGGCTGGGACCGGACTCGCAGGCGACCCTGCCAGCCATCCCGTCCGGCTCGGTCGAGCTCGGCCCCGGGCACGCCCACCTGGTCATGTTCTTCGCCACCTGGCTGGCGGAAACCTCCGGCCTGCGGTCTCACCTGCTGGCGCTCAACCGGTACGCCGCGGCGGCCCGGCGGGGCCGGCTGCCGGGACTGGTCGGCGTCGACGAGGCGGCGACTGAGCCGTCGGCCGGTGTGGTCAGCGCATACCTGAAGAGCCTGGGCGGGCCGCTGGACTACCCGGTGGCGGCCGATACCACCGGCCGTCTCGCCGACGGATACGGCGTCCAGGACCAGCCGTGGTTCGCTCTGGTCTCCGCGGCCGGGCGCATCGTCTGGCAGCACGACGGCTGGCTGCCGCCGGCCGCCCTTGCGGCGGCAGCCCGGCGGGCATGAACACGATGGCGGGGCGCGACTGGCGGGCCTGGCACGACAGATACGACGACCTGATCCCGGTACTGGCCGCCCACCCGCGTGGGCGGGAGGTGACCGCCCGGCTGGTGGAACCCGACCCGGTGCTCGCGGAGACCGCACGGCAGGCCGCGGCTGCCAGCGGCCTGCCGCTGGTCGAGGTGGTGACCGGGGATGCCGCACTGACCGTCGCCTACGCCGGGCTCACCCCGGCCGATCTGGTCCCGGGACAGTGGTGTGGACGCGTGGCCGGTCAGCCCCGGACAAGGTGCCACAGGTCTGCCGCTGGTTCGCCGCGCACGGGTTCGCATGTTCACCTTCGCCGGTGACCTGACCTAACAGGCCAGGACGGGCATCCGGATCAGTCCGAGGCGGCACAGCCGGGTGGACTTCACGACCAGCTCCCGCCCGGCCGGCGGCTTCACCGCAGGCGTGTGCCGCTGTGCGCCGGGGAACCCCGCGGCGATCACCACCGCACACACCATGGCACTCAGCGCCGCAGGCAGGAGCAGGAGTGCCCGGACCCGGGCGGCGGGCCTGCGGAAAATACGCCGGGACCGGGACGTGAGCAATTTGACCCGGTCGGCGACCGGCCTGACCTTCACATCCTCGATCCGCGGCATCGCCTCGTCCCTGGCGAGCCGGCTGAAGATCACAAATAGGGACGTGAGGTCCGGGTCGGAGCCGGTGAGCCTGCCCTCGATCTTCTCTAATGTGCGCTGCTGATTTGCGGGCAGACTCATCGTGACCTCCCAATGCGCCTGGGTTGCTGGTCCTGTGCGGCCAGGCTACCGGCCCCGGATCCCGCATGTGGCCGGCCGCCCGATTTGACCGCTTATTCTTCCCGGAATGCAGGAATGGCCGGTTACCCGGTCAGGCTCCGCGGCCAGAGCCTGCGGGCGCGGACAATAGTCGCTTCCACCACATACAGGGTGATCTGGGCCTGGAGATATAGCCAGGCGAGCAGGCCAAGCACCACGGCGAAGCCGCCATACAGCGACGAGCTGCGGGCAAGCTGGTGGCCGAGGATGTAGCCGCCCAGCAACTGCAGGATCTGCCAGGCGACTGCGGCGAGCAAGGCACCGGGGAAAAGGTCACGGGTGCTCACCTCGCCAGCTGTGGCAAGCCGGAAACCGAGCCAGAACAGCCCGATGTTGAGCAGCAGCGAGACTGCGATGGTGGCGACGTGACCCCCCGCACCGGTGATGGCGTGCCCTGCCCCGGCCGCGAGCCCCGACAGCAATGACGTGGCGATCACGCCGAGCCCGACCACGATGATCATCGTGAGGCCGCGCAGGAGCGACCAGGGGAAGCCGGGCCGCCGGGCCAGCGGGACGCCCCAGACCGAATTGAGTGCGTTCTGCACCGCCCCGGCCACGCCACGGGCGCCCAGGAAGGTCAGCACCAGGCCGACGACGAGGGCGGCACCGGTCTGGTTGAGCGAGTGCACGCTGCTCTTGAGCTGCGGCCCGATCACCGGGAACTGGGCGAAGGTGGAACTGAGCACCTGGTCGCGGAGCGCGGGATGGGAACCGAGCACGATGTCGAGCACGGTCACGAACACCAGCAGGAGCGGGAACAGGGACGCGAAAGAGTAATAGGCGACCAGCGCGGCGAGATTCCCGGCCTGGTCGTCGCTGAACTTCTTCCAGACCGCCACGGCGAACGCCAACCAGGACCACCGCTGCTGGAGACGGTCAGCGGCGAGGAGCAGCCGTTCCCCGGGGTTCACCCGGGCTGTGTACCCGGCGGCGGCGCGTTCATCCAGGGGAACTGGGCCGGCTCCCGGAACAGCAGCCAGGGCTGCGACCCGGCGACGCTCAGCTGGCACATGCTGTCCGGCTGGCCGGGCTGGCCACGCCGCAGCACCGTGCCGGGCAGCACCGTGCCGGGCAGGATCGTGGCGGTGGTGGAGGCGATCACCCGGCCGCCGCCGCTGGCCAGGACCGCCGGCCCGCCCAGCCGGGACAGCGCGGCCAGCGCCATCCTTTCCACCTCACCGGCCAGGATGTCCGCACCGGCGACGCCCAGGAAGACCGATCCGTCGGTCACCGGCACCGAGAGCGTGAACGTGTATTTGCGGGTGCAGATGTAGTCCACATACGGCCCGGCCACGCAGGGCCGGCCGGTGCGGGCGGGCTCCCGGTACCACTCGGTGGTGGTGTAGTCATAGAACTCGGCCGACTCAGGGTCGAGGTCGACGTCGAGCCGCCCGATTCCGGCGCCCTGGTCCGCCCACCACCAGTCGATCCAGCGCGGCACATCCGCCAGCACGTCAGGTGCCAGCACCACCCCCGCACCAGCCGCGAAACCCCGGTGACGGTACAGCACGTCCGCGACGAGCGGGCGCAGGACCCCAAGATCAGAGCGGCTCAGCGCCTGCCGCCCCACCGCGACGGCGGTCATCGCCTCGGCAACCTCTGTCACCGAGGCGAGCACCTGCTCGATCAGGCGCGTGATGCCGGCCAGCGGATGCTGGCCGGCATCGGTGGGCGTGGCGGGGTCGGCCAGCGGATGCTGGCCGACAGCGAGGGAACCCTGCCCGGCTCTCATGGCTGGTGCAGGCTGAGCCGCAGATCAAGCAGCCGGCTGGTCTGCACCGCCACGTGGCGTTCGGCGATCTGCCGAGCGCGTTCGGGCGCGCGCGCCTCGATGGCGTCGATCAGCTGATCATGGTCGCCGCACACCGATGCCACATCCTGTTCCGGGAGCCATACCAGGTCACCGATCTCGGACCACAGGTCCATCTCCTCCCGGGTGAGGCGCGGTGATTGGGCGGTGGCCGCGATCTCGATGTGCAGCCGTGCGTCGGCTCGCCGGCGGTCGGTCAGGGCGGCCGCCCCGCGCAGTCGTTCGGCGTATTCGCGGAGCGCAGCGACGTCGCTGGCGAGCGCGCGCTCGGCGGCCAGCCGGGCGGCGGCGCCGGCGATGGCCGCGCGGTGGTCGCCGATGTCGCGCAGTTCGTGCAGGGACAGCAGCCTGAGCGGCCGCTCCAGGCGGTCGGCGGGGTGCTCGCTCGGCGCCCGCACGAACGACCCGCCGCCGCGTCCGCGCCGGGTCTCGACCAGGCCCATCGTCCGGAGGGTGGCGAGCGCCTCACGCAGGGTCACGGTTGAGACACCGAGCTGGCCGGCGAGCTGGCTCTCGGCCGGCAGGCGCTCGCCGTCGAGCAGCAGGCCCAGCCGGATGGCCTTGGCCAGGCGCCGGGTGACGGTGTCCGCACGGCCGCCGGCGTCCAGCGGTGTGAACAGTGTGCGCGCACGGACCGTTGTCAGCGCGGGCTGTGCCACGGTTGCCCCTCCCCGTCGCCGGCCGGAACCAGTGGCCGCGCAAGACTGGTGCTTGTGCCTGGTGACGAACTTGACACAAACATCTAATCCTGTAGGTTATCGGAATCGTCGGCCCCTGGGGCGCCCTTGGCGCATGGGGTCCGTGTTTTCATTTCAGCCAGGACTGGCGCATGAGGAACGAAGGGCACGGGTGAGCGAGACGTCGACGGGCATGCCGGGCGGAACGGCGGACGGCCGGGGGAAGCCCGCTAGCGATCTGCCCGCGGTCCGGCTGAGAGGCGTCCGCCGGACGTACGGCCAGCTCGAAGCGGTTGCCGGAGTCGACCTGGAGGTCGCCGAGGGCGAGTTCTTCACCATGCTCGGGCCGTCGGGGTCGGGGAAGACCACGCTGCTGCGGCTGATCGCAGGCTTCGAACGGCCCGACGCCGGCACGGTGGAACTCGGCGGGGCCGACGTGACACGCGAGCCCCCCTACGCCCGCACCGTGAACACCGTGTTCCAGGACTACGCGCTGTTCCCGCACATGAGCGTGGCCGAGAACGTGGAATACGGGCTGCGGGTGCGGCGGGTCGCCAAGGCCGAGCGCCGCCGCCGGGCGGAGGCGGCACTGGACATGGTCCGCCTCGCTGGGCTCGGCGGCCGCAAGCCGATCCAGCTCTCTGGCGGCCAGCGCCAGCGGGTCGCGCTGGCCCGCGCCATCGTCAACGAGCCGGAGGTGCTCCTGCTCGATGAGCCGCTCGGCGCGCTGGACCTGAAACTGCGCCAGGAGATGCAGCTCGAGCTCAAGCGGATCCAGCGCGAGGTCGGGATCAGCTTCATCTACGTCACCCACGACCAGGAGGAAGCGCTCACCATGAGCGACCGCCTGGCCGTGTTCAACCAGGGCCGGATCGAGCAACTCGGCACCCCGGTGGATGTCTACGAGCGTCCGGCCAGCGATTTCGTGGCGGGCTTCATCGGCGTGTCCAACCTGCTGGAGCGGGCCGGCCGCCACTTCACGATCCGCCCCGAGAAGATCCACCTGCTGGCCGACGGCGAGAAAGCGCCGGAAGGCAGCCACGTCGAGCGCGGTCACATCGAGGATGTCGTCTACCTCGGCATGCTCACCCGTTACCAGGTCGCGCTGGAAGCGGGCGGAACACTCACCGCGGTCCGCCAGAACCTGGAGACCGCGGCCGCGGAAGCCCTCCAAGCCAGGGGGCGGACGGTAAACGTCGCCTGGCGCGAAACCCAAACCTACGACATCCATAACGAGAGCCAGGCGGGCACGCCGGTTAAGGGGAATGACACATGAAGACATGGGCACGAGGAGGCGCGCTGCTCGCCGCTGCCTCAGCCGCGCTGCTCGTCGCGGCATGCGGCTCGTCCAGTAGTGGCGGTGGTGGCGGGACCGGTGCGCTCACGCCGCCGCAGGCGAACACACCGGTGCCGGCCTCGGTGGGCAAGGGCGAGGGCCACCTCAACCTGATCGCCTGGGAGGGCTACGCGCAGCCGCAGTGGGTCAAGCCGTTCGAGCAGGCGACCGGCTGCCAGGTGAGCGCCAAGTACGCCGGGTCCTCCGGTGAGATGGTGACCCTGATGGCCAACGGCGGCGGCGGCCAGTACGACCTCGTGTCGGCCTCCGGTGACGCCGACCTGCGGCTGATCTACGGCGGCGACGTGAAGCCGGTCAACATCAACCTGATCCCGTCGTGGAAGGACTTCCACCCGTTCCTGCAGTCCCCGGGGTTCAACACCATCGGCGGCAAGCACTACGGCGTCTCCTACGAATTCGGGCCGAACGTGCTGCTGTACTCGAAGAAGACGTTCCCCACGGCGCCGACGTCGTGGTCGGTGCTGTACGACAAGAAGTACGCGGGCCAGGTCACGGTGCCCAACAACCCGATCCAGATCGCGGACGCGGCGCTGTATCTGTCCAAGACCCAGCCGAGCCTGGGCATCACCGACCCCTATGAGCTGACCCAGGCCCAGTTCAACGCCACCGTCAACCTGCTCAAGCAGCAGAAGCCACTGATCAAGAAGTACTGGGACCTGGCCTCGCAGGAGATCTCGCTGTTCCAGAGCGGCACCACGGTGGTCGGGGCGGCCTGGCCGTACCAGACCAACACGCTGCAGGCGGCTGGCTCCCCGGTCGCCGACACCATCCCGAGCCAGGGCGCGACCGGATGGGCCGACACCTGGATGCTCGCCACCCACGCGCCGCACCCCAACTGCGCCTACAAGTGGATGCAGTGGGCGACCACGCCCACGGTCCAGGCGCAGCAGGCGGTCTACTTCGGGGAGACCCCGGCGAACAAGCTCGCCTGCCCGATCATGGATCAGCTCTCGAAGGACTCGTGCGCTGCGTACCACGCCAACGCGCCCGAGGCCTACTTCCAGACCATCAAGTTCTGGAAGACCCCGCTGGCGCAGTGCGGGAACGGCAAGAACGACTGTGTGCCGTACCAGCAGTGGACCAACGCCTGGACCCAGATCACCGGGTAGATGGCACAGCACTCATGACACAGGCCGCGGTCCGCGCGGACCGATCAGCGGCGGGGATGGCCCGCGTCTCGGCGGCGCTCTGGCGCCGGGGGTGGCTGCGGGCCACCCTCACCCTGACCCCGCCGCTGGCGTGGTTCCTGGTGATCTACCTCGCGTCGCTCGTGGTGATGCTGATCACCTCGTTCTGGACAGTCAACTCGTTCACCAACACCATCTCCCGCACCTGGAGCCTGGCCAACTTCCAGCAGATCCTCACCGGCGTCTACCCGAGCATCATCGGGCGGACCGTGGCCATGGCCGCGGCCGTCACCGTCACCGATGCGGTGCTCGCGCTGCCGTTCGCCTATTACATGGCGCGGGTGGCGTCCTCGCGGGGCAGGCAGGCGCTGTTCATCGCCGTGCTGCTTCCCCTGTGGGCCAGCTACCTGGCCCGCGTCTACGCCTGGATCGTGATCCTGCAAAAAGGTGGCACCCTGAGCTGGACGTTCTCCAAGCTCGGCCTGGGCACGGTCAACATCGGCTACACGAACACGGCGATGTGGCTGGTCTTCTCCTACATCTGGCTGCCGTTCATGATCGTGCCCGTCTACGGCGCGCTGGAACGGATACCGGACTCGCTGCTGGAGGCCTCCGGCGACCTCGGCGCGCGTAACTGGCGGACGCTGCGCAGCGTGGTGCTGCCGCTGGCGCTGCCCGGCGTGGTGGCGGGCTCTATCTTCACCTTCTCCCTCACGCTCGGGGACTTCATCACCCCGCTGCTGGTGGGCGGGGCGAATTCCAGCTTCATCGGCAACGCCATCTACAACAACATCGTCGGCACCACCGGCAACCTGCCATTCGCGGCCGCGCTCGCGATGGTCCCGATTGTGATCATGATCGTCTACCTGCTCGGCGCGCGGCTGCTCGGCGCGTTCGAGTCGCTGTGACCGAAGATGACCGAGGACACACTGTGATGGGGGAGACGCACTGATGGAGGGACGCCTGGCCCGGATCGGGCTGCGGATCTGGGTGGCGGGGGTACTGCTCTTCCTGTTCGTGCCGATCGCCATCATCTGCCTTTACGCGTTCAACTCCTCCAACGTGCAGAGCTGGCCCATCCACGGGCTGAGCACGAAGTGGTTCGCCGTCGCCTGGCAGGACCCCGCAGTGCGGGCGGCGCTCATCCTGTCGCTCAAGGCGGGCCTGTTCGCGACCGCGGTGGCACTGATCCTCGGGTCGGCGGCGGCGTTCGGCGTCCACCGGTTCCGGTTCTTCGGGCGGGAGGCCGTGTCGCTGCTGCTCGTGCTGCCGATCTCGCTGCCGGGCATCATTACCGGTATCGCGCTCAACTCGGCGTTCAATTTCGCCGGGGTCGGGCTGTCACTGATGACGATCATCATCGGGCACGCGACGTTCTGCATCGTGGTGGTCTACAACAACATGCTCGCCCGGCTCCGGCGGGTCTCGGGCTCGCTCTACGAGGCCGCGGCTGACCTGGGTGCAAGCGGGTTCTTCACGTTCCGCACGGTGACCTTCCCGGTGGTGTCCACGGCCCTGGTCTCCGGTGCGCTACTGGCGTTCGCGCTCTCCTTCGACGAGGTCATCGTCACCACGTTCACCGCCGGCGCCCAGAACACCCTGCCGCTGTGGATCTTCGGCGCCATCCGGCTGGGCCAGCAGCTGCCCGAGGTGAACGTCGTTGTCACGTTCGTGCTGCTGCTCACCCTGATACCGGTGGCGATCGCGGCCCGGCTGACCGGTGGCGGCGGGATGACCAGGGCCTCGGCCGGCGGGGCGGGGCGGGGCGGCGACTCCCCAGGCAGCGTGGCCGGGGTGGTGATGGGCGGAGATCTGGAGGGCTCAGCCGACGTGCTCGCGCTCGGTGGCAACGAGCCCTAGTAATCGCGGCCAGATCCGGCGGTGGCGGGCCTGGGTGGCCCGTCACGGGTGAGCTCAGCTCAGGCGGGATGCTCCGTCATGTCTGCCGGGTCTGTGCCCCTGACCTGCAATATGAACTCCTCGATGGCGGAAAAGGCCAGGTCGGGCTGGTCGCGGAAGATGGCGTGGCCGGCCTCGGGCAGGCGGACAAGGCGGGTCGTTCCCGCCGGCAGGTGCCTGGCGAACCGCTCGACCAGGGGCAGCGGGCAGATCGGGTCATCAGCGCCCGCCAGCACCAGGACCGGGCAGCGGACCTGGGGTGCGAGATCCCAGGCGTCGAACCGCGGCTGCTCATTGCGGAAGTAGTGCAGGTTGACCTCGATGGTCTGGATGGACTGCGCCTGCAGTTGGCGAGCCTCCGCCGCGTAGCCGGGTTTCCTGCTGTAGAGCGGGTGGCAGACCCGGTCGAACTCGGTCGCTGATTCCTCGGTGAGCTGCGTGAAGTCGCGTTCGGCGACTGCGGCGGCCTCGTCGCCGCCCAGGCGGCGGAACATCTCCACGCTGGCGGCAGGGTCGGTGCGGCCACCGGTGGTGTTGGTCAGGATGACGCCGCCCGGATGATCGGGGAACAGCCCCGCGTAGGCGAGCACGACGAACCCGCCGAAGCTGCTGCCGAGCACCAGCGGTTTGACCAGGCCCAGCGCGTCGCAGAACCGCCGCAGGTCATCGGCCCAGGTGCGCAGGTTCCAGTGCTCGGCTGTGCTGTAGTCGCTGCGCCCATGCCCGCGCTGGTCGTAGAAGAGAACCTGAACCTGGCTGGTGAGCGGGGCCAGGCTGGTCTTCAGCCGGATGTGATCGAGGCCGGGGCCGCCGTGCACGGCAACCAGGGTCGGCCGTTCCACCGCCACATCGCCGAGGGGGACCACGGACGGGCCCGATGCGTCGAACCAGAGGCGCACGTCGCCGAGGTTGATGAGCACTGCCTGCCTCCAGGGATGTTCAGCGGCCAGCCTGTCCGTCCTCAGACCGGGACCGCGGCCCCGGAGACGAGGTGCGCCGCGGGTGAGGCCAGGAACAGGTACGCCTGGGCGATGTCGGGGATCTTGGGCCAGGAGGCGTGGTCCGCGCCGGGCATGGCGCTGCGGTTGGCAGGAGTGTCGATGATGCTGGGCACGACACAGTTCACGGTGATCTCGGTGCCGCGGACCTCCTCAGCGGCCATGGTCACCAGATGCAGCACGCCTAGCTTGCTGACCGAATAGGCGAACCCGGAGCCGTGGGTCGCCACAGCCGCCCGGCTCGCGGTGTGCACGAGGCGCCCCCGGCGGGCGGTTATCATGCGCCGCAGCGCGTGCTTGGTGACCAGGGCAGCGCTGGCCAGGTTCAGTTCCAGCTGCCCGGTGAGCACCGCCGGGTCCAGTTCGGTCAGCGGGGTATGGCCGGCGAAGCCACCCACGGTGTTGACGACCGCCCAGGGGACCGGCACCTCATCGAACAGCATGGCGAGCCGGGTGTCGTCCAGGACGTTCACGGCCTGGTACCGGACGCCGTCAAGGTGCCGGTCGCCGGTGGGGACCGACTGGTCAACTCCGATGACTGTGGCGCCCTCAGCGGTGAACGCCGATACCAGGCCAGCCCCCAGGGCCCCGGCGGCGCCGACCACCATCACCGTACGGTCCGCGAAACGCTTGTCCGGCATGGTCAGCCTCCGTGTCCGGGGGTACGGGTCGCCACCGTACCGCAGCAGGTGCTTCGCCGCGTTCCAGCCGCGCGGGTTACCCGGGCAACCGGCCGGTGCTAGCGCAGCAGTACCTCGGCCCTACTGTCACAGCAGCACCCAGCGGATCTGATCCGGTCGGCGGCTGCCCCGCCTTCCGGGCGATCGTGGCCGGCAGGTTAGTTTGGCTGACCGTGATGGCACTTGATGCGGTACGTCCAGCGTTAAGCCAACGATGAGACAGATGGCAGCAGGCGCCCGGCGTCCGGCGCGCGGCAAGGGTCTGAGAGGAACGGGGCGCACCCGTGGCCGGCCGGCCTACGTCGTGGCCGCCGTCCTGCTCATGGCCGCTGTGCTGGCATCGTGCTCCCCGTCCAGGCCGGCGCCGGGCCGGGCCGGGCGGGTCATGGGCGGTCCGGCCGGAACGTACCTGATACCGGCGGGGATCCACAAGATCAAGCACGTGATCATCGTCATGCAGGAGAACCGGTCGTTTGACAGCTACTTCGGGACCTACCCCGGAGCGGACGGTATCCCGATGCGCAACGGGGTGCCCACAGTGTGCGTGCCGAACCCGGCCGGCGGGTGCACCCGGCCCTACCATGACAAGGCCGATGTCAACGGTGGCGGCCCGCACGGTGTACCCAATGCGGTGGCTGACGTGGCCGGCGGCAGGATGGACGGGTTCATCCGCCAGCGGGATGCGGCCAAGACGTCATGCCGGATCATCACCGACCCGGCCTGCAGTGGCGGTGGCCCCCCCGACGTGATGGGTTACCACACCGCCGCGGAGATACCCAACTACTGGAAGTACGCCCGCGACTTCGTGCTCGACGACCACATGTTCGAGGCGGTGAAGTCGTGGTCGCTGCCTGACCACCTGTACCTGGTCTCCGGCTGGTCGGCCAGGTGCCGGACCCGTTTGCCGATGAGCTGCCGTAACGACATCGTCGGGCCCTACGGCGTCAGCCAGTTCGGGCAGGCCGTCCAGCGGCAGCTGGCCACCGGCCAGACGTCGACCGACCTGGCCTGGACCGACATCACCTGGCTGCTGCACGCCCACCATGTCAGCTGGGCGTACTACGTGCAGACGGGCATCCAGCCTGACTGCGCCAACGATTCGGCGTTGACGTGCGCCGCTGTCAGGCAGAACATCCGGACCCCGGGAATCTGGAATCCGCTGCCGCTCTTCGGCGACGTGCGGCACGACCACCAGCTGGGTAACATCAAGCCCCTGACCGCCTACCTGCGCGCGGCCAGGACGGGGAAGCTGCCATCGGTCAGCTGGATCACCCCGGCCGGCGCCGACAGCGAGCACCCACCGGCCAGCGTCCACCTGGGCCAGGCCCACGTCACCGCGGTCATTAACGCCGCCATGGAGAGTCCCGACTGGAAGTCCACGGCGATCTTCCTCAGCTGGGACGACTGGGGCGGCTTCTACGACCATGTCGTGCCGCCGATGGCCGACCGGAACGGCTACGGCTTGCGTGTCCCGGCGATGGTCATCTCCCCGTATGCCAGGAGGGGCTTCATCGATCACCAGACGCTCAGCAGCGATGCCTACCTGAAGTTCATCGAAGACGACTTTCTGGGCGGCGCCCGGCTCGATCCCAGGACCGACGGGCGCCCCGACCCCAGGCCCGACGTGCGCGAGAATCAGCCGCTGCTCGGCAACCTGACCGCGGATTTCAACTTCAGCCAGGCACCACGCGCGCCGCTGCTGCTGCCCACCAACCCACCGGCCGATTCGCCGTCGGTCCCCGCCATTTTCACCGGCGAGCCGGCCTGCTGGGGGTGCACGGCGCCAGTCCCCATCGGCCGCCGGCGCTGACAGCGCGGTTCAGCGTGAGCTTGCGTCATGCCTCGCGCTTGTGGCCAGCCGCCTGGGTGTCCCGCGTCCCCGCCCGCCGCCCGAAGACGAAGTATGAGATGGGAACCATCCCGGCGGAGCTGACGACCGCCACCAGCGAGGCCCATATCCACTTCCGGCCCCGGATCTGGCTCGCTGGCCGGCGCTTGATGTCGATGAGCGCCGCAAGCCGCAGGATGCCTTCGGCGACTGCCCCGATGATGAGCAGCTTGCGGGTGCGCTCGCTGAGATCGCTCCACTGTTTCCTGGCGGCCATGACATCCTCCGCAGATACCGGATGGAGGGCTGCCATCTTGCCGGGCGCCGGCGCGCGGCAAGCCCTATCTGAATTGGAAGTATGCACCGTGCGTGGTGCCATCCCCGGTCTAGATGCCGCAGGCGCACCCCGGACAGGGGCTTAGGTCCTGGTTATAACTGCGCGGGTGACTTCTCTTCCGACACTCGTTGTTGTCAGCGGTCCTCCGGGGTCGGGCAGGACGACGCTTGCCCACAAGATCGCGGCGGCGGTGGGGTGCCCGTCGATCTGCCGGGACGAGGAAGGGATGGTGCACGCCAGCCCCGGGTTTGTGCCCGGGCCAGGTGACGAGCTGACGGTGCGGGCACTGCCCGTCTTCTTCAGTGTCCTGGAGTTGCTGCTGAGAGGTGATGTGACCATCGTGGCGGAGGCGGCATTCCACGACCGGGTATGGCGCCCCAGGCTGGAACCGTTCCAGGGCCTTGCCCGGCTCCGCGAGGACGGCGACCGACTCTTTCGCCGCCGGCCAGTTCCAGGTCGAAATGTAGGGCGGACCGGACACCCGGTGCTTGCCGGCCAGGAAGTCGTACGCGGAGTTGAGGTTCACGGTCAAGACAGCATCGCCCGTTATCAGCACCCGGTCCCCACCACGGAAGAACGCGACGTGCCCGGGCGTGTGACCAGGTGTGGGTATGCACTGCCAGCCGGGAAGGCCCGGAACACCGGCGCCGGGGTCGAACCAGACAGCGACTCGGCGGCCGACTTGATGAGCTGTCCGCGATGCGGCCACGCGGCATCGATCAGCACCCAGGCCGGGCCGGACCGTACGAGGTACGCGTTGGCCTCGGTGAGCCCCGTTTCCACCCGGTACCCGCCCGGGGCGATCTCCTCCGGGCGGGTGCCAGGCTCGCCGGCTTACTCGATCCGGAACACTGGATAGTGCCCCACCACACCCTGGATTTCCTCCAGCGCTGGCTGGCACGGGAACCCCCGGATCGTGTGCGCTGCCGGTCTCCCGTCAGGGGCAGACGCAGCACCACCAGCGTCATCTGTAACGGCGTCATCTGATTGCCTCGCCATGCCAGCCCCCAGGTTCGGCTCTATAGTCCAGCGGGAGCACGCGGGGCACCGAGCAGGGGATCGTCCCAGCCGCGGGGCAGGTGGCCAGCCGCACGGTTTCCCCGCCGCGCGTGTTTCCGTGACAGGCTAGCCGCAGCGAGACGGCAAGCGCGGGCCCGCACGGCCATGACGGGGGGCGCCGCATCGACAAACCAAGAAGGTCAAGATGGCGCAGGGCACTGTGAAGTGGTTCAACGGCGACAAGGGCTACGGCTTCATCGCTGTCGAGGGTGGCCCAGACGTGTTCGTGCACTTCAGCGCGATCACAGGTAGCGGCTACCGCAGCCT
>OFHK01000217.1_pt1 | contig 18369 bp, 21 predicted proteins | sample 1521951 | NCBI WGS metagenome assembly OFHK01 (sample SAMEA2468436, study PRJEB22500) | soil metagenome | biome: Glassland; feature: Farmland; material: Clay | place: Australia | collected 2013-01-31 | depth 0.55 m
AGTGTCCAGAGCTTATTCCGGTGGCGCGATTATCCCGGCGGGCTCCGGCCTGGCCTGCGGCCAGGACGGTTTCCGTTATGCGGGCCGGGATAATCAGAGGCGGTCGAGGAAGTCGATGATGTCGTCGGGCGGCTGGTAGCGGCCAGCCTGACCGTCGACAGGGACGGTGCGGTCGAGGGCGCGCTGCTTGAGTTCGAGGTCGGCTTTGAGGTAGATCATGGTTGTCCGGGTTGATTCGTGGCCCATCCACAAGGCGATGACGGCGATGTCGATGCCTGAGCGGAGCATCCTGACCGCGCAAGAGTGCCGCAGGACATGGGGAGTGACGTTCTTGCTGGTCAGGCTGGGGCAGGCGGTGGCGGCGGTGGCGGCGTGGCGTTTGACGCAGTCCTCGATGGCGTCCTGGCTCATCGGCGTGCCGCGCCGGGTCGGGAACACGGGGCTGCCCGGTCCGCCGGGATTCTCTCCGAGCCATGCGGCCAGGACGGCGACGGTGTCGCGGAGCAGCGGTGTCACCCGGTCTTTCCTGCCCTTGCCGTGGCATTCCAGGTGGGGGCCGTCGCCGAGGTGGGTGTCGGCGCGGGTGAGGCCGGCCAGTTCGCTGGCGCGCAGGCCGGTGGTGATGGCGACCAGGAGCAGGGCGTGGTCGCGGCGGCCGGTCCAGGTGCCGGGATCGGGCGCCTTCAGGAGAGCGGCGATTTCCTCTTCGGTCAGGTGGGTGACGATGGTGGTCCGGAATCGCTTGCCGGGGACGGCCAGGACGCGGGCGATGTCGCCGGCGTGCTCGGGGTGCCGCGGCGCGGCGTAGGCGAACATCGAGTGGATCGCGGCCAGCCGAAGGTTCCGGGTCCGGATGGTGTTGCCACGCTGGTGTTCGAGGTGGTCGAGGAAACCGGTGATCAGCGGTGCGCTGAGGTCGGCGAAGTCGAGTTCCGGGGGGGCCTTGCCCGTCTGGGCGGCGGCGAACAGCAGCAGGAGCCGCCAGGTGGCCCGGTAGGAGCGGATGGTGTGGCCGCTGGCCTGGAGCTGCCGCATCAGCCGGTCGGTGAAGAACGCCTGCAGGGAGGGCGCGAGGAGCGTCATGACTGCCCCGCCCTGTCGACGTGGTCCTGCAGCCGCTGCGCTGCCAGCGCCATCAGTTCCGGGGACGATGACAGGTACCAGTACGTCGAGGCCGGACCGGAATGCCCCATGACGGTGGACAGCCACGGCAGCCGTGCGGGGACGTCGGCGCCGTCGCGGTACCAGCCTGCCAGCATGTTCACCGCGAAGGAATGTCTCAGCCCGTGGATGGTCGGGCGGCACCGCCCGGTCCTGGGCCCGAGCCCGGCTGCGGAGACCAGGCCGGTGAATACCTTGTGGACGGCGTTGCAGGTGAGGCGGTCCCCGGTGCGGGAGACCAGGATCGCGGGCGTGGCCCGTCCGGGGAGCACCTGGTCGCGGCGGTGCCGGTAGCCGGCGAGCGCGGCGAGGGCCGTGGGGTGGAGCGGGACCAGGCGGAAGCTCTGCGCCTTGTCCTGGCGGACGATCAGCATGCCTTCCCCGGTGTCGATGTCGTTGTCGTCGAGCGTGATCGCCTCGCCGATCCTCAGCCCGGTGACTGCCAGCAGCGCGATCAGGGTGGTATAGGTCTGGGCGCGCAGCGGGCCCCGCAGCCGGCCCGCCGCGGCCTGCAGCGCGGCGATGTCGGCGGGCGAGAACAGGGAGGGCACCGCCCGCAGCCGCCGACGGGGGAACAAGCCCGGGGGCGGGATCTCGTGGGCCGGGTCGTGGGCGTGGAGGAAGACCGCGAAGCCGCGGACCGCTTCCATGCCCAGCCCGGGAGCCACTGCCCCGTGCCGGGACTGACTCACCCAGTCCGCTGCCGCCTCGGCGGTGAGCGTGTCCTGCTGCCGTTCGCCGAGGTAGTCCAGGAACTGCCGCAGGTACCGCTCGGCCCTGACAAGCTTGCAGCCGAGCGCGCGGCGCAGGGTCAGGTAGTCATCGAGGCAGCCGGCGAGCGTACGGCCCGGCGGGTTCACTGCGCGCCGGCCGGGAGCAGGGGCGCGGACGGCGCGACAGGCCAGGCAGGGGCCAGCGGCCGCAGGGCGGCGACGTCGACCTTGGCATACAGCGACGTGGTGCGCTCGTCCTCATGCCGCAGGACCTGGCCGATCTCGGCCAGGGGCGCGCCGGCTGCCTGCATTGCCGTCGCGGCGAGATAGCGGAGCTGATGGGGCCGCACGCGGTCCAGCCCGGCACGGGCCGCGGCGCTGGCCACCGCGTGCCCGACGCCGTAACCGGTCAGGCCGCGGTGCGGTGCGACGCTGCGGACGAACACGGCGCGGTCAAGCGCGGCTGCCGTCCGCCCGTCCCGCAGGTAGGCGATGATCGCCTCGGCGACGTCGCGGGGAAGGGGAAGCTGGTCACGCCGGCCGCCTTTCCCGCTCACCACCACGATCCCCGAGCGCCAGTTCACGTCCTCCAGCGTCAGCGCGGCCACCTCCCGGGCCCGCAGGCCCATCCGCTTCAGGGCCAGCACGATCGCGTAGTCGCGAAGTCCCTGAGCGGTCGCGCGGTCGCAGGCGGCCAGCAGCGCGGCAGCGTCCGCCTCGGTCACCAGCGCGGGCATCCGGATCCGCCTCCTGCGGTATGCCCCCGGCACCGTCCCGGCGAGCGGGGCCGCGATCAGCCCTTCGGCATACAGCCAGGTCAGGAACGTCCGCATCATGCTCGCGGTGTTCTGCGTGGTGCCCGGAGCCTGGACGCGGGCCGCGCCGGCAAGGAAGGCGGTGACGTCCGAGGCTGTGAGGGACTCCAGCGGCGGGCTGCTCTCCCCGTCCGGGGTGACTGCCGCCAGGAACCGGCGTGCCGACTCCAGGTGAGCGCTGCGCGTCTTGTCCGCGAGCCCGCGCTCGTCCGCCAGGAACGCCGCGAACCGCTCCAGCAGATGCCCCGCGCCCGCCGCCGACCCTGGACCGGCCGACGGCCGGACGGCGCCGCGCCCGCGCAGGTAGCCGAGCATCCAGGCCAGCGACCCTGCGGTCAGCTGGCTGGCGTATCCGCCAGCCCGACGTGCCACCATGAACTCGGCGATCGTCTCGTCCCCGATGTCGCCCGCGGTCATGCCGCGTCCGGCGAGCCACTGGCTCAGGTGCGCTGCGGCCTCCAGCTTGCGCCTGGTCCCCGCCGGGGTATAGCCCAGCCGGGCCAGTTCCGCGTCAAGCCCGGCCGCGAACGGCCCCAGCGGCCCGGACCACCGCACTTGCGACTTACTGTGCATAACTACCTACTTTCCGTGAGGGATCGTGTTCAGGATGACCTCACGGAAGCCCCGCCCCACAGGGCCGGAACAGCTGAAACTATCCCGCCCTGCTTGGCAGGTTCACGAATTGCGCACAAGCATGATCACGTGCACACCGGGATAATCGCGTCACCGGAATAAGATCTGGAACCTCGCCGCCGCCACGTTCCCCGAGGCCACCTGCATCGTGGACCTCTACCACGCCCGCCAGCACCTGCACAGCCTGGCCCGCTGCCTGGAGTTCATGCTGAACGACCGCTACCGCGAATGGCTAACCGCCCGCCTCGAAGATCTCGACTACGGCTACATCGACGGCATCGAGGCCGCCGTCCGCGAGTTCCCCCTCGAAGGAGCCAAGAAACAAGAGGCCGGCAAGGAACTCGGCTACTTCCTCAACAACGCGCCCCGCATGCGCTACCACTGGTTCCGTTCCCGTGGCCTGTTCGTCGGCTCGGGAGTAGTTGAGTCCGGGTGCAAGACAGTCATCGGCCAAAGGCTCAAGCAAGCAGGAATGCACTGAAGTTTTCTCAGCGACTTTCACATGATCATCTTGTGCTCGAATAGAACCAGGACGAGTGCGGCGCGTGCGATGGGGCCTATTTCACCGGGGCTCGCGGTGACGTTCTGGAGTGTCTTCCAGCGCTGGGAAAGCAGCGCGAAGCCTCTTTCCCCCAGGCACCGTGCCGAGCTCAGCAGCATGTTCCTGGTGCGCGCGTTAATATCCAGCTCCTTTACACCCTTCGGCTTCTTCACCGGCGTGAGGACGCCGTGACCTGCGCCTTCGTACCCGCAGTCGGCCAGCACCGGCATCTTCCCCGTGTAATTCCGCAGCACCGGCAGCACCGTTTCCCGGGCCGCGGCCAGGTCATGGACATTCCCCGGCAGCACGTCCGAGACCCACATCGGCAGGCCGCCGGGGTAGAACAGGCCCTGGATGTTCCCGCCGAAGTCCTTCTTCTTCCCCGAGTACCACAAGTCGATTTCCCGGCCCTTCCGGCTCACGGTTTTCTCGCGGCACCGGTCGGAGGAGACGATCTTGCCGTCCAGGATCACGTACGGCGTCCCCTCGGCCACGGCGCGTTCTAGCGCCTCCTCCAGGCCGGGTGCCTCCGCGGCCACCACCTTCGTCCCCTCGGCTACGTAGCGGTACGACGTCGCCTGCGACAGCCCGAACCCCGCCCCTAGCCGGGGGATGTCCGGTTTATCCCGGTACCAGGCCAGGACGAACAGCGCCTGCCGGTAACAGCCCAGGCTGCGGGTGTTCTTCCGGGTGCCGATCTCCCCGCGGCGCCGGGCCAGCAGCCGCGAAACGTACAGGACCAGTTCCCCGGGCACGTCGAGTCTGACACGATAGGTGATCAACGCGGAGCCTCCCGGCAGGCGGATGTTTCTGGCGAGACTTCTTCTACCGGGAGCTCCGCGCCTCCCCCAGGGATGCCCGCCTTTGTCCGCGTGTCTGCCTACATAGGCGTTATGCGTCGTGTGACCGATTCAATCTTACTGAGAACACTTCAATCTCCCAGATAGCGGGGCTCAACACCCCGTTCGTGGTCGCGTTCGCCATCATCGGGCTGGTGCTGGCGGTGCTGATCACCGCCAGCGTCGCCAGCGCCGCCGTGGTCGCCGGGGACCGGCCGGTCCGGCGCGCCCCCGCCACCCGCCTCCCCCCCGGCCCCGGCCGAGTGGTGGTGTTACCCCCCCGCCCCGCCGACCTCACCAGCCATCCATGAACGCGCGAGCAGGCGCCGGAACCCGCCACCGGGAAGAGGAAAGGTCATCCATGGACGACCGCGCGGCACAGCCAGCCGGGCCGTGCCACTTAGGGCGACGCGGCGGCAGCCCGGCGACCGCCGCGACCGTCCGCCTGGCGACGGCAGCCCGCGCTCTTGGCGTCAGCCAGGCCGCCGCTGAGGATCTCGCCGAACGCGGCGAGTTCCCGTGCAACGTCATCAAGACCAGCGACGGTTACCGCGTCCCCTTCGCCGCCCTGCTCCGCCTCCTGCGCTCCGGCCGCGGCGAGCACACCGGCCCGGGACCGGGGAACGGCACCCCAGCGGACCAGGAAAGGCAGGAACACCGTGTCCGTGCACGCACAAGACCCGGCCAGTGAGACCGGCCGGCTGGCCTACTCCGTCCAGGAAGCGGCGGACCTGCTCGGCATAGGCCGCACCGTCATGTTCCACCTCGTCACGGCCGGCGAGGTCGGCTCCATCAAGATCGGCAGACGGCGGCTGATCCCCCGCGACGCGATCGACAGCTACATCGAACGCCTCCGCGCGGAGCAGCCGGACGAACGCCGGACAGACTCCCCCGCGCCCCGTCACAAAGAGCCGCCGAAACGGTGATCTTCCTCCGGCCGCACGACTGTGTGCAGTGGACATGCACTGCACACTTTCAAGGATGGACTCGCAGACCCGATTATCGCCGTTCCATTTGACAAGCATGCTGTCTACTAGGCAGTATCGACACACCGTCAGCAGTTGCCATACGGCAGACTATGTGTGCACTGTATATGCACTCAAGACTTCGACGCAGGGAGTCCCCAATGACCGCTCAGCTCAATCCGCCCGCCGAAACGGAGCTGATCCGGCAGCGGCGCGAAGCAGCCGACCCACCGATGTCACGCCGACGGGCCGCAGCCAAGGCGGGGATCAGCCCGTCGCAGTGGAGCGACATCGAACGCGGCCACAAGCAGGCAGGGTCAGGCGTCGCCGTCCCCGTCCAAGCCACCGCGGAGACCCTCGCGCGGATGGCCCGGATCGTCGGCGTGACAGCAGAGGAACTCGCCGCCGCCGGACGCCAGGATGCCGCTCAAGCCCTGAGCGCCCTGGAGCAGGACCACGGCCTGCGCCAGCGGATCACCGCCATCCCCGGGCTCGGCGCGATCATCACCCCGCCGCTTGCCGCGGCCGACGGCCAGGAACTGCTCCCCCTCATCGCCTCCGGACTGGACGCCATCGAACGCAGCGATCTCCCCAAGGCCACGCGGCGCGAACTCACCGTCATGTTCGTGGACAACCTCATCCACGACGCCGCCCGGCGCCGCACCGAACTGCACCTGATCCTCCGCCTCGCCAGCAACGCAACCGCCGCCAGCGGCACCGCCAGCTGACCGCGCGGCCCCAAGGCATAACCGGCCAGGCAATCCCCATCCCCCAGGAGGTGTGACCCCATGGCACCGCGGACCAAGCGCGGGAAAGTACGCGGCAACGGCGACGGCGCGCTCTACTACAGCCAGGCGCTCGACCGGTGGGTCGGCGTCGCGACCGTCCCGGACCCGTCAGCGAAAGACGGCCGGCGCCGGATCAAGGTGACTGGCAAGGACAAGGCCGCAGCCAAGGCCAAACTCGACGAGACGCTGCGCAAGCTCAAGGAGGGCGTCCCGCCTGGCTCCGCCCGCGAGACCGTCGCGGACGCGCTGCGCGCCTGGCTCGAGCGCGGCCTGGACCGCAAGAAGATCAAGAGCCAGAACACGGTCGACGGCCTCACCTGGGCCATCGAGAGGCACCTCATCCCCGCGATCGGCGGCCACCGGCTGCGCGCCCTGGAATGCGAGCACGTCGAGGACATGCTCGCGGCCATGGCCGACGCGGGCATGAGCACCTCCTCGCTCATCCGCGTCCACACCACCTTGACCCGCGCCCTCAAATGGGCGCAGCGCCGCGGCAAGGTCTACCGCAACGTCTCCGACCTCGTGGAAACCCCGGTCGGCGCGTGGCGGCCATCCCTCGCGCTCACCGTGGAGCAGGTCCAGACCGTACTCGGCACAGCCAAGGGCGACCGCCTGGAGGCGCTGTGGATCCTCGGCTTCACACTGGGCATGCGGCCGGGCGAGCTGACCGGGCTGCGCTGGGACAACATCAACTTCGACACCGGCGTCATCACCGTCTGGGAGTCCCTCAAGCACCGCAACGGCGCCGTGTGGCAAGGCGACACCAAGACCCCGCAGTCCCACCGGAAGATCCACGCGCTCCTCATTACCCTCGCCGCGCTCAAGAAGCACCATGCACTTCAGGCAGCCGAGAAGCTCGCGGCGGGCAAATGGTGGACCGAGACCGGCTACGTCTTCACCACCACGGCCGGCACGCCGATCGAGCCCGCCAACCTCCGCCGCGCCTTCCGCACCCTGCTCACCAACGCCGGCATCCCGGCCAAACAGCCCACCCCGGACTGCCCCAAGCCAGGCCAGTGGCACCCCAACGAGATGCGCCACTCAGCCGGCAGCTACATGGACGCGATGGGCGTCCCGCCCAAGCGGGTCGCCTCCATCCTCGGGCACAAGGGAACCCGCACCACCGAAGCCGTCTACATCCACGGCCAAGAGGTCATCGACATGACCTCAGCCGAATTCGAGACCTACGGTAACCAGTTTGGTAACCAGACCGGAGAAGGGAGCCAGTGACCGATGATCAAGACACACACTGACCTGCATAAATGGGGTGGAGCTAAGGAGATTCGAACTCCTGACCTCTTGCATGCCATGCAAGCGCTCTACCAACTGAGCTATAGCCCCTCAGGCGCCGCCAGCAGAACCGCCGATGGCGCTCCGCCAGTGTACAAGATCCGGGCGGTTCAGCGGTCGTCGCTGAGCACCGGTTCGGGGAGGGTTCCGGCGTTGTGCTCCAGTAGCCGCCACCGGCTCCGGCGCTGGCCTATCACCGACCACGCGCAATTCGCGAGTGGCCCGACTGCACCCCATAGGTCCTCGGGGAAGCCGAGCAGGCGGGCGGCACCCAGCCGGATGGCCGCGCCGTGACTGACCACGACCACGAGCGTTCCCGGGGCCATGCCGCCGGCGATCCGCTCCAGCGCCGTGCCTGCCCGTTCGGCGACGACAGCGGATGATTCGCCGCCCGGCGGCGCCCACTGAGCGTGCTCTGCCGGGTAGCGGGTGCGGATCTCGGGATCGGTGAGACCTTCCCAGAGCCCGCCGTATCGTTCCCGTAGTTCCTTCTCGGGAGTCACCGGCAGCCCGGTCAACCTCGCCAGCGGCGCCGCGGTGGCCATCGCCCGCCCCAGGTCGGAGGAGACAATCGCAACCGGGCGGAGGCCGGCGAGCAGCCGCGCAGCCCGCTCTGCCTGCTGCACCCCCTCCGCATCCAGCGGGATGTCGGTCTGCCCCTGGAACCGGCCTTCCACATTCCACTGTGTCTGGCCGTGCCGCCAGAGGACCAGCCGGACCGACTGGTCGTAGTACCGCTCAGCCCCCCGCGCGCCGACTGCGCCGCCGGACCCACCCGCACTCCCCGACCTGGCCACACCCTCGGACCCGGCCGTGCCGCCGGACCCAGCAACACCCCCGGACCCGCCTGCGGCACCAGCCGCTGCCTGTGCTGCTGCCATCGTCAGCGGGGCCCTGGACCGCGGGCCTGGTCCCCTGCCCGTGTTCCCGCCGGCCCGCCTACGCCAACCGGCTCCGGCAGCGGCAGCCGGGGGCAGTCCTTCCAGAGCCGTTCCAGCGCGTAATAGGTGCGCTCTTCGGCGTGCTGAACATGAATGACGATGTCGAGGTAGTCCAGCAGGACCCAGCGGCCCTCCCGTTCGCCCTCCCGGCGGACCGGCCGGACTCCGGCCTTACGCAACCTCTCCTCGATCTCTTCGACGATTGCGCGTACCTGACGGTCGTTGGACGCCGAACAGAGCAGGAACACGTCGGTGATGACGAGCTGCTCACTTACGTCGTAGGCGATGATGTCGGTGGCAAGTTTCTCGGCCGCAGCCTCGGCCGCGATCCCGGCAAGCTCGACGGCCCTGGCAGTAGCGGTCACGTGTGCGGCTCGTTCTCCTCCGGTATGCCCTTCCCCCAACCCTCTGCCGCCTGGCACCAGCGCGGCCTGGGGATCGTATTCAGGATATCCCGCCAGGCCACCTCAGCCATCCCCAACGCTGGTGGGACCTGCGTTTCGTGCCGTGGCGGGGCCCGGTCAGTCCTGTGGGCGGTACAGGCGGCGGCTGGCGATGTGGCGCCCCTCGCAGTTTTCCTGCCTGCGCCTTTGCCGTGGGCATCCACTCTGACCTGCGCGAATAGGTCTCAGCAGTTCTCAGCACATCCGGGTGTTTCCCGCCGGGATGTGCCCTCATTGTGCCCTCGCTGGCACCCCCATCACCAAGCGGCCCGCCCGGTGTGCCAGCACCGGAACGGGGCCTGGGACCCGGACCTGCAAGGAGGCCAGGGCCATGACCGACACCACCCCACAAGCCACCGTGCCAGCATCCCCGCCGACATCATCGAGGACGCCCGGCGGGCAACGTGCGGGCACTGCTGGGCCGACAGCCCGGAGTGGGCATGCGCGTTCTCCGGGACCGGGCCGGATGGCCTGCACCTGGCCCGGCTCGCCCGCGCCCGGCGCCGCGGCCTCATCAGCGAGGCGCACATGGCCGCCGTGCTCGTGGCGGCCGAGGATGCACGACGGTGGTCTACGAGAGCGAGCGGTGGACGCGGCCATGGGGCCATCCGAGACCGAGCGGCAGGCTGATACCCCTGCGGTGCAGGCCATCTATGCGGCGTTCCGGGCCGATCCTGGCCAGGGCCGGATGGCCCCGCACACCCACCGGATGCCGTGCCAGGCGATCGAGACCGCAGGCGTGGAGCTGGGCGCCTATGGCCACCGGATCGTCGGGCTGGCCGTGGCCGTGGCCGGGACGCTGGTGGCCGACGTGCTCCTGCGGGCGTACGCGTGGACCGTGGCCGCTGGTGGGGCCATGCTCCTGCTCGGGTACGCGGGGCGGCCGTACGGCCGGTGTACGCGCGGGGGGTGCCGGCCACTGACCTGACCGTGAAAGACAAGCGCATCGGCTACCTGGCCGACGGCGTCATCGGCGTGGTCCTGCCGGGCCTGCTCGTCCGGCGTACGGCCGCATCTGTTCTGTGATCTAACCGGGCGGCTTGCGCCTCATGAAGACACCGAATTGAGGAGGACGGTCATGAAGCGCGCGGCGCTCCCGGGCACGGTCATAGCGGCGCTGCTGGCAGTGACCGGTTGCGGCGGCTCAGGAGGCCCGGCCAGCTACCTGGCCACCGGCGCCTCCTCGGCCGATTTCATCCAGTGGCAGGCCACGTCCTCCGGGCATCTGGAGGGCACGCTCACCGACGACCGGATGTCCGGGACGGCGCCGGGCGAAACTCTCTCGGTCAACCGCTGGCCGTTCACCGGTACCATCAACGGCAACTCGGTGACCTTGACGTTCAACGACATCCTCACCCAGGTTCACGTCTACGCAACCTGCACGGCAGCGCCCTCACGCTCCAGATCCCCCAGGCCAACGGCACGATCCAGCCGGGCACCTTGAGCCAGGCCGGCGTGAGCATCTACAGCAACGCGGTGGCAGCGCTCCACAGCAAGCTCAGGCGGGTCAACCTCCTTGCCGCACAGGCGCAAGCCCGGGCCCAGCAGCAGCAGAACGCGCAAGCGGAACAGACCGCACAAAACGGCCTGGCACACTGCAGCAGGCCGCCAGCCTCGGCAGCGACCTGGGCGCGATGTCATCCGACGTGCAGCAGGCCGGCAGCGGCCTGGGGTCACCTAAGCCGGACGCCTCCCACGGGACGGGCAGCTACTGCGACAACGTCTGCACCGTGGACGACGACCTCTACGCCCTCTCCGACGACCTGAACACGCTCACCAACGACCTCTCGACCGCGAAGCAGGACATCCAGACCGTCAACAATGACGCGGCGAACCTCAGCGCAAGCGGCCATTCGCGGCGTCACCCAGCGTGCGGATCATCACGTCGATTCCGGGCTCACCTGGGGCCGGTACCGTGCAACCGGCGGACCCGCATGAGCGACGACCCGTGTCCGGACTGCCAGCCCGCAGGCAAGCCCGCGCGGCGCTGACCCAGAGTCTTCCGCCACTTGGAGCAGGGCCTTTGGCCCTGACGACGGTAGGCCTTTCGGGTAACGCTCGTGGTATGCGCTCAGGGGGAGCGTTGCCTCTGAGGGGAGGTTTCCATGACAACGGGTGTCGCCTTCTTCAAGTGGACGGACGAGGGCCGTCACAGCTACCGCGAGACGGTGGACCGTCTTGGGGCGAACGTGAAGCTCGCGGAGAAGTTCGGTGTCGAGATCAAGGACGTTTTCTGGACTCCCGGTGGTCCCTATGACCTGGTCGGCGTCGCGGTAGGACCGGATGCGAAGACCCTTACGGCGTTTTGCCTCGCGATGCAGTCGGCGGGGTATCTGCGCGCCGAGTGGGCGGAGGCATACCGGCCAGAGGAGATGCTGGAAGTGATCGCGGTTGGCTGAGAGTCGGACTGGCGCCGCCCGTGCCGGGGGTCGATGTGGCGCTGACTGGCTGGTGTCACGTCCAGCCGTCTGGAGCATCGCGTGGTGGCACAGGCAGCGCTTGCCCGTTGCTGGGCTCTTGGCCCTGCGCTTGATCGCCGCGTGGGCCGGCCGGGCACTTGTGGCCCGGCGCTGACGACCGTGCACGCCAGGCGATTGACGCGGCGTTCGGTGATGTGCCCTCAGGCCGGGGAGGGCCGACGTATGTGGATGTCAACGGCTGTCCAGCCGGTAGAGGTGCCGTTTGGCGATGTACTGGACGATCCCATCCGGGACCAGGTACCAGATGGGCTCCCCGGCCGCGACCCGCTCCCGGCAGTCGGTGGATGAGATGGCAAGCGCGGGGATCTCCACCAGGCTCACCCGGTCTTCCGGCAGGCCGTGCCCGGTCAGCCGGTGCCCAGGCCGGGTGCACCCGACAAAGTGCGCGAGCGCGAACAACTCGCTCACGTCCTGCCAGGACATCATCCGGGACAGGGCGTCGGCGCCGGTGATGAAGAAGAACTCCGCCTCCTCACCACGCTCCACTCGCAGATCACGCAACGTGTCGATCGTGTAAGTCGGGCCGCCTCGGTCAATGTCGATCCGGCTGACGGAAAACCGCGGGTTGGACGCGGTCGCGATCACCGTCATCAGGTAGCGGTCCTCGGACGGCGAGACCTCCCGGTCTTCCTTCTGCCACGGCCGGCCGGTGGGCACGAACACGACCTCGTCCAGCGAGAAGAAGTGTGCCACCTCGCTGGCCGCCACCAGGTGGCCGTGATGGATGGGATCGAAGGTGCCGCCCATCACCCCGATCCGCTGCGCAGGCGTCATGCGCAGACTCTAGTGGTCACCGTCCCGGTGCACCGGGCGCGCCCCGCCCAGTGCGCCCGCAGTCACTCCAGGCCGGGCAGCGGCGGGCCTCCCTCACGCCACCGCACCACCCGCACCGCCTTGCCAACCTCGCTGCGCGGCACCGTTCCCGGTGGCAGCACCCGCACGCCGATGGTCACCCCGAGTTCGCTGCGCAGCCGGGCTTCAAGCTCGCCCTCGGTGGGCATCTCCCAGCGTGCCGGCGCCTGGGCAGCCGGGCCGCCGCCGGCCGGCGTTCTGTATTCGCAGCAGGCGATCAGGCGTCCCGCGGCCTGCCTTTCGTCCAGTACCAGCAGGTAGTCCGGGCAGACCCCGGGCTCGGCGAGCAGCACCCGCTCCACCTCGCTGGGGTACACGTTCACGCCGCGCAGTACCAGCATGTCGTCGCGGCGGCCGGTGATCTTGCTCATCTTGACCAGCGTCCGGCCGCACACACAGGTGCCCCGGCGCAGCGATGCGACATCGCCGGTCCGGTACCGCAGCAGCGGCAGCGCCTCCCGGGTGACGGTGGAAAACACCAGTTCACCAGGGGTGCCGTCGGGCACCGGCTGACCGCTCGCCCCCTCGATCGCTTCTACCAGGAAGTGGTCCTCGTTGACGTGCAGCCCGTCCGCCGCCTCGATGCACTCCGCCGCGACCCCGGGCCCGATCACCTCCGACAGCCCGTAGACGTCCAGCGCCTTCAGCCCGAGCAGTTCGGAGATGCGGGCACGCATTTGCTCGGACCAAGGTTCGGCTCCGAACATGCCTGCCTTGAGCGCAAGCCCCTCCCCCGGCCTCACGCCCGCCCCTGCCAGCGCCTCGCCGAGCCGGATCGCATACGACGGGGTGCAGCACAGGATGTCTGGGCGCAGGTCGCGGATGAGGGTCACCTGCCGGTGCGTCATCCCGCCCGAGGCCGGCACCACGGTCGCGCCGAGTTCGGCCGCACCCTGGTGGAAGCCGATGCCCCCGGTGAACAGCCCGTAGCCGTAGGCGTTGTGCACGATGCTGTCAGTGGTCGCGCCCCCCGCCGCCAGCGCCCGGGCGCACATCCGCGCCCACAGCGCCAGGTCAGCGCGGGTATAGGTGACCAGGGTCGGCCGCCCGCCGGTTCCGCTGGAACCGTGCACGGCCACCACGTCCGACATCGGAACACCCGTCATGCCAAACGGATATTCCGCCCACAGGTCGCTTTTCCCCGTCATCGGCAGCCGGGGCAGATCGGCCAGGCCGGTGATGTCCGCGCCGCCGGTGACACCGGCCGACTTGAGGCGCTCTGCCTGCAGACCGCCCAGGGCCAGCAGCCGGTCCACCAGGGTCCGCAGCCGCACCAGCTGCAGGTCCGCGCGCTCGTCGGCGGACATGGACTCGGCGTCAGGCTCGAACATCTCGCTCACCTCCGGGCCGGCCCGGGCCACGCTGCCCGGGCAGTACTGCACCTTGCCATGATCACCGATGTTGCTGCCTGGGTGTCCAGGATGTGGCTAAACGGACACTGTTCGCCCGCGCGGGGGGCTGCGTTGGCATCGCAGGCCGGTTACGGGCCTAGCATGGCTGACATGACGACTCCGCCGGATCGTGCCCGGGTACGCCTGCCCGGGATCAGCTCGCGGGCCTACGAACACCCCGCCGACCGGTCAGCTCTGGTCGCGATGCGCAAGCTCACCGGCTTCGACGTGCTGCTGCGGCGGCTCGCCGGGCTGTTCAGCGACCGGAGCCTGCGGCTGCTGTTCCTCGCCAGTTCCGTGCGGGCCTCCCAGGAGCAGTTCCCGCACCTGTATGAACTGCTGCTCGATGGTTCCTCGATCCTGGACCTGCCGGCGGTGCCCGAGCTGTACATCACCCAGGACCCGATCCCGAACGCGATGACGCTCGGCTCGGACAAGCCGTTCATCGTGATCACCACCGGCATGGTTGACCTGTATGACGCCGAGGAAATGCGGTGGGTGATCGGGCATGAACTCGGGCACGTGCTGTCCGGCCACGCCGTCTACCGGACCATGCTCTTCCACCTGACCCGGCTGGCGACCAGGCTGGCCTGGTTCGCGATCGGCTACATCGGCCTGCGGGTGATCATCGCCGGCCTGGAGGAGTGGTACCGCAAGTCGGAGCTGTCCTGTGACCGGGCCGGTGTGCTGGCCGGCCAGGACCCGGCGGCGGCGCGCCGGGCACTGATGAAGCTGGCCGGCGGATCGCGGATGTCCGAGCTCAGTCATGACGCGTTCCACCAGCAGGCCCACGAGTACGACGCGGTCCCGGACGTGCGGGAGGGCCTGCTCAAGCTGCTGCAACTGCAGGGCACCACGCACCCGTTCGCGGTGATCCGGTTCGCTGAACTCGACCGCTGGGTCGCTGACGGCGAGTACGCCCCCATCCTCGCCGGGCAGTACCCGCGCCGCGAGGATGACGAGCAGACTTCGGTGAGTGAGGAGGTCAGGGCCGCCGCCAGGTCCTACCAGGAGTCCTGGAACCGGTCCTCGGACCCCCTGATCGGCCTGGTCAAAGGATTCGCCGAGACAGCCGCCGGCGCCGGCGAACGCCTGTTCAGCGGCGTGTTCGGCCGCCGCGACAGCGGTGCTGGGGACACCGGCACGAACGGCGACTGAGATTCCCGGGCGGCTGGGAACCCGTCCATGCCGTCCTCACACCTGAGTGGATGACTATGCCGGGCACCGTCATTGACGGCAGAGATCAGAGCTCCGCCCAGGTTGCGTGTGAGTCCGGTGCGAATGCCGCCGCCGCGATTCCCCGTGATCAGCCGTGGCGGTCCGCGGGCCCGCGCTAGGGCCGGGCCAGCAAGACCAGGTCGTCGCGATGTACTACCTCGCGCTCGTACTCCGGGCCTCGCTCGGCGGCCAGCTCGCGGGTGGAGCGGCCCATCAGGGCGGGGATCTCGGCCACGTCGTAGTTAACCAGTCCACGGGCGATCACGCGGCCGTCGGTGCCGCACAGATCGACGGGATCGCCGGCTTCGAAGGTGCCCTCCACGCCGGTGATGCCCGCTGGCAGGAGTGATGCGCGACCGCCCAGCACGGCACGCACGGCGCCCGCGTCCAGCATCAGCCGGCCACGGGCGGCCGCGGCGTGGGCGAGCCAGAGCTGGCGGGTAGCGGGCCTGCGGTCGTGCGGGGCGAAGTAGGTGCCGACGGGCTCACCGTCGAGCGCCGCGGCGGCCTGGCCGGCGCTGGCGACCACGGTAGGGATACCGGCCTCGGTCGCGATGAGTGCGGCGTCCACTTTGGTGACCATCCCGCCGGTGCCGACGCCGGTCGCGGCTCCCGGCGTGGTGAGGTCACCGCGCACGGCCCGGCCGGCCAGCCCGAGGCTGACCCCGGCGAGATCGGCCCGGGTTTCCACCCGTGGGATCCGGCGGGCGCCCGGCCGGCGGGGGTCCATGTCGTACAGGCCGTCGACGTCGGAGAGCAGGATGAGGGCTCCGGCCCGTATCACGTGGGCGACCAGGGCCGCGAGCCGGTCGTTGTCGCCGAACCGGATCTCGTCGGTGGCGACCGTGTCGTTCTCGTTGACCACCGGCAGGATGCCAAGTTCGAGCAGCCGGCTCAAGGTCCGCTGGGCGTTGCGGTAGTGAGCCCGGCGCATCAGGTCATCAGCGGTCAGCAGGATCTGCCCGGCCTGCACGCCCTGAGTCGCGAAGGCAGCCGAGTACCGGGCCATCAGCAGGCCCTGGCCCACACTGGCAGCCGCCTGCTGGGTGGCCAGGTCCCGGGGGCGGCGGGGCAGCCCCAGCGGCGCAAGCCCAGCCGCGATGGCCCCGGAGGAGACCAGCACGGCCTGGCCGCCGGCCCGGACCCGTCCGACCAGCACCTCCGTCAGTCCGCCGATGCGCTGGTCGTCGATCTGGCCGCCCGCGGTCGTCAGCGACGACGAACCGATCTTCACCACGACGCGGGCCGCCTTGGCGACATCAAGCCGCTTCCCGCTCACGACGCCGGCCTCACCGCGATCCGCCCGGCCCGCTCCCCTTCCCGACCCGGCGCACCTGCCCCCGCACGACCCGGCTTGCCTGCCCCCGCACGACCCGGCTTGCCTGCCCCCGCACGACCCGGCTTGCCTGCCCCCGCACGACCCGGCTTGCCTGCCCCCGCACGACCCGGCGTGGTCGATTGGGGTCGTGATAGCAGCCCCAGATGACCACGGCTCACGACGCATCGCCACTCAGCTCCGGGAACGTGGTCGATTGGGGTCGTGATAGCAGCCCAGAATGACCATGTCCGTGCCGCCCGCAGCGAGCCGGCTGGTCCGTGATCGTGATAGCAGCCCAAACCGGCCACGGCTGGGAGCGAGCCGACTGACCTGGAGGGGCTGGAGGGGGTGGTGAGGCTTAGGAGCGAGGGGATTAGCGCGGGGAGCAGCCTGGTGGTCACCGGGCGAGCCTTCGGTCGGTACCACGAGGCCCGAAACCGTGCTGCGAGCCTGCGGGGACATCGGGATCCCAGTCGAACACCACAGCATCGGGCCCTTCACCGATCACGACCTCGGCGTCCGCCGTGGCACCCGCCTCGGCGAGGGCTTCCTCAATCCCGATCCGGGCCAGGCGGTCGGCCAGGTAGCCGACGGCTTCCTCGTTGGTGAAGTCGGTTTGCTGGATCCAGCGGCGTGGCTTCTCGCCGCGCACGATGAAGGTGTTCTCGCCCTCCCGGACAACCTCGAACTCCGGGCCGCCCGCCGGAGCAGGCCGGATCACCTGCCGGGTGGGCTCGGGCGGCGGTGCCGCCGCCCGAGCCGCCGCCACCACGTTGCCGACCGCGTAGGCCAGTTCACGCAGTCCCTCGTGAGCCGCCGCGGAAACCTGGTAAGCCGGCACGCCCCGCCGCCCGAATACGGCGGCCGCCTGCTCGGCCACCTCACGCGCCGCCGGCACGTCGATCTTGTTGAGGGCGATGACGCGTGGCCGGTCGCTGAGGGAGGCGCCGGTGGCAGCCTCATAGGCATCCAGTTCGGACTCAATCACCTCAAGGTCGGCGACTGGATCGCGACCCGGTTCACCGCTTGGCCCGGCTGCGCAGTCCAGCACATGCACCAGCACCGCGCACCGCTCCACGTGCCGCAAGAAGTCCAGCCCCAGGCCCTTGCCCTGGCTCGCTCCCGGGATGAGTCCGGGCACATCCGCCACCACGAACTGCGTCTGCCCGGCCTCGACCACGCCCAGATGGGGGGTGAGGGTGGTGAACGGGTAAGCCCCGATCTTGGGCCGGGCCGCGGACATGGCAGCGATCAGCGACGATTTGCCTGCGTTGGGGAAACCGACCAGGCCGGCGTCGGCCACCGTCTTCAGTTCCAGCATCAGCGAGCGCTCGGCACCTGGTTCACCGCGGAGCGCGAAACCTGGCGCCTTGCGCCGCGGCGAAGCCAGTGCCGCGTTGCCGAGTCCACCCCGCCCGCCCTGGGCGGCGACGAACCTGGTGCCTACCCCGACCAGGTCGGCGACTACCTCACCGTCGCTGGATTTCACCACTGTTCCGTCGGGGACGTGGACGACCAGATCGGCGCCGTCAGCACCGTTACGGTGGGAGCCGGACCCCTGCTTGCCGTTGCCGGCCCGGCGTACCGGGCGCCGGTGGAAGTCGAGCAATGTGGCGGTGCCCTGGTCCACTTCCAGGATCACATCGCCGCCACGGCCGCCGTTGCCGCCGTCCGGGCCGCCCAGCGGCTTGAACTTCTCCCGGTGGATCGAGGCGCAGCCATGCCCGCCGTCGCCTGCCTTTACCCGCAGGGCGACCTGATCGGCGAATTCGGCCACTGCTCTCATCCCTTCTGGCCTGTACCTGCCCTCCCGGCGGCAGTGCTCCCCTCCGGCGGCCAGATCCTTCCCGTGGCTCACATGCGTCAGGGGCGGACCGGCGCTCGGTCCGCCCCTCACTCATCGCCGTGATAAGCTGCCGGCCGGCACGACTTGCGCGCCCGGGGCACCCGAGCCCTGCCCCGACCCCGCGGCGATACACAC
>OFHK01000218.1_pt1 | contig 18260 bp, 19 predicted proteins | sample 1521951 | NCBI WGS metagenome assembly OFHK01 (sample SAMEA2468436, study PRJEB22500) | soil metagenome | biome: Glassland; feature: Farmland; material: Clay | place: Australia | collected 2013-01-31 | depth 0.55 m
CGGCCTGGGCGTGCGGCGCCCCTGGCGAGGCCTCGGTGCGGGCACGGCATTGCTCCTGCACCCGTTCGGCGAGTTCCACGCCCGCGGCACGACGTGCGTCGGCCTCGGGGTCGACGCCGAGAACTCCACCGGCGCGACGAGGCTCTACGAACGCGTCGGCATGCGCGTTGACATGGAGCAGGTCGTCTACGAGAAGAGGCTCGGATGAGCCTGCTGCGGGCCCGCTGCCCGACGTGCCACGGTCTGACGGCGGTCGCCGTCGGCGACGGCTACCAGTGCCACGCGTGCGGTCGCACGTTCGCCGCCGGGCTGATCCGGGTGCCGCGCGCCTGGGGCGACGGCGGCGCGTACGCCAGGGATCGGGATCAACGCGACTATTACACACCGGCCTTTCCGCCCCGCCAGACGGTCGACACCATCGGCGCAGGCGACGTCTTCAACGCCGGGCTGATCCATGGACTGGCACGCAGCCGTCCGCTGGAATTGGCCGTGATCGAAGCGGCGCGCCTCGCCGGCCGCAAGTGCGGCCAACAGGGTTTCGATAACCTTGCAGCGTAATGGGATTCAGAGAAAGCAGGCGATTTCAGCGTAGGCGCAACACTGATCGCGCCCGTGGTGTTTACCGAAGTAGAGTGCCTGATCCGCCTCGCTCAGCAGACGATCCAGCTGCTGCTGGGTGTCGCCGGACTCCTTGCCGACGAGACAGGAGATACCGATGCTGACGGTGGCAGTCACGTTATGTCCATCCAGTGCGTAGCCCGTCTCCTTTACCGCCAGCCGTATCCGTTCAGCGGTCTGTTTGGCCCCCTCCAAGGAGGAGTCCGGCAGCGCTACGACGAACTCCTCGCCGCCGAATCTCGCCAGGACATCCCCTTCCCGCACATGGCGTCGAAACAGCTCGGCAGTGCGGCGCAACATCTCGTCGCCGATGCGGTGGCCATAGGTATCGTTGACGGACTTGAAGAAATCGATATCCACCAATAACACGCAGAAATCCCTCTTGAAGCGCAGACTGCGCGCCAGTGCAGCGCGGGCCTCGGGAAAAAAGAAGCGGCGGTTGTGCAGCCCGGTAAGCTCGTCAACGACCGACAGTTCCGCATAGCGGCGTTTGAGCGCCTCGGCATCGGCCAACGTCTGTTCCAATTGACGCGTCCGCTCACGTACCACCAATTCCATATCGGCCAGCAACCGGTTGTTAGCCAACATCTGACCGAGAAAGTTACTGAAGATAAACAGGGTCCGTTCGTGGGCGTCGGTGAAAAAAGAGCGGTGAGGATGGGATACATTGAGGACACCCAGCACCTCGCCGCTGGCCTTGATGGGCAGACTCATCAACGAGCCAATGCCAATCTCGGTCCCGTCATAATCGGGGCCATAACGTTCAAAGCGAAGATCTTCGTTGCAGTTGCAGCAATGCTGAAGTACACCCGTTTGCGCTGCCAAACCGACCAAACCCTCGCCCACGTCGAAGGTCACGCGCCGCGGCAACGGACGATCACCTCCACCGCTGAACCCAATCAAGTCGGCCCAATCCAGCCCCGCCTCGTTGATCAGTTTCCCCTCACGCAGCAGATAGACCGAACAGCGCTCCAAATCCTGATTTTGCATCAGCACATCCAGGGCGCTGGAGATTAGCTGGCGATCGCTCTGACCGTATACCCGCAGTGTCGACAAGCCGCGCAGCGCCGACAGCGAGTCAATGAGCTTGAGAAAACTGTCGTTGAGCTCACGAAACGATTCTACAAACGGAACATTGTCCATACCTTCCGTGCCTCAGTCCGCAGACATGACTTTGGCCAATTCGGCGACCGCCGCCTTCTGGCCGAGCATTTCGTCCAAGGCCTTTTCCGCATCGCAGGAGGCTATCCCCAATACGGCCAAACTTCCCAGGTCCACCTCGTCCTCGTTGCGGTTCTGCCGGTCCAGCCAGTGAACGCAAAAACCGACCAAGTGCGCCAATGCGCGATGCTCGCCGCGGTAATCGGTGTCCTCGTGCTTCTCGATGACGGTTACCACGAACTGCGGGAGGTGCCATTTACGAGCCAGCCAGCCGCCCACCTGTAGATGATCAGCCCCAAGCAATGCCGTCTCGCGCTGCGTCAGGGTCATCCCGTCATCCTCATCGGCCTGCCGAAATATCGTCGCCATCTCGGTCGGATAGAGATGAACCAGGGCCAACTCACCCAAGCTGTGCAACAGTCCTGCCAGATAGGCATTGCCGGCGTTGGGGGCCGGCTCGGTCGACACGTAAGGCGCCAAACGCTGCGCCAGCGCGGCCGTCACCATGGCATTGGTCCAGTATTCGTCGAGACGGAACTCGCGGCAGTGGGCCGTTTGAAACGGACCGCTCAGCACCACGCTGAGCGCCAGGTTACGCGCGGTGTTGAGTCCCAAGACATGGAAGATCGCGTCTTCCGCGGTCGTCACGCGCTCGGTGTAGCCGTAATAGGCGGAATTGGCCAAACCGATAATCCGCGCCAACAGAGCGGGATCCCGTTCGATGATGGCGGCGATGTGGCGCACGTCCAGATTGTTGTCGCCCAGTGCGGCAAGCAGTTCCTGAGCCACCAAAGACATCGGCGGTAGCGTATTGAGCTTCTGGATCTGAAGACGCATCTCAATCGCCGAATGACTGGCCTGCACCGGTAGCCCCCTTTTTAATTAAGTGATCCACTTTATCTCAAAGCGGTTGGATAAGCGGCCCTAGGAGCCTGTCGGACTTAACGTCGGCAGGCAATCAATCGCCGCCAGCCCGGCACGAATTGCACCATTATGCTGCATGTTTTCGGTCTTCAGCGCCAAATAATCCCAAAACGAGCGGAATTCCCCGCCTTTCATGCCCACTGGGCGGATTGCGGGCGCAATGCGGCCATGCGTTTCAAATTCCAAGCGAGGCAGGCCAGCGTCCATTCGTTGCCGACCTCGTCCAGCCCGCGCAGCATGAACTGGCGAAAGCCCATTACGGATTTGATGATGCCGAACACCGGCTCGACCGTCTGCTTGCGTAGCCCATAGGCGGCGCGGCCAGCCTGGGTCTTGAGGCGGTGCTTCATCTGCTCCACGGGGCTGGCCGCTCCGCTCAGTGGGCCAGGTTCCTCGAAGCGCTCGCGCCAGTGCGGATGGTGTTCATCGCGCCCCACCGCGATCAAAGGCTCGATGGCGGCCGCGTGACAGGTTTCGACATTCTTCTCGCTGAAGTAACCCGTATCGGCGAGGAGCGTCTCGGGTGGGTTGATCTCCTCGGGCAGGGCCTGGAGTTTTTCCACCATCGGCCCGATCTGCTCCTTGTCGTTGGTCGCCTGAGTGACGTGCGGGACCATGACCAGCATGCTTTCGGTGTCGACCACGACCTGGGCGTTGTAGCACTGCTCGAACCCACCGCCGTTCACCTTCATGATCCGCGAGTCTTCGTCGGTCAGATTGACCTGGTCGTCCGGGCGCGGCCCCGCTTCAGGCGGCTGTGGCGGCTTGCCGCCCGGCTTTTTGCCGGTGGCGGCCTCCTTGGCCGCGCGCTTGGCCTGCTTGGCTTCGTACTCGGCCTGTTCGCGCTCGAAGCGCTCCCTGGTGCGCGCTTCAATCTTGGCCTTGGCCTGCGCGATCGCCTCCAGGCGCTCTTCCCGGCGACTGATCTCCTCGGGCAGGCTCATGCCGTCGGGAACGGTACTCTGGTCGGCCGCCTCTGCCAGCTCGAGCATTTCCTGGACTTCGGCCTTGAGCTGGGCCTCGATCTTCTCGGCGTGTCCGTAAGACAGCGCGCTGTGTTTGCTGGCGTTGGCGTGGATCTTGGTGCCGTCCAGACTGACCGTGCCGAAGCGCGTGAGTTGGTTCTCGCAGGCCACTTGCAGCACTTGAACGAAGATCGCCGAAAAGTGCTCGCCGAAGCGGCGGCGGAATGTGGCCAGGGTGTCGTGGTCTGGGTGCTGGTCGCAGGCGATGAACCGAAACGCCAGCGAGTCGTAGGTGGCCCGCTCGATCTTGCGGCTCGAGTGGGTGCCCGTGGCGTAACCGTAGATGAGTAGCGAGAGCAGCAACGCCGGATGGTAGGCCGCGCTACCCCGACCGGCATAGGCGCGCTCCAGTTCCGACAGGTCCAGACTCTCGACGACATCCACCACATAACGCGCCAGGTGCGACGCCGGCAGCCAGTCTTGTACCGAAGGCGGTAAAAGGTAATCGGTGTCGCGGTCGATCAGTCGAAAATGGCTCATGTCGTCAGGCCTACGGAAGATGGCGACATTCTACCAAAGCGGAACGGAAAGTCCGACAGGCTCCTAGACAACTGCACCGAAGTCCGACAAAGCCGGTGGCTGGTTTGTCAGCGCCTCAAAGGCGTCTTCAAAACCGCTAGCGCTTCGCGCATGACAACTAACTCTCGCCAAGACGCGAAGATCGCCAAGGGATCCCTACTTTTGACCTCTTGGCGATCTTCGCGTCTTGGCGAGAAAATTTTGCAGTCAAACAGCTCAACCGAGCTGATTTAAACCAAAGCGGTCAGCGCCTGCGCCGGCACGCCGTCGAAGAATTCGACCCGCCCGCTCTCCAGATCGTACTCCGCGCCGACCACCAGCATCCCGTCGTTGAGAATCAGCTCCTCCAGCAGCGCCGAACCGTGGCGCAGCTGATCGGCGGAGGTGCGCACGTTGGCACGCACCGCATCGTGTACCAGCTTGTCGCCGCGGATACCCGCATCCATCAACGAAGCCACCGACGGACGTACTCGATCGACGATGGAACGCAGGCCGCGCGAATGGCCGGTCGCCTGCTGTTCCAGCGCCTCGATGGTAGCCAGCACCGCACCGCAACTGGAGTGTCCCAGCACCACCACCAGCCGCGTGTCGTAACGCTCGGCGGCGAACTCGACGCTGCCGATCTGCGACGGCGCCACCACGTTGCCCGCCACGCGGATCACGAACAGGTCGCCGAGCCCCTGATCGAACACGCTCTCCGCCGGCACCCGCGAATCGGAACAGCCGAGGATGATGGCGAACGGCTCCTGGCCGGCAAGGGCCAATTCGCCGCGCCGGGTATGGCTGAGCATGGAGTCGAGACTGCGGATATTGGCAACGAAGCGCTGGTTGCCCTCGCGCAGACGCTGTAGGGCCGCGAGCGCTTTTTCATTGATAGCGGTCATAACCAGTCCATTATTGTTGTGTGCAACAATGCGCGGTGATTCTACCCCAGCCGGGCCGCTGCGTCGGTTCAGTAACGCTGATGGTTCTCATCAGCCCGCCACCGTGTTGAAATAGCAGCCATGAAACGAAACCTCGCCCTGCTGTTCACGCTGTTGCTGTTCGCCACCGGCGCCGCCGCCGGAGCACTGGATGAAGGTATCGCCGCCTTTCAGGCCAAGGACTATGCCCGCGCCTATCGCCTGTGGCAGCCGCTGGCGGAAAAGGGCGACGCCGATGCGCAATACAATCTCGGTCTGCTGTACCAACAAGGGCTGGGCGTGCCGCGCGACCTGCAGGCGGCGAAGAAGTGGTATATCGAGGCCACCAATCAGGGCCAGACCGACGCCATGTACAACCTGGGGGTGATGTACAGCCAGGGCGAAGGGGTGTTCAGCAGCAACATTCAGGCGTTCCAGCTGTTTTCCCACGCCGCCGCCCGCGGCCATGCGCCGTCGATGTTCAACCTGGGCGTGATGTACGCCTATGGCATGGGGGTCGGCCAGGACGACGCCCAGGCGATCTCGTGGTGGAAACGGGCCGCCGCCCAGGGCAACCGCGCCGCCATGGCGGCGCTGTCGCGCGCCTATGCCGGCGGCCTGTTCGGACTGCCCAAAGACCCGCAACAGAGTGCTCATTGGCAGCGGCAGGCGGATGCAACGGCGACGCCCCACTCCTGACACGCCATGACTGTCGCGGCATTCCGGACTTAAAAAGGGTTACGCGCAACACAGGACGTGTGCGAGGTATCGAGGGGAGCGATGACTGCGCGGATCGCAGGATGTCAGAGAACCGAATAGCCGGGCCGCGACAACGCGACCCGGTTTCACGCGTCGGTGCGAGCGCCTAGTGGCGTCCGCGCACTTCCTGCTCCATCTCGTCCAGGCTGACGTGACGCACGTCCTTGCCCTTCACCAGATAGATCACGTATTCGCAGATGTTGCGCGCATGGTCGCCGATGCGTTCCAGGGCGCGGGCGGCCCAGATCACATCCAGCACCCGGGTGATGGTGCGCGGGTCTTCCATCATGTAGGTGATGAGCTGGCGCATCAGCGCCTCGTATTCCTTGTCGACGTTGATATCCTCGCGCGCCACCATCACCGCCGCCTCCGGATCCATGCGGGCAAAGGCATCGAGGGTATCGTGCAGCAGCTGACGCACATGGTTGCCCAGATGCACCAAGTCGACGTATTGGCTGCCGCCCTCGCGGGTGCCGGCCAGGCGCAGCGCGATGCGTCCCACCTTTTCCGCCTGGTCGCCGATGCGCTCCAGGTCGGTGATGGTCTTGATCACCGCGACGATCAGCCGCAGGTCGGTGGCCGCCGGCTGGCGTCTGGCCACCACGCGACTGCACTCCTCGTCGATGGCTACCTCCATCGCATTGACCTTGAGGTCGCCCGCGATTACCGTTTCGGCCAACGCGGTGTCGTCGTTGACCAGCGCCGTCAGCGCGTCGGACAACTGCTGCTCCACCAGGCCGCCCATCGACAAGACACGGCTGCGGATATCCTCCAGATCTGCGTTGAACTGTTGCGATATGTGGTGGCCGAGATTGATCTTGTCCATCATGTTCATTCCTTCCAAACGGTTCAGGGCGAGCGGTTCGCTCACTTCGTCCGCCCGGTGCAGCGGGACGGGACTCAACGTCGCTGGCAGTACTCATCCCCGGCAACGACGGCGGGCTTTGGTGCCGAAGCGCACGACGTTCAGCACATATTATGGGACAGGCGCCATAATGTGTACTGTGATTTGGGTATATAAATCGCCGACAACCGTTACAGTCTCAGGCGATTCGGATCGAATTCGGTATGGTAGAGATGCATTGTGACAACCCCGTTACAAACGCGCGGCGACACTGCGGCTGAAACCTCCATGGCTGCGACACTCCCGGATTACGAGGCGCTCGGCCCCTTGGGCGGCCACGCGCTGCGCTTGCGCTTCAGCGGCGCCTTCGCCGGTTCCGCCGCGCGCTGGGACGCCACCTTCCTGACCCTGGCGCACTGCCGCCACACCGGCGACGGTGCGGCGCGGCGCAGCTTCATCGACATCGGTGCCGCCGGGCCGGAGGGACGACAGCTGACCGTCGCCCTCGACGTCCCCGCATTCGACGCCGCAACGGTAGCCAAAACCATCATCATGGTGCGCAACTACCGGAGGCTGCGCATCGGACGTCACTGGTTCGGGGCCGAAAAGCGGTTCGACCCGACCTGAAGCCGCTGTCCGAACCGCAGCGGGTCAACCCGCCGCCGCGCGACCCGGCGCGCTATCTCGACGGCAGCCTCGTTCGAGGAACGGACGCCCCAAATAAGCGTTCCGACTGGGTACTCAGCTCGGAACTTTCAGTTAGTGTCTCGTGGGAGCCCGGCTGCGCCGGGCGATAGCCCCGGATTCGACCATCGCCCGATGGCGGCTCCGGACTCCTGTCCTCTCGCCGCATGATGTCGTCCCTGGCAATAAATCGGGCTCCCACGAGGGAGGTGGCACCCGCAGTTGTGGGAGCCTGGCTGTGCCGGGCGATGGCCCCCGATTCGACCATCGCCCGATGAATCGGGCTCCCACGAGGGAGGCGACACCCGAAGGTTCCTCCTGGGACATCCAGGTTCCCGTGCCAGCTGGCTACCCATTCGGAACTTTCATTTAGCCGTCGGTGGACCCTTCGGGCTGTTCCTCCACGGGCGGCGCCGGCGGCGGACTCTTCTTGCGGCTGCGCGTACTGCGCGTCGCGGTGCGTGTCGTGCTGTCCGACTTGGCCGGTGCGGCCGCCTGGGGCCAGGCTCCCAGCGGATAGGGGTGTTCATCGCTGTTGAAGCAGAGGAAGCGGATGATTTGGTGGATATAGCCGGCCAATCCCTCGCTGAACTCCAGCAGGCGGCTATTCGCTCCACCGGTGATGAGGCGGCTGCCGAACTGGAACAGGACCACCACCGCCAGCACCGCCCCGGCAACGCAACAGAGCACTGCGAATAACAGCATGTACAGCCCGCGCACCCACGTCGTCCGCGCCTTAAGTCTCTCTTTCAGTTGGCTCTCCATGGCACTCTCCGTTCGCTTATGATTTTGTTCTTCCTCAAACTTAGCCAGCGGAGCCGGCCGCTGCCAGCCTTCAGCGCTCCAGCGCCCACGCCGGCAGCAGCCGACCGGCGTGGCGCATGGCGCGATCCAGCTCGCGGCAGGCGGGCTCCTTGGCGGCCACCAACGCCCAAAAACGCTGCGAGTGGTTCATGTGCACGGTATGGCAAAGCTCATGGACCATCAGATAGCGTACCTGCTCCGGCGGCAGGAACAGCAGGCGCCAGTTGAGGTTGATCACCTTGCGCGACGAACAGCTGCCCCAGCGGGTCTTCTGACCGCGAATGGAGAAGCCGGCGCAGGGCAGTTCCAGTTCCGCGGCGAGCGTCAGCAATTGCGGCCCCAGGGTGCGGCGCGCACGTTCCGCCAGCCAGCGCTGCAACACCCGATGCCAACCCTCGTCGTCGCGGTGCTGCACCAGCAGTCCGCGTCCCGCCCGTTCCCACCAGCCGGTGCGCATCCCCGGCCGGTACTCGACCTGCCACAGCTCCCCGAGCGCAGAAAGTTGTATCTGTGTCGGTGCGATCCGCGCCGCCGCTGCCTGTTGGTGTTCGGCGCGGAAGCGCTCAACCGTGGCGATCAGCCAGTCGCGATGCTGCGCCACAAACGCAGGGAGAACGCGCGGATCGCAGCGGGGCGGAAGCACCAGCTCCACACGTCCCGGCGGCACCACCTTGAGGCGCAGATACTTGGCGCGCGCACTGACGCGGATGCGCGTCTCAGGCGGCGTGCCGGGCCAGTCGATGAGGGGGAATTCGGTCATAATACGCCGCTGCACGACGGCAACGACTTCACGATTTGTCGGGCTTGGAGCCGAACGCTTCCGGCGGCAAGCTCTCCAGCTCCGTAACGCTGATTTCGCTACCGCCCGGTACCAGCAGATTGACGATGTTGGTCATCTCGAAACCGTAGAACTCCTTCATGTAATTGAAGATATCCTTGTGGTGATACTGCTCGTAGGTGGCGACGCCATCCACCACCCTGCGTGCCACGGCACAGGCCTCGGCGGCGGGCAGGTCGATAGTGAAAGTGCGTCCATCCTGGCGGAATCCGTGACGCAGCAAACCATCCCTGATCTCCTCGAACAGGCGATTGGATATCTCGTAGGGGTGGGTATCGTAATCCATGTTGATAACTATGCCGTAGCGCATCTCTGCTCTTCCTTTGCGAACCGGCCTACCAGCGGCCGGAAACATTTTTGGCATTGAAGCCTTATCGTTAACTTAAACCAATCGGTACAATAGCACCATGCAACGGTACGGCGGAACGGTCATATACGAGAGCAGCGACGAGATGGGCCCCCTCGAAATCATTGAGGACGGCTTCACCCGCTCGCTTCACTTCGGCTCGGAACCCAAGCAGAGCAGCATGGATCTCAACGATCCATACCGGCTGACTCTGCTCTACAGCCGCGCCATGGTCACCAGCCTGCTGTTCCAAGCTACGCCGCGTCGCGCCCTGCTCATCGGGCTGGGCGGCGGCTCCCTGGCGAAGTTCCTGCTCCATCATTTTCCCGCCTGCCACATTGACGTAGTGGAATACCGCGAGTCGGTGCACCGGCTCGCCCGCAACTACTTCTGCCTGCCCGACGACCCGCGGTTAAGGGTACATATCGCCGATGCCGGGGAATTCGTGCGCCGCGTCGACACCGATTGCCATGATTACGATTTGATCATGGTGGACGCTTTTACCGGCGGCGGCATCGCCCACAGTACCGTGGGTCTGTCGTTTTTCGATCACTGCCGCCGCCAGCTCTGCGCCGACGGCGTGTTGACGACCAATCTCTGGTCCAGCGACACAGTCCGGCTCGAGGAGATATTGCAGGACATCGGCAACACCTTCGACGGCCGCATGCTGCGCCTGCCGGTGGCCGGCAAGGCCAACATGATCGCCCTCGCCACTCAACACGGCACACCGCATCGTCAATTGCGCCGCCTGACCGAGCGCGCCCGAGAGTTGCAGGAACACACCAGCGTGGAATTCACCGTTCTGCTCAATCAACTGCGCAAGCACAATCGCCGCTGGTTCTGACGGCGAGTAGGTGATCGGCATAGGCGCCGAACGCACCAAGTATCCCGCCTTGTCTGCATATTCCGGGATAGCCGGTCGCCCTTTCACCAGATCCAGCGGTTTCGGCGCTTGCCTACCGCAGTGAACCATCGCCGCGGCGGCGCAACCACCACCGTGCCAGCAGGGTAAGCACCAACGCCCCCAGTACGATGCCCGCCGCCACTTTTATATCCGCCAGTCGCTCCGGCGCAAACAGCAGCGTCAACCCCAGCCCGAGCATCATCGCGCCCGATAGCAGCTTGAGCAGCCGCCCCTCTTGCGGCTGCATCCTGCGGGCGCCCAGGGTGTAGGTGAATAGCGTTACGATGACGAACAACGGCACCACGTAGATCACGTTGTACAGCGCCAGATAGGCGTAGTAGGCGAACGTGGACAGATGTTCGAGGGTCAGCAGCCGCGTGTACAACATCGGAAAGCCGGCGGTGCACAGCAGCTCGTAGCTGTTGGCGGCGACGGCCAACACCGCGGTGGCGGCCAGCATGGTGCCGAGATGTTCGGCGTTTAGCAGTCCACGCACGCGCTGGTAAATCCGCGGTTTGTCCCCTTGCGCGATGGAGAGGCTCGGTCCCCGCCCCGGCAATGCGAAATCCTTGATGTTGAACAGGGCCATCACCACCGCCACCGCGCCGGCGGCCGCCGTCACCCACGGCAGGTGACCGGTAAGCAGAAAGACATTGAGCCAGGCCGCCATCAGAGCGAAGTAGACCAGCCCGGAGATGGTGACGAACACGCCGCCCACCAGCAGCATGCGTCCGCGGCCTCCCGCGTGAACCAGCAGGCTGAGCAGAAACAGCAGTACGAAAAAGGCGCAGGGATTGAACGCATCCAGACCGGCAATGACGACGGTGGTCAGCGGCAGCGACAGACGTTGCGGGTCGAAACGGTCCAAACCCGCATCCGCCAGCAGCCGCTGGGGCGAAGCCCCCGTCGCCGCAGACGGCAGACCGTGACCGGCGGCGAGGGCGTCGTGGCACCGCTGCAACCGGCGCTGCAGATAGCGTCCCGTCTCGCCGGCATCGTCGTAACCGACCAGCATGGAGCCGCAGAATAGAAATGCGGGCACCGAAACCGCCTCCTGCCCGACCGATGCCGCCATGCGCCGGTACAACGCCGCATTGTCACGATCGCGGCTCACTTCAAGCGAATGCAGCCGCAGCCAGGGCGTGCCGGCCGCCAGCCGCTCGATGTCGGGCCGCGCGCGCCGGCAGTGACGGCAGCTCTGCGACCAGAAAAAATAGAGATCGACGGTGACGCCGCCGAGGGAATCCATTTGATACCACTGCGGCAGCGCCGGAGCCGTCACCGCCCCCCAGGCAGGGGCCGAAACCCACGCCAGTCCGCACACCAGCAGCAACGCAAGCGCTTGTCTCATTTTATTTTTTAATGAATTTACTCAATAACCCAAAACATTTCTTTGGTATAGAGGCGACAGCTCACTTTAATATTCAGCGCTAACTTCCCAATGCGCAAGGTTTTCGCTCCCCATGGAAAAACCGTAACCAATCACAGTATTTCATGTCATTCCGCGGTAACGTACATCCGGCACAGTATCCCCGCTGGCAAATCAATTACGACCGACTATCGTTATCACTCCGGCCTATGGACGAGGTATAGCGAGGGAACGCAGGTTGGGCAACCACCACGGTAAAGGAGGCTACAGGTATGGAAAGTCGAGGATACGACAGCGACAAACCGCTGCATGTGATGTTGGCCTATGGCCCACTGGGCCTGGTACGGGCCACGGCGCAGGAGTTGCGCTTCGGCGGTATGGTCGTGGACACCGGAACGGTAACCCTGGGCGAAGAGACGGAGGTCGAAGTATCGTTCATCCACCGCCACAAGGACGAAATCATTACCCATCGCATCAGCGCCACGGTAACACGCTCATTCCGCGGCGGCGCCGTTCTGGCCTTCCGCAGTTATGCGCGGACCACCCTGCAGGTGCTGCGCTATCTCATCGAAGGCCGACGCATGCCGGATCTCAGGCGCATCGGCGCCATCCCGCGCATCAACTCAGCATTGCTGCTCGGCGGCTCACTACCAATTCCCCCCAGTGGTCGCACCTAATCGCGACCCCATAGCGACTGTCGCTAATTACGACGCCTTTTTCCGGCGTCGTTTTTTTTGCAACGGAGAAATCATTTCACCGCGAAGAGGCACGGCCGCATGGACATGCAGGAGGTAGGGCAACGCATGGGACCGTTGCCGAGAGGGCACGGAGATATCAGCGGACAATCACCCGGAGCCGTTTTTGCGCGCTGACAAGCTAGCTACGCCGTACCGAGACAAGTCCTGCTCTGCGTTCTCGGCGTCTCCGCGGTGAGATTTTATTGTTGCGGATCGTCAGGCGGAGGCCGCCGTGTCCGCGTCGGCATCGCCGTTGCCGACGATACGGTCCGGCGCGAAGTCGCAGCTGAAGACACTGCCCCTGCCGGGACGGCTCTCGACCCGCAGGCGTCCGCCGTGGCGGTTCTGGACATGCTTGACGATGGCCAGCCCCAGGCCGGTACCGCCGGCCTCGCGGGAACGGCCGACGTCGACGCGGTAGAAGCGTTCGGTCAAGCGCGGCAGGTGCTCGACCGGGATGCCGATGCCGGTGTCACGGACGCTGAAGTGAGCGCCGCTATCGTCCTTGAACCAGCGGATATCGATGTCGCCTCCGGCCGGAGTGTAACGCACGGCGTTGGCGACGATGTTGGAGAAGGCGCTGTACAGCTCACGCTCGGCACCGTAGAGCTTGAGCCCGGCCTCGGCCTGCAGGGTGACCTGATGACCCTTGTCGCCGGAGAGCAGCTCCGCATCCTCGCGGATCGCCGCCAGCAGGGCCGGCACCTCCACCTCGTCCTTCGGCGGATTGGAGCGGTCCATCTCCAGCCGCGACAGCATCAGCAGGTCGGCGACGATGTGCTGCATCCGGCCCGACTGCTGGTGCATCAGATCCAGCGAGCGCTGCCACTTGGCGGCGCACTCGTCGCCGCTGTCCATCAGTGTCTCCAGGAACCCGCTGACCACGGTCAACGGCGTACGCAGTTCGTGCGAAACGTTGGCCACGAAGTCGCGCCGCATCTGCTCCAGCCGCTGCTGCTGGCTGATATCGCGCGCCACCAGCAGCCGCTGGTCGCGGCCGTAGGTGACAACGCGGATACTGAGGGTGATCGCCGGGTCCACCGGCGAGGGCACACGCAACACCTCGCCCTTCTGGCTGTGGTGGAGGAAGTTGACGAAGTCGGGATGGCGCAACAGATTGTCGATGCGCTGCCCCTTGTCCTGGGCCGAGTGGAGCCCGAGCAGGCCCGCCGCCGCATCATTGAACCAGGTGATCTGATCGGTGCCGCTCAGCACGACCGTGGCGTCGGGCAGGGCCGAGGTCGCCTCGTTGAAGCGCTCGAGTATCTCCTCCAGCGCGCGCTTGCGCTGCCGATGTTTTTGCTGGCGCTGGTAGAGCAGGTGGAACACCTCGCCCCAGATGCCTTGTCCTTCGGGGATGTTGCGCGTCTTGCCGGTGCGCAGCCACTTCTCCAGGCGATACACGTTGTAGAGGTGCCAGATGAAATATCCGCCCAGCCCCAACCATAGGGACAGGACGATTTGGTCAAATATCGCACCCAACAGCAGCGCCAACAGCAGGATGCCGAAGGCACGCCAAAATTCGGAGGACCAGGGACTGGGCAATTTACACCTGCTGCGAGAATCGGTAGCCGGCGCCGCGCACGGTCTGGATCAGGGCATCGTGGCCTGTGGGCTCAAGAGCCTTGCGCAGGCGGCGGATGTGGACGTCTACGGTACGCTCCTCGACGTAGGCGCCGCGCCCCCACACCATATCGAGCAGTTGCGAGCGACTATACACCCGTTCGGGATGCGACATGAAAAACTGCAACAGACGGAACTCGGTCGGTCCCATGTCCACCGCCTGCTCGTTGGCGGACACGCGGTGGCTGGAGGTATCCACCTTGAGGCTGTCCACCGCCAGCACGCCGTCTTCGTCATGCGGCCGGCTGCGGCGCAGCACCGCCTTGATGCGCGCCTGCAACTCGCGGGTGGAAAACGGCTTGGCGATGTAATCGTCGGCCCCCACTTCCAGCCCGCGGATCCGGTCGTCCTCTTCGCTGCGCGCGGTGAGCATGATGATTGGCGTGCCGCGGGTGTAGTCGTCGCGCCGCAAGCGGCGCGCCAATTCGATACCGCTCATGCCGGGCAGCATCCAGTCCAACAGGATCAGGCTCGGCAACCCGTCGGCCAGCAGCCGCTCCGCCTCTTCGGCCGTCGCGGCCTGGTGCACGACATAGCCGCCGCGCTCCAGCGTCATGGTGACCATCTCGCGAATGGCCGGCTCGTCTTCGACGATCAATATCGTATTGGCTGTCATAATCCGGTAATCCGATAACCTTTTACCGGCGCTATTAAAGTGCAGCAATATTACAGCGCCATGACATGGCCGCGAAACCGTCAGGTTCGACGGCAACGCGCCGGTATTGTAACCACCTTAGACGGTTGGGCCCGAATTTCTCGCCCTCGGCCTTTCCGCCCCGTCCAGGCTCCCGCCGCAAGACGATAAATTCTTTTTATTTCCGCAGGATAGAACTGCATTTCGCAGTCGGCGCCGGTCCCTGATGCGCAACAAGCCATTCACTCTTTCAGACCTTCTCCTCGGACTGTCCGGCTAGGCGAGAGGCAACCGCACGCCGACGGTCAGCGTCCGAGGCGGACACCGAATGCCCGTTCGACCTCGGGCAGCAGGCTGACCAGATCCGCCGCCACGGCGCGCGCGATGTGCAGCTCCTCCGCCGTCGGCGCTTCCAGATCGGGCACCACGAACACCGCCATCCCGGCCCGCTCCGCCGCCGCCACGCCGGCCGGCGAGTCCTCGAATACCGCGCAGTCGTCCGGCGCCACCCCGAGCCGGCGCGCCGCCTCCAGAAAGATGTCCGGCGCGGGCTTGCCGACACCGACGTCGGCGCTGGTGACGATGACGTCGAAATGATCCATGCCGCCATCGCGCAGACGGCGCTGCGCCCGCTCGCGCTCGGTGCCGGTGCCCAGCGCCAGCGGCACGCCGGCCGCGGCCAGGGCGGCGACCAGCTCGCGCGCCCCCGGCTTCGCCGCCAGACCGCCGCCGCGCTCGCGCTCATCGCCGATGGCCAGCCGCCGCTCCTTCACCTGCTCGAACGGCAACCCAGCGCCGAAATATTCGTACAATATGCGGCGACGCGACGCCATGTCCTTGCCCACCAGTTTGCGGTAGAGCTCGTCGGTCATCGTCAGCCCCACCTCCGCCAGCGCCTCGGTCCAGGCCCAGCGGCCGATGCTCTCGGTGTCGAACAGCAGGCCGTCCATATCGAAGATGGCGGCGCGCAATGTCTTGGAATTTGCCATATCCATCGCTTTTGTCGTTAACTCGCTGTATGCGTCGGCGCACGCAACGCATTGCGCGGCGACCTGCCGGGACATCGGCGAAACTATCGCGCGATCGGTCGTTCTAACCAGTCGTCACTTCCCCGCCCCGGCGGCAACCACGGACGAGGCGAACATGCCAGCGGCCTATTATGACACGTGATGTGAAGCACCCGACGGATGCCGCCGCGGCGCACGGACTGACCGCGCAGGAGGCGGCCGCGCGGCTGGCGCAGTACGGCCCCAACACCGTCGAGGAAGAGCATCCTCACCTCGCCCTGGCGCTGCTGCAAAAGTTCTGGGCGCCGGTCCCCTGGATGCTCGAAGCCACCATCGTCCTGCAATTCCTGTTGGGCAAGAGAGACGAAGCGGCCGTGATCGCGGTGCTGCTGATCTTCAATGCGCTACTCAGCTTTGTGCAGGAGAATCGCGCCAATCGCGCCCTCGCGCTGTTGAAGAGCCGCCTGGCGACCCAGGCACGGGTGTTGCGGGACGATAACTGGCAGCTGGTCGCAGCCAAGGCGCTGGTCCCCGGCGACATCGTCCACCTGCGCATGGGCGACCTGGCGCCGGCCGATATCCGTCTGCTGGCCGGCAATTTGCTGCTGGACCAATCGGCGCTGACCGGCGAGTCCCTGCCCACCGAAGCGGAGGCGGGCGCCAGCGCCTATGCCGGCAGCATCGTGAAACGCGGCGAGGCCACCGGCGCGGTGACGGCCACCGGCAGCCGCACCTATTTCGGCAAGACCGCCGAACTGGTAAGAACGGCGAAGACCGTCAGTCATCTGCAACGCACCATCCTGACCATCGTCAAATACCTGGTCATCCTCGATCTGGTGCTGGTCGCCGCCCTGCTCGCCTACGCCATCGCCACCGGCATGCCTCTAGAGGAGACGATACCGTTTGCCTTGATCCTGCTGGTCGCTTCGGTCCCCGTTGCGCTGCCGGCGACCTTCACCCTCGCCACCGCGCTGGGGGCGCTGGACCTGGCCAAACACGGCGTCCTGGTGACGCGCCTGTCGGCCATCGAAGAGGCCGCCGCCATGGAAGTGCTGGCCAGCGACAAGACCGGCACCATAACCAAAAATCAACTGGCGGTGGCGGCCCTGCTGCCCTACGCCCAATACGACGGGGACGAAGTGCTGCGCCTCGGGGCGTTGGCCTGCGATGACGCCACCCAGGATCCCATCGACCTGGCCGTGCTCGACGCCGCCCGCGCACAGGGCCTGTTGCAGCAGGTTCCGCGGCGGCTGCAATTCATCCCGTTCGACACCGCCAGCAAGCGTTCGGAAGGCCGCTATGAACAGGATGGACGCCGGCTGCGCGTGATCAAAGGGGCTCCCGGCGCCGTTGCCGCGCTGGTTGCCGATGCGGCGGGCCTGGACGCCGACGTGGAGCGCCTGTCCGCCAACGGCTATCGCGTGCTGGCCGTGGCGACCGGCGACGACGCTCAGCTTCAGCTCGTCGGCCTGGTGACGTTGCAGGATCCGCCGCGGGAGGATTCGGCGGCCCGGATAGAGAAGCTGCGCCGCCTGGGTATTCGGGTAATCATGGTGACCGGCGACGGCCTGGCGACGGCGCGCGCCGTCGCCGAACAGGTCGGGATCGGCACCCGGACGTGCGCCAAGGATATCCTCGACGACGGCCGGACCGACGCGCCCCAGGCGTGCGACGTCGTCGCCGGCGTCTACCCCGAAGATAAATTCCGGCTGGTTCAGGCGTTGCAACGGGCGGGACGGGTCACCGGCATGACCGGCGACGGCGTCAACGACGCACCCGCATTGAAACAGGCGGAAGTGGGCATCGCCGTGGCCAACGCCACCGACGTTGCCAAGGCGGCGGCCAGCATCGTGCTGACCAACCCCGGTCTGACCGACGTGGTCGCCGCCGTGGAAGTGAGCCGACGCATCTACCAGCGCATGCTCACCTACACCCTGAACAAGATCATCAAGACCTTCGAGATCGCGATCTTTCTCAGTATCGGCGTGATGCTGACCGGCGTGTTCGTGGTTACCCCGCTGCTCATCGTGCTGCTGCTGTTCACCAACGACTTCGTCACCATGTCGATCGCGACCGATCGCGTGTCCTTCTCGCGGCAGCCGGATCGCTGGAACGTCCGCAACCTGATGGTAACTGGCGGCTCGCTCGCGGCGCTCGTCCTGGTTCTCTCCTTCGCCGTCTTCTTCGTCGGGCGCGACGTGCTGGGGCTGCCCTTGCCGCAGCTTCAGACGCTCGTCTTCGTCATGCTGGTGATGACCGGGCAGGGGAACGTGTACCTCGTGCGCGAGCGCGGCCCCTTCTGGCGCTCGGCCCCCGGCCCTTGGCTGCTGGCGAGCTCGCTCATCGACGTCGCGGTGGTCTCCGGCATGGCCATCGGTGGCGTCCTGATGGCGCCGGTGAGCCCCGCGCTGGTGGCCGGCTTATTGTTCGTGGTGCCGCTCTATCTCCTGCTCGTCGACCGCGCGAAGGTCCGCTTGTTCCGGCGCTTCGAGGTCCGCTGACGCGGGGCATGCGGTGCCGTCGGGGCCGGTGCGCCGGCCGCTTTGGCTTAGTCCCTCGGGG
>OFHK01000219.1_pt1 | contig 18256 bp, 13 predicted proteins | sample 1521951 | NCBI WGS metagenome assembly OFHK01 (sample SAMEA2468436, study PRJEB22500) | soil metagenome | biome: Glassland; feature: Farmland; material: Clay | place: Australia | collected 2013-01-31 | depth 0.55 m
AGCGTTCTACGAGCGGCAGCGCGAGCTGCTCGGGCGTGTGGTGGCGGAAAGCGACGTCGTGATCACCACCGCCACCGTTCCCGGGAAGCGGCCGCCGCTGCTGGTGACGGGCGACGCCGTCCGCCACATGGTGCCGGGATCGGTGATTGTCGACATGGCCGCCGAGCGCGGGGGCAATTGCGAACTGACGCGCTCGGGCGAAGTCACGGTGGATCACGGCGTCACGCTGGTCGGCCACTTCAACCTGGCCAGTACCGTGCCCTATCACGCCAGTTTCATGTACGCGCGGAACGCCACGATGTTCCTGCTCCATCTGGTGAAGGACGGCCGGATCGATCTGGACCGCGACGATGAGATTCTCCGGGAGACGCTGATCACCCGCGGAAACGAGATCGTCCACCCGCGCGTGCGCGAATTCTTCAATCTCCCGACGCCTCAAAAGACCTAAAGACGGAGGAAGGCGAATGCCAGCGGACTTCATTATCAGTTTGTATGTGTTCGTGCTGGCGGGATTCGTCGGATTCGGTGTAATCCAGCGCGTCTCCCGCCTGCTTCACACGCCCCTGATGTCGCTCACAAACGCGCTCGACGCCGTGGTGGTGGTCGCAGCCATGATCATCGCCGGCCGGCGGGAGACAGAGCTTGCCGTGATTCTGGGAACGATCGCCGTGGCCGCCTCCTTCAGCAACGCCGTCGGTGGATTCATCATCACCGAGCGGATGCTGCGCATGTTCAAACTCGACGGGTCGAAAAAATCATGAGCCCAAACGCCGCGCACATCATTACCGAGTTTGCCTACCTTGCCGCCTCCGTCCTGTTCATTTTCTCGCTCAAGTGGCTGAGCTCGCCGGAAACCGCGCGTCGCGGAGTGCGTGCGGGCGAGATCGGCATGGTGATCGCGATTCTCGCCACCCTGGCCGCCACGGGCATCATCGAGTACAAGTGGATCCTGATCGGGCTCGCCATCGGCGGCGCCGTCGGCGTCCCTCTGGGCTTCGTCAAGACGACCGCCGTGCCGCAGCGAACCGCGCTGAGCCATTCCTTCGGCGCGCTGGCCGCCGCGCTGATCGGCATCTCCGAGTATTACGCCAACCCCCTGCACCACACGAAGTTCGGGATGATCGAAATCGCGCTCGAAGTCATCATCGGGTCGCTCACCTTCACCGGCAGCTTGATCGCGGCGGGCAAGCTGCAGGAAATCCTGCCGCAGCGGCCGATTACCTACAGGGGGCAGAACATCGTCAGCCTGTCGGTGCTGAGCGCGGCGGTGATCCTGGGCCTCACACTGATGTTCCGGCCCGGCCTCACCATTCTGTTCCCGATCATGGTTGGCGTTTCGCTGCTGTTCGGCGTGCTGCTGGTGACGCCGATCGGCGGGGCCGACATGCCGACGGTGATCTCGCTGTTGAACTCCTACGCCGGCTTGGCCGATGCCCTGCTCGGCTTCGTCCTGAGCAGCAAGGTGCTGATCATCGCCGGCGCGCTCGATGGCTCGAGCGGCTTCATCCTGTCGGTGATCATGTGCAAGGCGATGAACCGCTCGTTCACCAACGTGCTGTTCGGCGCCTTCGGGCAGGTGAAGGCGGGCGCGGGCGCCGCGGCGGAGGAGCGCACCGTTCGCTCGGCCACGCCCGAGGACGCCGCCGACATCCTCAAGGCCTCGAGCAACATCGTCATCGTCCCCGGATACGGCATGGCCGTCGCCCAGGCGCAGCACAAGGTCCGTGAGCTTTACGACATCCTCACGCGCCAGGGCATCAACGTCACTTTCGGCGTCCACCCGGTTGCCGGGCGCATGCCCGGTCACATGAACGTGCTGCTGGCCGAAGCCGACATTCCCTACGACAAGCTGCTCGACATGGACCAGGTGAACTCCGACATGCCGCAAACCGACGTGGCGCTGATCATCGGCGCCAACGACGTCACCAACCCCGCGGCGCGCAACGACCCGTCGAGCCCGATCTACGGCATGCCGATCATCGACGTCGACAAGGCGCGCACCGTCATGGTGATCAAGCGAAGCCTCAGTCCCGGCTTCGCCGGCATCGACAACCCGCTCTATTACATGGACAAGACGCTCATGCTCTTCGGCGACGCGAAATCCTTCGTCGGAGAGATCGTGCGGGAACTCCAGGGCGGCCATCAATTCTGAGCGCCGCAAGGCCGGGCATGAACGGCGGAGGAACGCGCCCGGCGGCACGCCGCCGGGCGCCAAGCCGGTTCCCGCTTGCAGCCGCGGGCCGGTACGGATAACCTGATCGCAAGGATCGTACAGGGAGGCCGCTGGTGGGTCCTGCACTGTCGATTGACCGTCTGCAATTTGCTTTTACCGTCACCTTTCACTACATCTTCCCTCAGATGACGATGGGCCTGGCGCTGCTCATCCTGATTCTGAAGACGCGGGCGCTGCGCACCGGCGAGGAACGCTACAACCGCGCGGTGCGCTTCTGGCTGCGCGTGTTCGGGATCAGCTTCGCGCTCGGCGTCGTCACCGGCATTCCCATGGAATTCCAGTTCGGCACGAACTGGGCGGAATTCTCGCGGGCCGCGGGCGGCGTGATCGGGCAGACGCTGGCGATGGAGGGCGTCTTCGCCTTCTTCCTCGAATCGAGTTTTCTGGGACTGCTGCTCTTCGGAGAAAAGCGGCTCAGCCCGCGCGCGCATTGGGCGGCGGCGCTGGCCCTGTTTCTGGGTTCGTGGCTCTCGGGCTATTTCATCATCGCGACGAACGCGTGGATGCAGCACCCGGTGGCCTATACGACCGGGCAGAACGGTCTGTTCGGCCTGGCGAGTTTCTTCGGCCTGCTCGGCAATTCGTGGGTCTGGTGGGAATACGCGCACAACATGCTCGGCGCGGTCGTCACCGCTTCGTTCCTGATGGCTTCGATCGGCGCCTTCTACCTGCTCTCGCATCGCGACGAGCCCTACGGCGAACTTTTCGTGCGCACCGGCGTCACCGTCGGCCTCATCGCCGCGCTCCTGCTCGTTTTCCCCACCGGCGACGGCCAAAGCAAAATGGTCGCCCGCCACCAGCCGGCCACCTTCGCCGCCATGGAAGGCCTTTTCGAGTCGCAGGCCGGCGCCCCGATCGCCATCCTCGGCCAGCCCGACATGCAGAAGCGCCGGCTCGATAATCCGCTGACGATTCCGCGCGTTCTCAGTTTTCTCACCTACCGGCGCTGGGCGGCGGAAGTGAAGGGTCTCGACAGTATCCCCGAAAACGAATGGCCGGACGCCGTGCCGCTGGTCTATTACAGCTATCACATCATGGTCGGCCTCGGGACCATCTTCATCGCCGTGCTGCTCATCGCCGGGTTCCTTCTGTGGCGCGGCCGGCTGTTTGCCTCGCGCGGGATGCTGTGGGCGCTGCTGCTGGCGCTGCCTTTTCCGTTCATCGCGAATACGGCCGGCTGGATCACTGCCGAAGCGGGCCGCCAGCCATGGCTGATCCATTCGTTAATGCGCACTGACGCGGGCTTCTCGACGCAGGTGTCGTCGGGCAACGCTCTCTTCACGTTCGTCGGTTTCCTGGGCCTCTATGGACTGCTGAGCCTGCTGTTCTTTTTCCTCATGTGGCGCGAAATCGAGCGCGGACCGGGGGTGGTGTAACGATGGCGACGGTCTGGTTCTGCCTGGTCAGCCTGATGCTCGCCGTCTACGTGATTCTCGACGGCTTCGATCTGGGCGCCGGGATCGTGCACCTGTTCGTCGCGCGGACGCCGGAGGAGCGCCGCGCGGTGATCGCGTCGATCGGCCCGGTGTGGGATGGAAACGAAGTCTGGCTGCTGGCGGCGGGCGGCGTGCTGTATCTGGCGTTCCCGGTGCTCTACGCATCGAGCTTCAGCGGGTTTTACTTGCCGTTGATCATCGTGCTGTGGCTGCTGGTGCTGCGGGGAACTTCGATCGAATTCCGCAGCGCGATCGACAGCCCGGTCTGGATTCCGTTCTGGGACGTCGTGTTCAGCCTTTCGAGCCTGCTGTTGGCGCTCTTCTTCGGCGCGGCCCTGGGAAACGTGGTTCGCGGCGTTCCCCTGGACGCCGGGCATTGGTTCTTCGAGCCTCTGTGGACGAATTTCCGCGTCGGCGATGTTACCGGGATTCTCGATTGGTACACGATCCTCGTGGGGCTCGCCGCGGTCGTGGCGCTCACGCTCCACGGAGCGTTGTGGGTGGCGCTCAAGACCGAAGGCGCGGTGGAGCAGCGGGCGGAGGGGCTCGTGCGGCCGCTCTGGGCGCTCGTGGTGCTGCTGACCGCGGCGATCACCGTGGCGACGCTCTACGTGCAACCCCAGGTCGGCATGAATCTGCGCCGGCACCCGTGGGGGTTGCTCTTCCCGCTACTGGCGATTTTCGGATTGGCTTTCATTCTGATCTTTTTCCGGCTTAACCGGCTGCGGGCTTTCCTGGCTTCCTGCGCCTATCTGGCCGGGATGCTTACGAGCGCCGCTTTCGGCCTTTATCCTTACGTCCTTCCCTCGCGCACCAATCCCGCTTTGGCTCTGACCGTTGAAAATGCCCAGGCGCCCGCCTATGGCCTGCACGTAGCCATCGTCTGGTGGATCATCGGGATGATCTTTGTGACTGGCTATTTCATCTACAGCTACCGCCAGTTCGCCGGCAAAGTCCGCTCCGGCGAAGGCTACGGCCACTAGAGCAGTCCTCGCGCTCGCGATTGTGCCCAGAGCGGAAACGCAACCGAGAAAACAGAGGGTGCGCAGGGTGTCACTCGGTCGAGCTGCGCGCAGCACAAGTTGTGCATTTGCAACGGATGCGATTTTCAGGGTGTCACTGAATGATGGGATGTGATGCGGTGACGGGCAGGACGGGGCGCTCTGTTGGCGAAAAATCCTTAGGCGCTCGCCGCGCGTAGCGTAACGAAGATTGCGGCGGACCGGCAAGCGGAAGCCCTACGTAAACGGGCGGCGCGTGGCTTGCGCTGCGCTCTGGAGACGCGCGTCCCTGTGAAGTGCTTACAGCCCGCTTGTGTCCTGCGCCGACCGGATCTTCCACCCGTCGCCAAGCTTCACCAGCAGCCAGGTGGAGATGCCGGGGCGGCCTTTGCGGGGCAGGCCCTTCTGGTCGAGGTCGCCGCGCACGCCCCAGGTGAGGTGGACTACGGCGATATCCGGCTGGATGAAGCGGATCGTCACCTGGTTGCTCGTCCACTCGCTGCCCAGGTACATCTGGCGGTGCTGGTTCGCGTACCAGTTTTCGAACTCGCCGCGTCCGCGGAGCCAGACGCCCTCGTCGTTGATGTAATCGCCGTCGACGGCGAACAGGTTGGCCAGCCCTTTGAAGTTGTGATGGTTCCAGTCGTCTTGCCAGTGGGCGGCGACGGCGCGAATCGCCCGCTCGTCCTTGCTCGGATTCTGTGCCCTTGCCGTGGCACAAAGGAACAGCACGGCGCAGAGCGCCAACCCCAGTTGCTTTCGCATCGAAACCACCTCCGGCGGCTCCCGCCGAGACCATCTTCCGCGCACTCGAACCGAGATTGCAAGTCCCACGGCGCCGGCGTCAATTCGACGCGCCTCGGTGTAGAATGCCGGTATTTCTAAAAGCCAAGTGGCGAGGGGTGCCATGGAAGACAGCCGCAAAGAAGCATTTTGGCGAACCGGGGTACGGGTGAACCTTGCCGGGCACCGCTTGTCGGCGGTGGTGGGCCTGATCGTGGCATTCGGCTGGACATTTCTGCTGGCGGGGCGGAGCCACGACCTGACGAACATCCATAACGACCTGGTGACGATCGCGGCCGAATGGGCGGTGGTAATCGTTCTCGGAATCATCGCGTTTGGCATACAGAAGCGTAGCGCCAGCGATTTCGGGCTGCGGACGTTCGGCTGGCGGGAAGCGCTAGGGATGCTGGGCGCGCTGGTCGGGTCTTACGTCGTCGTGGGAATTGCCGGCCGGTTCGTCTCCATGCCGACCTCTTCGCTCGAGATCCGGCGTCTGGTCTACGTGCCATTTTCGTTGAAGCTGGGCCTGGTGCTGACGGCGGCGATCTGCGAGGAATTCATGTACCGGGGATTCGGGATCGAGGAACTGGCGGGGTTGACGGGCTCGGTGTGGCTCGCCGGCTTGGTTTCCTGGCTCGCGTTCAGCTTCGCGCATATCGACCGGTACGGTTTCACGACGGCGCTGATCATTCCGGCAGTCCTGGGCGCGTTCCTGACCCTGCTCTACCTGTGGAGGCGCAACCTGCCGGTGTGCATGCTGCTGCACGGCATCCTCGACGGGATTTCCATCCTGCTCCTTCCGATGCTCCTGGCAGGACACTTGAAATAAGGGCAAGGGCCGGCTGGGAGCCGGCGCTATGAAATGGGTCGTGGCCGGACTCGCACGTGCGCGGCGGAAAGCCATGCTCTCCGCCGCGCCCGTGGATGGGCCGAAATGTGAAACGACTCAGTGGCCGCTGTGCTTCTGGAACCAGGCGAGCGTTTCCATGATCTTGGCGACCATGTGGCTGGGATAACGCTCGAGGCCGTGCGGTTCGCCCGGCACCTGGATCAGGATCGTATCGATCTTCCGCAACTTCAGCGCTTCGTAGAACTGCTCGGCTTCGCTGATCGGCGTGCGGTAGTCGTCGAGGCCGGTCATCAGCGCGGTCGGCGTCTCCACTTTGCCGACCATGTTGATGGGCGAGCGCTCCATGTACTGCTGCCAGTATTCCCACGGCGGACCGGGGAACCAGTATTTCGAGCCGAGGATCGGGATGTCGGCGTCGAGCACCCAGCTATACCAGTTGATCACCGGATACATCGCCATCGCGGCGCGGAAGCGCGTGGTGTGGTCGACCATCCAGCAGGTGAGCACGCCGCCGCCCGAGCCGCCCGCCACGTAGAGCTGGCCGGGGTCGATATAGCCCTTGGCAATGACGGTGCTGACGCCCGTATTCAGGTCCTCGAAATCGTGGCCGGGATAGGCGTGGTGAATCAGGTTGGCGAAGGCCTCGCCGTAGCTGGTCGAGCCGCGCGGGTTGACGTAGACCACCACGTAGCCGGCCGCCGCCCAGACCTGCTTTTCGACGTCGAACCGGTCGCCGTAATTGGCGAAGGGCCCGCCGTGAATGTGGAGGAAGAGCGGGTACTTGTGGCTGGGATCGAAGTGAGGCGGGGTGATGATCCAGCCCTGGATTTCCTGCTGGTCGTAGCTGGACTTGAAGGTGAACTCCTCGCCGCGGCCGAGCGTTTTGTGGGCGAGGAATTCGCGATTGGGGTTGTCGATGACCTTGACCGCGTCCGGCTGGGCCGCATTGCCGGCGGCGACGGAGCCGGGAAGATCGATGCGGGTGTAGGCGACGGCGAAATGGCCGTCGCGCGCGATGGAGAAGGTGCCGCCAGAGCTGTAGGCGGTGTCGCGCGTGCCGAGGTGCTGGGCCAGCAGTTTGTGCTGGCCGGTGGTGGAGATGAAGGCGAATTTCGTGTCGCCGCGACTGTCGTAGGTGACGTAGACGCCGCTGCCGTCGGGCGCCCAGCGCGGCTGTTCCACGTCGCGATCGAAATCGGCGGTGACGACGTGCGAGCCGGACCCGTCGCGATTCATGATGTAGAGGTGCGCGGTCTGGTGGCCCAGATACTTGTCGTCAAAGCCGGTGTAGGCGATCTTCGTCCCGTCGGGCGAGATGGCCGGTGCGTTGTCCGGGCCGAGGCGGCTGGTCAGCGCCTTCCATTCACCGGTGGCCACGGAAATCTGGTAGACCTCCGTGTTGAACATCTCGTAGTCGGCGTGTGGACGGAGATTGGCGGAGAAGATCAGGTCCTTGCCGTCAGGCGTCCAGTCGAGCTCGTTCGCGCCGAAACTGCCGGTGAAGTTGTAGTCGCCATGGGAGACCTGGTGGAGACCGGTGCCGTCGGCGCCGACGACGAAAATCTGCGTGTAGCCGTTGTGGATCAGTCCCCGCCCATTGAAGCGCCAGACGAGTTTATCGGCAAGGATCGGCGGCGGTTGCCATTTCGCGCCGGCGGGCGCGGTGGGCAGATGAGCCAGAACGGTGGGCGCGCCGGGAACGAAACTGGTGAAGGCTATCCGCGAGCCGTCGGGTGACCAGGAGATGCCGGCGGGCGGGTGCGGGAGGGTGGTGATCTTGGCCGTTCGGCCGGTGTCCATCCAGCGAACGTAGATCTGCGGATGGCCGTCGCGATCGGAGATGTAGGCGATCCGTGTGCCGTCGGGCGACCAGCGGGGCGATTCGTCGCTGAAATTTCCGGTGGTCAGCGGGCTGTCGCCGGTGCCGTCGAAATTCACGATCCAGAGATTCGACCGCCAGCGGTCGGCAAAGACATCGCCGAAATGGCGTTCGTAGACGATCTTCGTGCCATCGGGGGAAATCTGCGGATTGGCGTCGTACCGCATGTGGAACACGTCCATGGGCTGGAGCGTGTCCGAGGGGCCGGCTTTCGCTGCCTGTTGGGCCGAGGCGGGCAGCAGGAACAACGTCAGCGCCAGCCAGCCCACCAGACCCGGAAGCCATCTCCGGATGGTCGACATCACGAGCCTCCTGTTTTTCTGTGTGCTTTCCCTGCCGTCGAACGACCCGTGGGTCATTCGACGCTCGGGGCGTGCTGCTTGAGGATCTGGCCAAGCAGATCGGGTCTATCGGGGATGCGCCGCAGATGGGGATAGCGCAGCCCGCCCTGATAGAGGACGGAGTAAGTGCGAACCTGATCGTCGTTTTGCGCGGTGATGCGGATGGGGCCGGAAGCGGACGCGCTGTTGCGAATCGCGTCGCGCAGGGCGTTGGGCGACCACGGGACTTCGTTGACGGCCAGGATGCGCATGCCAGGAGCGAGACCGGCCTCGTAGGCGGGCCTGCCGCGCACGAAATCCTTGATCGTGCCATTGTCGCCGACGGTCATGCCCACGGTGAACGTGCAATCGATGTCGTGGTTGGCCGCTTCCATCGTCTGCTGCCGCAGATTCGGACGGTCGTTGTAGACGATCAGCCAGCCGGAGGAAAGAAGGCCCTCGACCGGCGCGTGCCCGCCGACGGCGTCGAGCCGAGTGCGCAGCAGCTTCGCCCAGTCGTAGGGAGCCACCTGGTTGAGCGCGGCGACGAGGTCGTTGAAGTCGTAGGGCTCGAGCGCCGGCTTGCCGCCGGGACCGCCCTCAAAGAGGTGGAGAAAGTCGTCGATCGATTTCCGGTCGTGGGTGAGCTGGCGGATTTTCGTGTCGACTTCGAGCCAGATCAGCGCGCCTTCGTCGTAGAAATCGGTTGAGCGGCGCCAGTTGGACCATTCCTTGTTGGCGGCATAGAGGAAAGGCGCGGAATCGGCGGTGTCCTGCAATGGCCGCCATTCGCGGCCGGAGCGGTGATTGAGCGAGGCGGCCGTGTAGGCCCACAGCTCGCGGAAATTCTCCGGCCGGCACAGGCCGCTGCGCGCGGTGAGCACGAAGGAGACGTACTGCGTCAGCCCCTCGTAGACCCACAGCAAATTGTCCTTCATCGGCTCCTGATAATTCCTGTCGACCAGGCCGATCGGCCGGCGATACTTGCCGTTCCAGGAATGGGTGAACTCGTGCGGCAGCAGCGTTTCGCTGGCGCGAGTGAGCGTGGGATCGGTGAGCATGTGGCCATAGGTGCGATCGTCGCTCGATTCATGATGCTCCAGGCCAAAATGCGCCACGTAATCGCTGAGCGTAAGCAGAAAATGGTAGTCGCGATAGTGGCGCGAGCCCCAGAGAGCGCCCGTCTCCGCGATGAGCTGTTTGTAGTGTCCGATCAGAGCCGGGCTCATGGCGAGCTCTTCGGCCTTGTCGGCGGCGATATCGATCTCCTGCCGCGGATCCTCGGCGAGCGGAATGATGCGCGTGTATTCGCCCATCTGCACCGGGGAATCGATCAGCGTGTTGAGCGGCACCGGCTCGAAATGAACGAAGTTCGCGGGCGTATTCATGTTCGCGCCGATGGGCAGGGCGGTGTGATATTGCCAGCCGACCGGGATGCGCAGGGTGACGTCGTACATGATCTTGCGGAAATCGTAGCCGGCCGGATAGAGCACCACCTGGTTCCAGTTGAGCACGGCCAGATGCGGCGATGCCGAGGCGCCGGAGGAGAAGCCGTTGGGCGGAGCCGAATTCACGTAGTCGAGTTCGGCGACGAGCGTATGCACCCCGGCGGGGATGGTCAGATGAAACGTGTACATCTGGACGAGGTCCCGCCGCCACGGAATCTGCTTCCCGTTTCCGGTGAATTGGATGCCCATCAGGTCGGCGATCGGTCCGGTGGGCCCGTGCTCGCCGGGCAGCCATTCGGGGTAGTAAAGCTCCATGGGCCCGGGCTGAACCGGTAACTCCATGCGGGTGTGGAAGAGCTTGCGCCCCGGCGCCTGCGAGGCGTCGACGAACAGCTTCACGGGCCCCGGCGGCGCCTGCGCCGCAAGCGTGGCGGCGCAACCAAGCACAAGCGCCACAGCGAGCGGCGCCATCAGCTTCTTCAGCGCCCAAGGCGCCCTTTTCGTCTCCATCACCCCTCCTCCACCCAAATCCCTGGTAGCCACGGTCAGTGATTTTCTGACCGTAGGCCTTCGAACGGGCAACTTCCCACGGTCGGAAAAGCGCCGACCGTGGCTACCACAACCTTCGCGCGCTTCTACTCCGTTCCCAACTGCCAGAACAGGAAGCTGAGCATGTTCGTCTGCTCGGCGATCTGCTGGCCCACCGGCCGCCCGCCGGAATGCCCCGATTTCGTGTCGTAGAGCATCAGGATGGGCTTGTCGGGCCCGTTGGCGGCATCCGCTTGCAGGAGCGCGGCCATTTTCCGCGCATGAAGCGGAGCAACCCGCGTATCTCCGTCACCGGTGATGAAGAGCACGGCCGGATACTTCGTGCCCGGATGAACGTTCTGATAGGGCGAATATTTCAGCAGATATTTGAACTGGTCGGCATTGTCGGCCGAGCCGTATTCGGAAACCCACCACGGGCCGCCCATGAATTTCTGGTAGCGGAGCATATCGAGCAGCGGATACATGCAGACGACCGCGCGGAACAGATCGGGCCGCTGGGTGAGAGCCGCGCCCATGAGCAGCCCGCCGTTGCTCATGCCCCGGATGCCGAGTTTCGAGGGATTCGTATAGTGGCTGTGAATCAGCCATTCCGCCGCGGCGAAGAAATCGTCGAAGACGTTCTGTTTCTTGCCGAACATCCCGGCGCGATGCCACGCTTCGCCGAACTCGCCGCCGCCGCGCATGTTCGCCATCGCGAACAGGCCCCCATGCTCGGCCCAGACGATGGCTTCCGCCCGGAAGCTGGGCGTCGAACTGAGATCGAAGCCGCCGTAGCCGGTGAGGAGCGTGGGGACATCGCCGTTCGGCTCGAGCCCCTTCTTGTAGAAAAGGAACATCGGCACGCGCGTGCCGTCTTTCGAGTGATACCACACCTGCTTCATTTCAAATTCGGCGGCATCGACCGGAACTTTCGGCTTCGCGAGGACCGACAGGCGTTTGGTTGCCATGTCGTAGTGGTAGATGAGCCGCGGAATCGCGAACGACTGGTAGGAGAACATCACATCGTTCGACCGCCAGCGCGACTCGACGCCGCTCGCCGTGCCCATCGCCGGCAGCGGAATTTCGCCCTCGCGTTTGCCGTTCGAGTCGAAAATCTCCAGGCGGTAGGCGGCGTCGACCAGATAGCGCACCAGCAGCTTGCCGCCGGCCAGCGAGAAACCCTCGATCGGATTCGAGCTTTCCGGCACCGCGTCGCGCCAGGCGGAGGGCGCAACGTTGCCGGTGAGATCGACGGCGACGATGCGGTGATCCGGCGCTTTCCAATCCGTCATCATGTAGAGCGTGTTGCCGGCGATTGCGGGATGAAACGTGGCGGAAATGCCCTTGACGACCGGCCGCAGCACGGGATGTTTCGCCAGCAAATCCTCGACGTAGATGCCGGTGCTGCCGCTGGTTCCCTCGCTGACGCGCACGAGCAGCCAGCGGCCGTTGTCGTAGACGCTCGGCGTGATCAGATATTGGCGGCTGTAGCCGCTGCCGAAGATTTCCCGGTCCCGGGTCGAAGGCGAGCCCATCCGGTGGAACATCACGCGCGGCCCGGCGGCGCCCGTTGTCCCGTAGTAGAGCCCATTTTCGTCGCGCGTGAAACCGAGGCCGAAATAGTGCCGGCGAGCGAACACGTCGGGCAGATCGTGGCGCGTCGAGACGTCCATGATGTGCAGCGTCACCTGGTCCTGCCCGCCGACGCGAACGCCGTAGAGCATGTAGCGGCCGTCTTCGGATGCGCCGAGCAGAGTGGCGCTGGTCGAATGATCCTTGCTGAGCGGCCGGGGATCGAAGAGCAACTCCGGGGGTCCGTAGAGCCCCTGCCGCATGTAGATGAGGCTGAGGTCCTGATCGGCCGCGCGCTTCATGTAGAAGAAGCGCTTGTTGCGCTCGATGGGCACGCCGACGTCTTCCGTGCGCATCAGCGCGCCGAGTTGGCGCGAAAGCTGATCCCGGCGGGGAAGCGTGTCGAGAACGCCGGCGGTGCAGCGATCCTCGGCCGCGATCCAGGCGCGGGTCTGGGGGCTGTACTGGTCTTCGAGCCAGCGGTAAGGATCCGGGACGCGGACGCCGTGCAGGACGTCGACCACCTTGCCGGTGTGCACCTTCGGCGGGCAGCCGGCAGGAAGCTTCTGCGCGGCGGCGGGCAGGGCCGCAAACGCCGCCAACAGAATCGACGCGGGCGCCAGGAAGCTTGTCGCGGGGCGTGAGGGAAAGCCCGTTTGGCGTCTGGCCTGCTTTTGTACAGACATGGGCTGGCCTCCTTGTGCCGGTTTGCGGCCGCTGGATGCAGGTGAACTCTCGCTGGTGAACGCGCGGCGAAAGCGGCTTCCGTCCCGGCCGCGCACCCGCAGCTGAGGCGTGGGCCGTTTCTCCCTGCGGCCTCTATTCCACCGGGGTCGCAGTTTTTCTCGGCGGGTTGAAGAAGGGAAGCGGCGCCACCCGCGCGCCCACCCGGTACCGTACGGCTTCCACTGTGAATTCGAATTGCAGAATCGTGCCTGTCCGCGCGTGGGCGGCTTCGATGCTCGCGAGCGCGATCATCTTTTTCAGTACCGGCGACCAGGCGGTCGAGGTGGCCTTGCCGACCTGCTCCTGGGCGCTGTAGACGGGTACGTGAACGCGCGAGGCCGTCGCCGGCGCCTGCGGCGGCAGGCCAACGCGCTCGTAGATTTTCTCCACGTCGTTCCAGTCGATTTCGAGTCCGACGAAACGGCGGCCGGTCTTCCGGCCCGCCTCTTCGGCGAGGGCTGCGCGGCCGACGAAGGTTTCCTTCTTCAAATCGACCATGCGGCCGAAGCCCAGCTCGAAGGGCGAGAATTTCTGCGCGTCGATGAGCGCCTTGCGCGAGCTGGTATAGTCGGCGTCGATCAGCAGCAGGCCGGCCTCGACGCGCGCCACGTCGAGCGCGAGCATCCCCGCCGCCTGCGCTCCCCACGCCGTGCCGGCATCGGCCACCGCGTCCCACACGCGCAACGCTTCACCCCACGGAATCCAGACCTCGTACCCGAGATCGCCGGTATAGCCGGTGCGTGAAATCTCGACGTCCACCCCGGCGATGCTGGCGCGCATGATGCGGTAGTAGCGCAGATTCGCGAGTTCCGGCCCGGCAAGCGAGACGAGCAGGCGGCCCGAGAGCGGACCCTGCACCGCCAGCGCCGCGACGCGCTCGCTGACGTCTTCCACCGAAACCTTCATGCCGATCGCGTTTTCCCGGAACCAGCGCAGGTTCGGCTCGGCGGCCGTCCAGCGGTAGGTGGAATCGTCGAGGCGGGCGATCGTCCCGTCGTCGAGCACCTTGCCGTGCTCGTCGCACCAGCAGCAGTAGATCATCTGGCCGACGGCCACGCGGTTGATATCGCGGGTGATCACGCGCTGGATCAGGCGGGCGGCGTCGGGGCCACGGAGCAGGTATTTATAGAGCGGCGAGACGTCGATCAGCGCGACGGCGTTACGGATGGCGTTGTATTCGTGCTCGTGGTGCGTCTCGTAGGAGCTGGGGGCGTAGAAGCCCGACCAGTCGCGATAGCTCAGGCTGTCGCAAAGCGCGAGCGTGCGCTCGTGGAATGCCGTCCCGACAGGCAAACTGGAGGCTCCTTTCCTCGGCGGCGCGGATTATACCCGCCGCGTCGGCAGCCCTACAAGACCCTGTATGGTCGGGTTCCGGGGGGGGGTGGTGAATTTCCCTGCTTGGCCTCGGGTGGCCCAAGCCGGTAGAATCTCCCCGCCTTGGCAGAAACCTACGATGTCGTCGTCATCGGTGGCGGGCACAACGGCCTGGTGCACGCGGCGTACCTGGCGCGCGCCGGGCGCAAGGTGCTGGTGCTCGAAAGCCGGCCGGTTCTCGGCGGCGCGGCGGTCACCGAAGAGATCATTCCCGGCTTCCGCTTCTCGGTCTTCTCCTACGTAGTGTCGCTGCTCCGCCCGGAAATCATCCGCGAGCTGGATCTGGTGCGGCACGGCCTGGAAATCCTCCCGCTCGACGGCACGCTCACGCCGCTCGAAGGCAACTATCTGTGGCGGGTGGACGACCCGATGCGCACGCGGCGAGAGATCTCGCGCTTCTCCGCCCAGGATGCCGAGGCGTACGAGGATTTCGGCCGGGCGATGGTGCGCATCTGCCGGTTCGTGCGGCCCATGCTCGGGGCGCCGGCGCCCGACCCCACCCGCTTTTCCCTCGGCGATTTCGAGCAATTGCTTTGGCTGGCGCGTCGCTGGCAGGGGATTGATGCGGGCGACAAGTTCCTGCTGGCGCAACTGGGCACGTCGAGCGCGGTGGATTTTCTCGACCGCTGGTTCGAAACCGATCCGCTGAAGGCGACGATGTCCGCCTCGGGCATCATCGGCACCTTCCTCGGCATCCGCTCGCCCGGCACTGCCTACGTCCTGCTGCATCACTACATGGGAGAGATCGACGGCACGTTCCGCGCCTGGGGATTCAGCCGCGACGGAACAGGCGGCATCTCGCGCGCCATCGCCGGCGCCGCCGTCGAGGCCGGCGCCACCATTCGCACCGAGGCGCGCGTGGCCGGCATCCTCACCCGCAACGGCCGCGCCGAAGGCGTGGTACTCGATTCCGGCGAGGAGATTCGCGCGAAGACCGTCTCCTCGAGCCTCGATCCGCGGCAGACGTTTCTCCGCTTGCTCAAACCGGCCGATCTGCCGGCCGAGTTCATCGAGGAGATCGGGCGGTACAAGTACCGCGGGTCGTCGGGCAAGGTCAATCTGGCGCTCGACGCGTTGCCGAGCTTCACCTGCCTGCCGGGCCCCGGGCGCCATCTGCGCGGCGCGATCTCGATTTCTCCGAGCGTCGAGTACATGGAGCGCGCCTACGACGACGCGAAATACGGCCGCTTCTCGCGCCAGCCCTATATCGACATGGTGATTCCGACGCTCACCGATCCGCAGCTCGCCCCGCCGGGCAAGCACGTGATGAGCTGCTTCGTGCAGTACGCGCCCTACCATCTGGCCGAGGGCGACTGGGACAGCCGGCGCGAGGAGTTCGGCGATACCGTTATCAACGCCATCGCCCGCTTCGCTCCCGACATTCGCAAGGTCATCATCGGGCGCCAGGTGCTCACGCCGCTCGATATCGAGCGCATCGTCGGCCTGAGCGAAGGCAACATTTTCCAGGGCGAGCTTTCGCCCGAGCAGCTTTTCTTCCAGCGGCCGGTGGGCGGCTGGGCGCGCTACCGCACGCCGGTCGGCGGCCTCTATCTGTGCGGCTCGGCGGCGCATCCGGGTGGCGGCATCATGGGCGCCCCGGGGCGGCTGGCCGCGCTCGAGATTCTGCGCCAGACGCCTGGCAAGGGGGTTTCCTGAGCGTGGCGGGCGAGCGCGAACGCGCGATCGTGATCGGGGCCGGCGTCAACGGGCTGGTGGCGGCGCTGTACCTCGCGCGCGAAGGGCGTGCGCCGCTGGTGCTCGAGCGCGCGGCCACGGTGGGCGGCATCGCTTCGACCGAGGAATTTCTGCCCGGTTTCCGTGCGTCGATGGTCGCTCCGCTCGCCGGGCCGGTGACGCCGCGTGTTCTGGCCGATGCGGGGCTCGGCGGATACGGCCTCGAATGGCTCGAATCGCCGGTGCGCGTGTTTCTGCCGTCGCCCGAAGGCCGCGGGATCGTGCTTTTCTCCGACCCGGAGAAATGCGCCGCCGAAATCGCTCGCGTTTCGCCCGGAGACGCCGACCGCTACCGCGAGGCGCGCGCCGCTCTCGAAGCGATGGCCCCATTTTTCGTGCGCGTGCTCGAAACCACCCCTCCCGCCGTGGACGATCTTTCCGGCATGGAGCTTTTTCGCGCGGCGAAACTCGGGCTGCGCCTGCGCCGGCTGGGCAAGAAGAACATGCTGCGCGTGCTGCGCTGGCTGCCGATGCCGTCGGCCGATCTTGCCTCGGAATGGTTCGAGACCGAGGCTTTACGCGCCGCTGTCGCCGCTCGCGGCGTCTTCGCGGCGCGCCTCGGCCCGCGATCGCCGGGCACCGCGGCGCGGCTGCTGTTTCAGGTCGCTCCGGGGGGCGATCCGTTCGGCCCGGTGGTCGTGCCGCGCGGCGGCATGGGCGCGCTGTCGGAAGCGTTGGCGAAGGCCGCGCGAGCCGCGGGAGCGCAAATCCGCACCGAAGTAGAAGTCCAGCGAATCGTGGTGAAGGACGGACGTGTCGCCGGCGTCGCGCTGTCGGGCGGCGAGGAGATTGCCTGCCGCACGGTGGTTTCGGGCGCCGATCCGGTTCGCACGCTCGTCGGGATGGTCGATCCCGCCCATCTCTCGACGGGCGTGCTCCAGAAGATTCGCCACTACCGGATCGACGGCAGCGCCGCGCTGGTCCATCTGGCGCTCGACGGGCTGCCCAATTTCCGCGGTGTTGAAAGCAGTGGTTCCTCGGCGGCGCCGATGGCGCTGGCCGGGCGAATCCAGATTGGCGGCTCGGTGGATGCGATCGAGCGCGCCTTCGACGACGGCAAATACGGCCGGCTCTCGTCCGAGCCTCTCCTCGAGGTCACGATACCCACCGTGCTCGATCCCTCGCTCGCTCCCGAGGGCAAGCACGTGCTCTCGGCCTGGGTGCAGTTCGCCCCCTATACGCTGCGGGAAGGGAACTGGACGGACCAGCGCGACGGGCTGCTGCAATCCACGCTGCGCTCGCTCGAAACCTTTGCGCCGGGCATTTCGTCGCTCGTCCACGGCGCGCGCGTTCTCACGCCCGCCGATCTCGAAACCAGCTACGCGCTCACCGGCGGCCACGTCTTCCACGGCGATCTCGCCATGGACCAGATGTATTCCATGCGCCCGATTTTCGGCTGCGGCGGGTATCGCGGCCCGGTGCCCGGCCTCTACTTCTGCGGCTCCGGCACGCATCCCGGCATCGGCGTCACCGGCGCCAGCGGCCTGAACGCCGCCCGCGAAATCCTCAGCGATCTCCGCCGCGGCAGTAACCGGTAGTGCCTCCTGGCCCATCTTCCCGCCCATAAACGAATTCATTGGTAGCCACGGTCAGTGCTTTCCTGACCGTGGGAAGTTTGCCCAAGCCGGCAAAGATGAAGGCCCACGGTCAGAAAATCACTGACCGTGGCTACCAAAGAGTTGGTCTATGGACATGGGGGATGGAAGGAAAATCGTGAGGATCTTGGCTTGTGGAATCGCCGCTGATAGGCTGAGCCGTGTCCAACTTGCATCGCCTCAGGCTTTCCGATCGAATCTTCTTCATGACCACCAACCTGCGCCGCGGACTCCCACCTCTGGGCACCACGGAATTTCCCTTAGTGATTGAGGTGCTCGAAGCGTCGAGGCGAAGGCTCGGTTTTGCCCTTTGCGGGTATGTCTTGATGCCCGATCACTTTCACGCTCTTATCGGGGTCAGTTCACCGCTCTCCATTTCTCAGGTGCTTCACGAGGTGAAGAAAGCGTCGGCCCGCCGGCTGAACAAGGCCCGCGGGACCGAAGGAACGCTGTGGCAGCACCAGTTCTGGGACAGGTTTGTGCGGCACGCGGACGAGTTCCGTGAACGCCTGGAGTACATGCATCTGAACCCGGTGCGAAAACACATGGTTTCGGGGCCAGGCGACTGGCGTTGGTCAAGCTACTGCAATTTCGTAGCGGATGGAAGAGTGAGCGCGCGATGTCCAATTCAGATCGATCATGTGCAGTTGTCGGAGCAGTTTCGAGGCTAGAAGCACCGATTTGGTAGCCACGGTCAGTGATTTTCTGACCGTGGGAAGTTTGCGGGCGCGGGGACGAAAGGCCCACGGTCAAAAAATCGTTGACCGTGGCTACCAG
>OFHK01000220.1_pt1 | contig 18249 bp, 14 predicted proteins | sample 1521951 | NCBI WGS metagenome assembly OFHK01 (sample SAMEA2468436, study PRJEB22500) | soil metagenome | biome: Glassland; feature: Farmland; material: Clay | place: Australia | collected 2013-01-31 | depth 0.55 m
GCGTGGCGGGACGGGCGCGGGGTGGGTTCGCGGCGGGGGGGCGGGGGGCGCGGGCGGGGGTTGGGTTGGCGCGGCCGGGGGTGTGGGTGGCCCGGGTGGGGGTGTGGTGGGCCCGGGTGTGGGTGTGGTGGGTCCGGCCGGGGGTGTGGTTGGCCCGGGTGAAGGGGTGGTTGGCCCGGGTGCGGGTGTGGTTGGCCCGGGTGCGGGTGTGGTTGGCCCGGCTGGGGAAGGCGCCTGCGGTGTGCCGGATTGCGCGGCCGAGTCGTAGCGGTACAGGTCATAGCGGCGCATGAGGTCGATGAGCTTCGCGCCATAGCCGGGGTCCGTTGCGTAGACACCGGTGAGTGCGGTCGCGAACGCATTCGGGTCATGCCGGTGAGCCATCGACTCCCGGTAGTACGCACTCGTCGCGAGCAGCCTGCCGTGGTCGTCGATGCTCTGCGCGGCGCTGTGGTAGACGCGGAAGGCGGTGGTGCGGGTAACCAGCTGGCCATTCAGGTACTCCTGGGTGAGCTGCCGGTCGCTGCCGGCGGGACCGGGTCCCTTGATCCCGAACAGGGTGTGGTCTCTGGTCGCCAGGGCGCTCCGGCCCCAGCCGGATTCGTCTATGGCCTGGGCGATCGTCACCGATGCGGGAACGCCGTATTTGCGCTGCGCGGCGATAGCACCAGGGGCGATCTTGCTGATGAACGCCCGCTCAGCGCTGGTGGCCTGCCCAGGCGCTGGAGGGGGTGAAGGAGCGGGGGCCGAAGGAGCGGGGGCCGAAGGAGCATCCGCGTGATGGGGACTCGCCGGCGGTCCTGCCGGGCCATCCGCCGTGACTGGCAGCCCGGGGATCGCCGCCGCGCCCGGCGATGCCCCCGGGACCCGACCAGCTTGTCCGTGCTCGGACTGGTGCCGCGGCGGCTGACTGCCGATGCCGGGGCTGGGCGGCACCACCGGCATTCCGGGGATGGCCGCCTCAGCGGAGGGTGCCGCCGGGGGCTGCCCCGGGGACGATGAGGGGGGCTGCCCCGGGGACGATGAGGGGGGCTGCCCCGGGGACGATGACGGGGGCTGCCCCGGGGACGATGACGGGGGCTGCCCCGGGGACGATGACGGGGGCTGCCCCGGGGACGATGAGGGGGGCTGCTGCGGGGAAGATGACGGGGGCTGCTGCGGAGAACCGGCCGCCGGTGTGCCCGGGATAACCGCCTGCCCCGGGTCGGCGTGGTCCGCGGCCTGGCGATGGCCCGGCCGATGATGATGGCTGCCCGGCGTCTCGCTCGCGGCGGCGGTGCGGGCACCGTTGTTGACGAATCCGGTCACACCCTGGGCAGTGAGCGGATCACTGTACTGGTGGGCGTTGACCGAGAAATTCGGCAGCGAATCCCCGCCGATCGTGTACAGCACGCCACCGGCATACTTGGTGACCACCTCGACGTGGCCGTCGAACATGACCCAATCGCCGGGCAGCGGCTGATAGCCGTCGCCGAGTGGGTGCCAGCGATGATGCGCCTGAGCATCCTGGAGGATCGAGGTAACGCCCAGCGAGGCAGGATTGGGGTCCACGCGGACATCCGCCCACTTGTGCAGCGGCCACGGGTAGGTGGTACCTCCCGTCACCCAGCTTTGCTGGCCGACAACCTGGGCCGCCAGTTCCAGGGTGAGACTGGCAAAGGCCGCACACGAAGCACCGTGATCAACCCCATCAATGCTGTCGTGCTGCCAGATGAGTGCCTCCATCTCGGCCGGCGTCCTGGCTGCGGCCAGGTGGAGGTAGTAGTTGGCAACATTGATGATCGCTGAGCGCAGCATGGCGTCACCCGTGGATGCGCGCTGGACCGACTGCTCCAGTGCCAGCAGCCGGATCGGCATGCTGGACGGCGACTTCATGTCAGCCGGCGTTCCGTGGGCGAAGGAAAACCCGGTTATCGCTCCGCCGGCGCTGAGGCTGACAAGCGCAGTCATCTGCTGCCACAACGGTTTGCTGGCGGAATGCATGAGTCACCTCTTCCTGTCGACGCTGGCGGGCTGCGCTACCGGGGAAGATTGCCAGATGACTATGTGGATTTATGCTTGTGGCTTTGAATGCTGCAGATTATCGAGAATGGCCTGGACCCTGGGGTCGCTCACGTTCGCCGAGTTCTCAAACAGCACGGCGGCGTCCTGGGCCGTTGCTGGCGCGGCACCGACCACCCACTTCTGGAAGACATCCGCCACCAGGGCTGCCTGCCCAGCCGGGCTGGTCACCGGCCTGGCGCACAGGCTCGGAAAGCCCCGGCGGGAGCTGAGCGCCGCCGATCCGGTGTACCGGACGCAGTTCGCGGGGTCGCTCTCAAGCCCCGGCTGGACGACTGGGTTCCCGTTAGCGCCGGTCACCGTCGCGCCACCGATGATGTTGTTGATGGCCCTGGCCGCAACCTCGATGCTGTCGATCGGGTTAGCCGGGTGGTAGGGGTGGTGGAGGTTCAGCGACCACGCCACCTCGCCGCCCTGGGCCGGGGTGATCGGCTCCAGTCCGATCCGGCCGGTCCTGGCATCGGCGAAGTCCGGGTTGCCGCCGCTGGTCAGCAGGGCGAAAACCCAGAGAATCTGGCGGGTGGCCCTGGCGCAGGCGAAGTTGATCTGGCCAGGCTCCGACCTCACATCGGGGTTCTGGCAGGCCCGGGAGGCTTCACTTTGCATCCTGGGCACGCTGGCCGGCCACGACGCTCTGCCACCCGGCAGTGTCATCACCACGATCGCGACGAGGACCGCGACGACAACCGCCACCGCAATCGCCACCTTGCGGCCCCGCGAGAGGCGCAGGTGGTAGGAGCTGTGCCGGCCCTTGCTGACGAGTTCCTCGGTGCGCCACCCAGGCGAGCCCGCATGGCCGGGGGAGCCCGCATGGCCGGGGGTATAGGCGCCGGCATGGAACTGGGCTGCCCTCGGCGGCCCGAAGGCGGCCGCCGGCCGCCCAGCATCGTGCTCGCAGTACGGGTCGTCCTGCGTGCAGTCGCAGCTGGCCGGGATCTGGTCAGCCGGCGCTTCCCGGCCACGCTCAGGCTGTGCCAGCTCGAATTCCAGCGACATGCGGACGTCGTCTAGCCTGCGTTCGAGCTCAGCGGTCTTGTTCATCAAGTCGGCGAGAGGCTGACTCTTCTTCCTTATGAAGTATTCGGAGCTTCCTCTCATGTTTTCACCACCTGGCGTCGGCCTGTATCAGGCATATCGGATTGTGAAGGGAAACGGTGAAGAGCCGCCGGCCGGGCAATGCGTCCGGCGGTGGCTTTCGGCGCGACGTGCGGGCAGTGGGGAAGGGCGGCCCGGCACTAGGGCCAGGCATCGGCTACCCCCCGCGGCCGGGGCGGCCGCCAGGTCCCGTGCGGATCGCGGCGGGGCGCCGGCCGGCAGCCCGCCGGAATGTCGGAGGTGCCAGGTACCGTCCATACGTCCGCAGGGGGCACACACGACCGTGCGTCGGCTGTGCGGGCGACCTGAGGCATGCCCAGTATTAGAACACATGTGCGATACCGATGTGAAGTCAGTTCGCTTACGAACATGTGTTCGTACTGGTCAATGGGCCACGCCAGGCAAGGGCGGGCTGGTGCCCGGGTGACCACCCTCGGTGAGGACCGCCAGGGCGCTTGCGCATCGGCTGCCGGATGGTTCAGGAGACTGGCACGATTGGGTCAGCGGATCGGCCGGCCTGGCCGGGCACGTTGCTGGAAAGCCTGCAGCCAGACCCGTCCAGCTACGTCCGGCCGCTGTCCCCAGCCCGGTTCGCGCCCGGGGCCTGGGACTGGGAAACCGCCCGTGGGCAGGCCGGGTTTTCCTGCCAGCACCTCCCCGGCGCGAGGAGATGGCAGCAGCGGGCGGCGGGGCCCGCGCGGGCCGCAGTGTTAGCCGAGGTCAGGGCCGGACGCAAGCCTGCCCGGTGATCTTCTGTGCGTCGCCCGCCGGATCCACCGATACCATCATCGCTACGAGCCAGCCAGGAGCCCCGTTGTTGACCCGATCGTGGCGACGGCCCTAGATTCCGCGCGCAGGACCTGGAGGACGGGTGCCCATCAGCGACGAAACGATTGCCGGTTTCCTGGGCCGGCTCGCCGCGCGGGTGCCCGCTCCGGGCGGGGCCAGCGCGGCGGCTCTGCACGCCGCGCTCGCTGCTTCGCTGCTGGGCATGGTCGCCCGCTACACCACCAGGGATGAGTACGCCGAGCACCGGGAGACGATCGGCCACATCATCGCCGAAACCGACGAGTTGCAGGGGATCGCGCTGCGCCTAGCTGAGGCCGATGAGGACGCCTTCCGGGTGGTGATCGGCGCTTCCCGGCTTCCCAGCGGCACCGAGGCTGAGGCGGCAGTCCGCTCCGGGGCCATCGCCCGCGCGGTGCTTCGGGTGGCCTGGCCGGCCGTGCAGGTCATCAGCCTCGCGAGGATAGCTGTGGATCTGGCCGAAGCGCTGGCGGCGATCGGCAACCCGACAGTGATCGCCGATGTCGCCGCCGCGGCGGAGGCCGCCCGCGCGGCGGCGGCCAGCGCCCGGGTCAGCGCCGAGATCAATCTGTCGGGCATCACCGACGAGCAGGCCAGCCTGGAGATGATCACCGATCTCGGCACGGTGGACGAGATCGTCGCCCGCGCCGAGGCCCTGACGGCAACCATCCGGGATCAGATCCGCGCCTAGCGCGGCATCCCGGCCTGCCTGATGAAGGCTCAGGGACGGTAACAGGCAGCAGTCGCGGCTGATGCTGGCGGATAACACTGGTAGTGGAAATCGGCGCTGTTATGGCTGAGATATCTGCCGATGCACTGGGTGCGCGTGGGCCGGCCGTGCGCGGCGCAGTAGTCGAGGGCCTGTGTGCCATCGGTGAAGGGCGCAGCGCAGTAGACCACCCAGTAGCCCGGGTTCAGGGAGGCGTACTGCGAGCTGTCGAGGACCTGGGCCGACGGTATTTGCTGCCGGACTTGCGCCAGCACCGCCTGCAGGCGGCCAGTGCCGGCGCTGACTGGCACGGACGCGAGCTGGGCGATCCAGATGTTGTCAGGGGCTACCGGAGACGGCGGCGGGGCCGGCACGGCGCTGCTCCCCGGAGCCGGGTGGCTAGGTCCTGGGGTGCTCGGTCCTGGGGTGCTCGCCGCCTGGGTGGCTGCCCGGGTGGCGCCCGCCGGGTTCGTCGCGGCGGGGGGACTGCCAGCGCTTGTCGTGGCGGGAGAGCGGCTGGCCAGCATTGCGACACTGGCAGCGACGCCGCCGACGACGGCCGCGACAGCGGCTGCGGCGATGACCAGCGGCCAGCGAGACGGGGGTTTCCCGCCGCCGGTCCGGTGCCGATCCGGTACTTCAGTGCGCTCCCGATCGCCCCCCGGGGCCAGCGGAAACGGCTGGCCCGTGCGGGCAGCTGCCCCGGCAGGGGCGATGGTGGGGATATCTGGGGCGGATGCAGCCAGGGCCGCAGCGGGCAGGCTGGCGACCGCTGTGTCCGGGTGCCCGTCCAGCCGTTCAGCCTCGCCGCGCTGGCCATCCTCGTACGGCGCGATTCCCAGTGCGGTGCGCAGCGCGCCGGCGAACTGCCGGCAGCTGACATAGCGGTCCTCCGGGGCCTTGGCCAGCACACGGGCGAACGCCGTATCCAGCTCGGCGGGCAGCCCGGGGCGGCGTGCGGATACCGGCGGCGGGGGCTCGTTCAGATGTGCCAGCAGGGCCGCCATGCCCAGGTCACGCCGGAACGGAGGCTGCCCGCACAGCATCTCGAAAGCCGCGCACCCCAGGGCGTACTGATCAGCTGGCCCGCCGACCGGCCGGCCAGCTACCTGTTCCGGAGCGGCGTAATCCACCGTTCCCAGGAACTGCCCGCTCCCGGTCAGCCCGACCGACCCGAGCGCCTCTTTACTCAGCCCGAAGTCCGACAGATACACATGATCGGGCCGGCCGGGCCGGGTGTCGAGCAGCATGTTCGCCGGCTTGACGTCCCGGTGCACCAGCCCGGCCGCGTGCGCCGCGTCCAGCGCAGAGGCCACCTGCGACACGATTCCCGCCACCCTGGCGGCAGGCAGCGCACCCAGCCGCCGCACCAGCGACCGAACATCGCCACCGCGCACGTAGCGCATGGCGATGAACAAGACCGCGCCGGCCTCGCCCGCCTCGAACACCGGAATGATGTGCGGATCATCGACCGAAGCCGCCATCCGCGACTCCCGGATGAACCGCTGGCGGAACCCCTCATCCGCCGCCAGCGCCGGTGCCAGGACCTTCAACGCCACGGTGCGTCCCAGCCGCTCATCGTGTGCCCGGAAGACCGCAGCCATCCCACCCTGGCCGATCCGCTCCTCCAGCAGGTACCCGGCCACCCAGGACCCGACCGCCAGGCCAGCCGCAGGCTGCGGGGAATCGTCGCTCATCACACTTGATCGACGTCACCGACACGGGTTTGGAGTACTGGCGCGCCTGAGACGGCATGATCACGGACGATTTTTGGCCGTATGCGCGGCAACAAGACCGAAAATCCGGCCTACTTCGATCAAGTCCCCCGACTGATCATCGAGTGCAAGGCCCAGCTATGAGCGTCCGCACAACGACCCCGCCGAACCAACAACGGTAACGACAAGGGAGCAACAGAGAGGTCGGCAGCCCGCGCGGACACCCAACGACGAAACACCCCGCGCGGGCTCCGTGGCGCGTCACGATCTCAGCCGCGCACCGGGCGACCGCAGCATCTCCTACATTCATCCCATGCGCACCAGGCGGATATCGCGAACGCTGAAGGACAGCGCCGGGTGGTGGACAGCCCTCCTCGCCGGGGCCTTCCTCGGCCGCATCCGACTGCCCGGCAAGATGGCCGCCTACCGGCTCAGTTACCCCCTGCGCATGGCCCCGTGGAAAGCCCGCGAACTCCTGACAAGGGGCCACCCTGGAAACGGCAGCCGCAAGCGGCGACGGCCCCCACGACCTCGCCCGCAGCATCCTCTACGACAGACTCGGCTACATCCCCAGCGAGTTCATCTACTCCCAGTTCTGCGCCGACGTTATCAACGATCTTCCTCCCGACTTCACCCTTACCTACAAAGACGTCGACACCTGGATCGCACGCCACGGCAAGAGCCCGCAACCCCAAAGCCGAACCCTTTGACCCATACGCCCACGGCGGAGAGGCAGGCGAGGAATGCGTTGCCGCAAGCGGCAGGGACACGTGCGAAACCTTGGCCTACTGCCGTGCCTGACGGCCGTCGGCCGGACGCGCCGGGTCGGCATCACCCTCACCATCTCGGATGCCGTGCTCGATGGCCTCGATTGTTTTCGCCCACGGGAACAGATGCAGGTAGCTGCTTCCCGTCCCCGGGTCGTGCAGGGGGTACACGTCGGGGCCGAACAGCACCCTCACCCCCCACGAGCGCAGCTTGGCGACGTTCTCGGCGAAGGCAGGGTGCGCGGCGTGAGCGCGATTGCTGAACGGCAGCGCCACCAGCGGCAGTCCCTTGCCGATCGCCTCCACCAGGATGCCCAGGGCCAGGGTGTCGCAGATCCCCGCCGCCCATTTGTTGACCGTGTTCACCGTGGCCGGCGCGACAATCACCGCATCAGGGGTAGGCAGCACATCCGGCTCACCGGGGTCCTTGTACTCACTGCGGACCGGGTGGCCGGTCAGCCGTTCCAGGCCCGCCACATCCGCGAACCGCCTCCCCGACGGCGTGGTGAGCACACACACATTCCAGCCCCGTCCCTGGGCGAGGCTGACCAGGCGGCCCACCTCACGGGCCGGCGGGGCTCCGCACGCAATCACATACAGCACCCGCTGGCTCACGGCCGGACCCCTGCCCGCTCCGCCAGCCCGGCCAGCGCGAGTGACGGCGACCCGTGGCAGCGGTGCAGCAAGTCAGCGATGGCCGCCTGCGCAACCGGGCGGCAACGCACCTCCGGGGCGGCGATCTGCTCCGCCGCCAGCAGCCGGCGCACGGCCTCGTCCCGGCGCCCGGTCTGGCTGCACGCGCGGGCGGTGTCCACCATTAACGCGGCCCGCCGCTCCTTGCGGAGCGACCGCAGGCTCTCACCGCTGATGGCGTCAGCGATCTCCACCGCACGCCCGTTCTCGCCCAGCGCGACCAGGGCCGCGACTTCATGCAGCGCCACGTTCACCGGCCCGAATGCAAGCCGGTAATGATTGCTCCCCACCGGCACGAAACGTGCCACCTTACGCGCGGCTGCGATCAGGTCACCAGCCCGGCCATCGTCACCCAGCGCGGCGGCGGCCATGGCCCCTTGCAGCAGCACATGCCCATAAAGCGCCCGCAGGCCTTCCGCGCCGCTTTCCGGCTCCAGCTGGTCAGCCAGTGACAGGTTCAGCGCAAGCGCCTGGCCCGCCCGCCCCATCGACAGCAGCGCGTTGGCGATCCGGAACCCGGCCCCCGCCACCGACGCCAGGTCCCCGGCGCGCTGCGCCACCACAACCCCCCGGTCACCGGCCAGCCAGGCCAGCGTGTGCTCCCCCAGCTTCCGCAACGTGGACGCGATGACCTGGTAGACCTCCGCCAGCACCGCCGCCGACTCCGCCGAGCCGAGTACAGCATGTGCCCGCTGGGCAGCATCCAGCAGATCGGGGAGCACGGCCCCCATCACCTGGTAATCAGCGAACTCGAACGCGGCCCACGCATGATCAAGCCGCCGTCGCAGCGATGCCACATCCGGCCCGCCGCCAGCCGGGGCATCAAAGGCGTAACGCTCCAGCGACGACCGGATGCGCTCCACCTCGCTGTCATCCAGGCACGCCCGCGGCATCCGCCGAGGTTCCTCACCGACTAGCGCCGCGAGATCGACCTGCAGCACCTCGCAGATACCATCCAGGACCGACAGTCGGCCCGCGCTGCGCTCGCCCCGCTCAACCTTCTCCACCCAGCTCTTGGACCTGCCAATCCGGTCCGCGAACACCGCCTGCGTCAGCTTCCGGCGCCGGCGCCAATATCCGATCCGCCGGCCCAGTTCCCGGTCATCCATGCCCGCGTGAACCTCGCGATCAACCCGCCTGGCGCCCTGGTCCTGCCGGACCAGTCCTTCACGGAAAGCATGCCAGAGGTCGCACACGGTGTGCGAGCCTTGCCCACCGGCTGGGCTTACCGTCACGCTCATGGCAACCGATCATCTCCCGGACGCGCACCCAGCACGAGGCTGGATGTCCGCCCTCCAGCCGGCCGACCCAGGCCCTGGGTTCGACCCTTCTGTGCCGCATCCAGCCCGCGTATATGCCTGCTGGCTCGGCGGAAAGGACCACTACCCAGCCGACCGGCAGGCCGCTGAGCAGGTGATCCGATCCCGGCCGCAGGTGGTGGCGGGGGCGCGGGCGAACCGGGCTTTCCTGGCCCGGGTGGTCCGCTACCTGGCCACCGAGTGTGGCATACGCCAGTTCATCGACATCGGCACTGGCCTGCCCGCACCTGACAGCACACACGAGGTCGCCCAGCGGATCGCCCCGGACTCCCGGGTCGTGTACGTCGACAACGACCCGCTCGTGCTTGTGCATGCCCGTGCCCTGCTCACCAGCACCCAGCAAGGCAAATGCGGCTACCTCGATGCCGACCTCCGCGACACTTCCACCGTCCTCGCCGGTGCTGCCGGGACGCTGGACCTCGCCAAGCCGGTTGCCGTGCTACTGCTCGCCGTGCTGCATTTCCTGCCCGATGCTGAAGACCCGGCCGGGGTCACCGCCGCGCTGGCCAGTGCATTAGCGCCCGGCAGTTTCCTGGCCATCTCGCACCTGACCGCAGACTTGGCGCCCGGCCCAGTGACCGCAGGAGTCGCCGCCTACAACACGCTGGTCCCCGCCGGGCTGACTGCCCGCACCCACTCCCAGGTCACCGCGCTGTTCGTCGGCCTGCGGCTGGTCGCGCCCGGGGTGGTCCCGCTCCCCGAGTGGCGGCCCTCCCTCACTAGCGCGTCCCCCTGCCCGGTCGACCTGTACGCCGGAGTGGCCCGCGTCCCCGGGGACCGGATGTGACCCCCACCGGGCCTGGTCACGATGAGATCATCCTGACCGTCCCCGAGGGCCGGTGCCTGTGCAATGACCGCCAGCACCGTAACCTCGGCACGCTCGCCGATGTCATCGTCACATTCGGGCAACTCGGCGTCCCCGGCACACCCCGCGACGCATTCTGGCCGGAAGTGTGGGGACGCTCCTGCCCGATGTGCGCTGCCTGCTGGGAGGCCACTCGCCAGATCGCGGCCAAGACCCGACCGCACCTGACCATCACCGACCTGACCCAGTGACCACCAGCGACCGGCCCGGCGAGGTGTTCGACCCCGGCCAGCGTGCCCAGGCCGCCCAGATCCAGGCCACCCACCCGCAGTGGGCCGTGCTGTGGGGCTGCGCCTCCCGCCGTTTCTGGGCGTTCCCGCTGTTCACGGCCCAGCCCGGCACCATAATCAGCGCCAGCGACCCCGCCACGCTGCTGGCCCGGATGCGCCACGCCGAACTCGCCAGCACGCCCCACCGGGCCGTGTACCGGCTGGCGGAGCACGCCGTGCGCAGCGGTGAGCCCCCCGTGCTGGACGTGATCCCGCTCTTCGAGAGCGGCAATACGCTCCGGCTGCCCGGCCCTGGCCCGCGCCGGGGCAGCACGGGCGGTGGTCAGGGTGCAGGGTGAGCAGCAGCTAGTTCGGCGCGTTTGCGCTGGTGGGCGGGCCAGCAGGGGAACCGGGCGCCGGTGCCCTCGCCGCGCAGCAGGGCGGCGATCGCCTCCCTGGTGACCTCGTCGGCGGGCGTGTACACGACCACCCGGGTGCCCGGGACGGTGAGCACGGCGAGGCTGGTGGTGGTCATGGCCAGCCGCTCGTACGCGGGATGCCGGAAGATCTTGAGGTAGGTTGCCTGGCTGGCCACGTCGTGCTCGGCCCACAGGCGGGCGAAGTGCGGGCTGCGCGCCTGCAGCCGCCGGACGAAGCTGGTCCAGGCGGGCTCGCCGACATGGCGGCCATACGCTCCGCGCAGCTGTGCGACCAGCCGGGGCAGCTGCTCGTCACGGTTGATGTAGGGGTGGCAGCATTCGGCGTGCAGGAAGGTCAGCCACAGCACGTTGCGCTCGCCTGGCTCGGCGGTGACCACAGTGGGCCACAAGGCCGCGTAGGCGGCGTTCCAGGCGAGCAGGTCGAAGCGCTCGTTGAGCACGCTGGCGGGCAGCGGCAGCAGGGCGTCGATGATGCCCTGCACCTCCGCGGGCACCTGCTCACAGGCATGCTGCCCGTCCGCGGCCACCGTCGCCGCGTCCGGGACGTCGGCCAGCCGGAACAGATGCTCCCGCTCGGCCTGGTCGAGCAGGAGGGTGCGGGCCACCGCCCCGAGCACCTGGGTGCTGGCATTGATCGGGCGGCCCTGCTCCAGCCAGGTGTACCAGGTCACCCCCACGCCGGCCAGCTGCGCGACCTCCTCGCGCCGCAGCCCAGGCGTGCGCCGCCGCAGGCCAGGCGCCAGGCCGGCCTGCTCAGGGCTGACGCGCTCACGGCGGCTGCGCAGGAAGGCGGCAAGTTCGGCGCGGCGGTGGTGCCCGTTGGCGCTGGCCACGGTGCTCATACAGTCATCCTCCCGGACGCTGGGGACGCCTGCCAGGTGGCATTGGTACCAGGATAAACAGGCTCCTGGTACCAGGATCGCAGTGGCGGCAGGCTCAGGTGCATGACAGACACCCTCACCACCGCCAGATCCGCGCCGCTGGCCCGGCCACGCCCGGCCAGCGCACGCGGGGCCCTGGCAATCGTCCTCACCGGCCAGTTCATGGCCCTGCTCGACGCATCGGTGGTCAACGTCGCCGCCCCCTCCATCCATACCAGCCTGCACGCATCCGGCTCGGGCCTGCAGCTCGTCATCGCGGGTTATGTCATCACGTACGCGGTGCTGCTGGTGACCGGCGCCCGGCTCGGCGACATCCTCGGCCACCGCCGGATGTTCCTGGCCGGGGTGGCCCTGTTCACGCTGGCTTCGCTGGGCTGCGGCCTGGCCGGCTCGACCGGCGTGCTGGTGACGCTGCGGTTCGTGCAGGGCGTCGGCGCGGCCACCATGATCCCGCAGGTGCTCAGCCTCATTCAGCGCTCGTATCCCGGCCCGGCCAGAGCCCGGCCGATGCGGCTGTACTCGGCGGTGCTCGCGGGCGGGGCCGTGGCCGGCCAGGTGGCCGGCGGGCTGCTCGTCAGCGCGGATCTGTGGGACAGCGGGTGGCGGCCGGTGTTCCTGCTGAACGTGCCGATCGGGGCGGCACTGCTGATCGCCGGGAGCCGGCTGCTGCCCAGCGGGCGTGGTGAGCCGGGGCGGGGGCTCGACCTGGCGGGGCTCGCGATTCTCACGCCGTCGGCGCTGGCCCTGGTCCTGCCGCTGGTCCTCGGGCAGTCCCAGCACTGGCCGCTGTGGGGCTGGGCCTGCCTCGCCGCCAGCGCGGCCGGGTTCGCGGTCTTCACCGTGACCGAACGGCGGGTCGCGGCCAGGGGTGGCTCACCCCTGATTCCCGGCCGGATCCTGCGGCTGCCCGGGGTGGCCATGGGGATCGCTGCGATGTTCGCGGTGCTGGCCGTGTTCGGCGGGTTCTTCTTCATGCTGGCCCTGCACCTGCAGGGCGGCCTGGGTTACCCGGCGCTGCGGGCCGGGCTCACCTTCGCTCCGGCCGGGTTCGCCTTCGCCCTGGTCAGCCTCAACTGGCAGCGGATAGGCCAGGCCGGGACCGGGGGGAACCTGGCGCTGATCACCGGCGGTTTCGCCGCCAACGCGGCCGGGCTGGCCGCCCTGGCGCTCCTGCTGCATGGCGGCGGGGCCGGCGGTGCCTGGCTCTACCTGGCACTGGCCCTGACCGGGGCGGGCATGGCGGCCGCGTTCAGCCCGCTGATGACCGCGGTGCTGATGCGGGTGCCCGTGGCTGACGCGGCCGACGCGACCGGCGTCATCGTGACGGTCAACCAGCTCGCATTGGTGGTTGGGGTCGCCACGTTCGGCACGCTGTACCTGAACCTGGCCGGCCACTTGCCGCTGCACGCCGCCGCGGGCGGTTTCCGGGTGGTGTCCGCCCACGCGGCGAGCGTGACCTGCCTGGTGCTCGCCGCCGGGGCGGCGGCAGGCGGCGTGCTGGCGGCTGTGCGGGGTGCCCGTACCCGGCGATGAACGCCGGCCGGGCGTGGCGCCTAGGTGCCGGGGTGAGCCCCGGCACTGGGGCGTGCCCCGGCACCAGGCTGGACGGCGCCACCGGGCTCGCCGTTGCGTCCGGCGGCGACCACGGTTTCCGTGGCCGCGTCCGTGCCCGTGCTGGACGTTGCCGCGTCCGCGCCCGTCGTGCCAGTGGCCGCGGCGCTGCCGGTGACGCTGGCCGGGTCCGGCCGGGCGAACGCGAGCGCGGCCGCCAGGCAGATCACCGGTACCCCGATCAGGACGTACCGCTCGGCGAAGTCAGCGGTCATCACCGGGACCAGCAGCAGGGTGACGGAGGCTACCCAGGGATACAGGCCGGGCCCGCCCCAGCCCGCCAGCCTCCGGAACCCCGCGCCCCCGCCGCCGCGCCAGGCGCGGGCGATGCCGCCGAGCCCGATCAGCAGCAGGACTCCCAGCAGTGTGCCGCGCAGGTAGATGAAGCGCTGGTAGCCGCGCATCCACCCGGCGAACGGCTCGATCACCTGGGTTGTGGTCGCCCCACCGTAGTGAAGCTGGTCGGAGGCGACGGTCTGGCCGTGGCCGAGCGCGAAGGTGGGGGAGATCCAGTGTTTCGCCGCGTAGCTGAACTGGTAGCGGTGGCTCATCATCACGCTCGGGTGCTCCGGGTTGTTCCAGTAGAACGTGAGCGAGACGTCATGCAGGACATCCCCCAGGTAGGCGCCGGGCTGCGCGGTGATGGCCCGGATGGCGAAGTCCTGCGCCAGCGCGTTCTTGGCGACGGAGAACTTCTTCCCCGGCACGTTCTTCAGCGGGGAGCTGGGCTCCCAGATGAACGTCGACGCGGAGGGCCGCTGCGCCACCGGCTGGCGCGGGCAGAACCCCACCTCGTCCGCGGGCGGCCTGATGATGGCGCAGTTCGCGAACGTCGCCGTTCGTGACCACAGGTAGATGCCGTCGCTGTTGGTGAAGGCGAACTGGCCGTAGAAGCCGTGGAACCAGAGCAGGTACCCGGCGAGCGGTATCGCCCCCGCGGCCCCGGTGGCCACCAGCGCCCGCCAGCCCACCCGGCGCAGCGCCAGGTAGAGCAGGAACACGATCAGCATCGGGAGCCCGACCGGCCAGAGCGTGGCACCGACCGCGAGCACGGCCCCCGCCGCGACGGTTGCCCACAGCGGCGGCCGGCCCCGCCACCACAACGTGAGTGTGATGGTGACCATGATCAGGAAGCCGAACGTGGCCGTCGGGAGGATCTCGTGTTCCAGCTGGATCTGGTACGCATCGAACAAGACCGGCACGGTGGCCAGCGTCGCCCCCCAGCCGGGCAGCCCGTACCGCCGGAGCAGGGCGTAGATCATCACCGCTACCGCCAGGCCCAGCAGGTGCTGGACGGCGGTGACCACTGCGAAGCTGTGGAACGGGTGCAGGACGAACAGCATGATCCCGTAACCGGACAGCCGGGACGTGCCAGGGGCGTGGTACAGCGCGGTCGACAGGTAGGAAGCGGAATCGCCGCCGAACCAGATCGCGGGCGGGAATCCGAGCATGGTGATCACCCGGACCGCAAGGCCCAGGATGAAGGCGACGGCGAAGACGCCATGGTGCCGAAGAGATGACCACGCGGCGACTGCTCGGTTCACAGCACCAAATCCTGCCATGTCAGAGGGACCGCTCAGGTCAGGTCCCTTAACCACGCCGGGCTCCATCCCGGGAGACCGTGCCGGGGGTATGCACGATGACCACACCCGCCTGCGGCCCATGCTGCCCGTTGGGTGCCGGTGCCTGGCACGGGCCGGCTGCCTGGCACGGGCCGGCTGCCTGGCACGGGCCGGCCGGGTGGCGGGCGAAGGCGAGCCCGGCGGCGAGGCAGGCCACCGGGACCACGGAGATCGCGTACCGGTAGTGGAACTCATGCAGCGCGACCGGGGCCACGATCCCCGCGGCGGCCACCGCCCAGGGCAGTGCCACCAGGCCGCCGCGCAGCCGCCAGTTCCTGGCCACCCCCGCCAGCCCGGCGATGACCACCAGTGCGAACACGATTCCCGGGAAGTACACGGGCTCCTGGTACAGGTACAGGAAGTACGCGTACGGCTGCACCGGGTGGGTGTTGCTGGATGTGCCGGCGTACTCCCGCAGGTGCCGCACCTGGGCGGGGGTCAGGGCCGCGACGTCGGGCTGGGGGGTGAAGTGGAGGGTGCGGACTGTCAGTGACCGGTCGGTGGCCAGGAACGTGAGCATGACACCGCTGGCAACCGTGCGCAGGTAGCTGGCCGGCTGGGCGCGGATGGCCAGCAGGGCGAACCGCATGGCCAGGGCATTGTTGACGGCGTTGATCCCCGGGTGGGTGTCATGCCGCCACCAGACGCCGGGCGCCCACAGGTAGGCGGCGGGGCTCCGCGCGGCCAGCAGGGGTGGCAGCGACCAGGCGCGCGCGGGGCCGGTGGCGTGGTGGGGCTGGCGGTCCGGGCACAGCGGCAGCAGGCTGGCCGGCGGCTTGATCACGGCGCAGTCGGCGAAGGACATCGTGCGCGACCATGCGAACAGGCCGTCGCTGTCGGTGAGGGCGAAGTTCCCGTAGGACCTGGCGAACATCGCCATGTAGGCCAGGAGCGGGAACGCGAACGCCGCGGTGCTGGCCACCAGCGCCCGCCAGCCGGCCCGCTGCACGAGCATCACCACGATCACCGCCACCATCTCCGCTGCCCCGTTGCCCCGCGTCACGGCGGCCCAGGCGAGCAGGAACCCGGCCACCGCGTACCGGATTGCGCCTGGGCTGCGGCGGGTGAGCACGACCGCGACCGCGGCCGTGATCAGCAGTGTGTAGAAGGCGTCTGGAAGAATGGCCGACTCGAGGACCATCTGGCGGGGGTCGAAAAGGGTCGGGCAGGCGGCCAGTACCGCGCCCCAGGTGGGCAGACCCCAGTGGCGCAGCACCGCGTACACCAGCACCGCGGTGGTGACGCCCATCGCGTGCTGCAGGGTGGTGATCAGCAGCAGGCTGTGGAATGGCGCCAGCAGGTGCAGGACGACCGGGTAGCCGGAGGGCCTGGTCAGGCCGGGTGCGAGGAAGACCCCGTCGGCGAGGTAGCCGAAGGAATCGGGGGTGAACACCGCCGGCCGGAACGCCAGGGATGCGAGTACCCGGGGCACCAGGGAAAGCCCGGCCACGATGATGATCAGCCGGTGCTGCCGCCACATGCCCGCCAGCCAGGGGCGGGTCCGGGTCAGCGGCGCGCGGGCCTGGGCCGGCCACAGCCGGGTGCCTGGCGCGCGCGGCTCACTAACCTTGACACCGGTCACTTGCTCTCCCCGGACACGTCGGAGCGCACGCGGCCATCCCTCTGCGAAAGCGCTGGCTCCGGAGAGGCGGGGCGCTGACGGGCGGAGAGGGCAATGGCGTGTGAGCTCACCCCCTTGACCTTTGGATATAACGCTAACGAATTGAATGACTACTGTGTGTAAAAACAATGAAAACACTGCCCGAAGGTGAAGGCCGCCGGCCGGCGCTCAGTCAGGCCAGGCTGGCCGATGCCCTGCTCAGCCGGCCGGGTCTGTGGCGCCAGGTCCTGGTGGTGGCCGGGACCGGGTCCACCAACGCTGATCTGCTGGCGCAGGCACGGTCGGGCGCCCGGGAGGGCCTGGTGCTGGTGGCCGAGGAGCAGACCGCCGGGCGGGGCCGGATGGGCCGCCGCTGGATCAGTGCGCCCGGTGCCGCGCTGACCTTCTCTGTGCTCCTGCGCGCTGGCGCCGCGCCGCCCAGCTCGCTGGGCTGGGTGCCGTTGCTGGCCGGCGTTGCGGTCGCGTCCGCGCTGCGGCAGACCGCGGCCGTGGACGCCCGCCTGAAATGGCCGAACGACGTCCTCGCCGGGGACGCCAAGCTGGCCGGGATCCTCGCCGAGAGCTGGGGCGATGCCATCGTGGTCGGCATCGGGATCAACGTCAGCCAGCGAGCGGACGAATTGCCCGTGCCGGGCGCCACCTCGGTGTTCCTGGCCGCGGCGGCGTCCCCGGCGGCGGCGTCCCCGGCGGCGGCGTCCCCGGCGGCTGGTCCGCCCGGGCGGGAACGGCTGCTCATCGCCGTGCTCACCGATCTCGCGCGCTGGTACCAGGCATGGCTGGGGCAGGACCATCCCGGCGATGCGGACGGCTGCGGGCTGCGCCAGGAGTACCTGCGCTGCTGCGCCACCGTAGGTAAGGAGGTGATCGTGCTGCTGCCGGGTGACCGGTCCCTGGCCGGCACGGCGGTGGGGGTGGACCCGGCGGGCCAGCTGGAGGTGCGCACCCCCTCCGGCCTGGTCAGGGTCAGCGCCGGCGACGTCGTGCACCTGCGGTGACCAGGCCCGGGCAGCGGGGCCGGCCGGTCAATCGGCGCGGCATTTGGGCACGTTCCGTGTCACCATGTGGCCCATGGCCGATGACACCGAACTGTCCGAGGGGGAGCACAGTGTCCTCACGCTCCACCCGCACTGGAAGACCCTGCTGCGGCCTGCCCTCATCCTGATGGTCGTGGCCGCTGCCGCGGCGGCGCTGCTGGTTGTGGTCCCGGCTGGCAGCTACGCGGCACCCGCCAGGATCGCGGTCGGTGCGGTGGCGCTGGTGACGGCCCTGGTCTGGTTCGTGGTGCCCTTCCTGCGCTGGCAGACCACCACCTACCAGCTCACTTCCCGCAGGCTCCGGCTCCGCCGCGGCATCTTGTCCCGGTCCGGCCGCGACTTCCCGCTGATCAGGATCAGCGACGTGTCGTTCTCGCACGGCCTGATCGACCGGATGCTCGGCTGCGGCCAGCTCGTGGTCGAGTCGGCAGGTGAGCACGGCCAGCTCGTGCTCACCGAGATCCCCCAGGTCGAACAGGTGCAAGCCACGTTGTTCCAGCTGGTCGAGGACGAGCACGCCCGGCTGGCCCGCGAGGAACGTGAGGCCTGACGAGCCCTCTTCCATGATCACGGAATCCGCACAGTCGTATCGCCTGGCAGGATTCCGTGATCATGGGCCCGGCCGCCGGCTCGTAGGGTAGGGGCTATGGACGGCATCACGTTGCAGCCCCATCTGGCCGGGCACGCCGGCGTCTGCGAGATCATCCTCGACCGGCCCGAAGCGCTGAACGCGATCGACACCGCGATGGCGGTCCGGCTGGCGCAGGCCTGTGCCGAACTCGCCGCCGACCACGGGGTCC
>OFHK01000221.1_pt1 | contig 18143 bp, 18 predicted proteins | sample 1521951 | NCBI WGS metagenome assembly OFHK01 (sample SAMEA2468436, study PRJEB22500) | soil metagenome | biome: Glassland; feature: Farmland; material: Clay | place: Australia | collected 2013-01-31 | depth 0.55 m
GGCGTGTTGCAACTGAGCATGGAGCCGGCCGAAGAGACCGTGCGGATGGCGAAGGCGTGCGAGGATGCCGGCTTCGATTCCTTCTGGCTGGCCGAGGCGTATCCGTGGTGGCGGAAACATTCTTTTGAGGCGCGATCGTCGACCGCCGTCACCGCGCTCGCCGCGCGCGAAACGCGCCGCATTCCGATCGGCTGGGGCATCATTTCTCCCTACACGCGCCATCCGGTGCAAATCGCGATGGAGGCGCGCGTGATGCAGGACCTCGCCGGTCCGGGCCGCTTTTTTCTGGGGCTGGGCGCCTCGAAAATTTTCATGAAGGAGATCGGTGAAGGCGAATTGGGCTCCGCGGCGAGCCCGGCGACTGTGATGCGCGAGAGCGTCGAGATCATCCGCGGCGCGCTTTCGGGTGAAGCGTTTCGCTACGTCGGCAAGAGCTACGCCGCCGATATTCCGCCGCTGCGGCCCGAGGCGCACGTCTCACGCGAAAAGCTTCCGCTCTATTTCGGCGCCACAGGCCCGGTGCTCCAGCGCATGGCCGGCGAAATCGCCGACGGTCTGCTGACCGCGAGCATCACCACGCCCGAGTTTTCGCGCTACGCACGCGGGTTTCTCGAGGAAGGCGCACGCAAGGCCGGGCGCGATCCCTCCTCAATCGACCTGGGCGGCGTGATCGTCGGCAGCATCGGCCGCGACAAGGCCCACGCCACCGACGGCGCGCGGGAAATGGCCGCGATGTACCTGGCCAACAAAGTCCAGAACATTCGCGGCTCGGCCGACATGCTGCTCACCAAGGCCGGCCTGACGTTCGAGGAGATTCGCCCGGTGGCCGAAGCGATGGAGCAGGGCGGCCGCAAAGCCGCCGCGCGCGCCGTGACGCCGGAAATTCTGTCGAAGGTAAAAGCGATCGCGGGCACGCCCGACCAGTGCATCGAGCGCATCGAGGAGTATCGCCAGGCCGGTTGCACGCACATCCTTCTGGAAATCTGGGGCGAGGATCGCCTGGAACAAGCCAAGCTCTTTGGCGAAGCGGTCCTTCCTCATTTCGCCCAATACAAATAGCCGAGTCGCCTCGCGCGTCCCGCCCTTCAGGGGCGACCTGCGGTCGCCCGCTTCTCCGCTCCGATAGCGCTCGACAGAACTCAGCATTCCATTGCCGTCCCCAGTAGCACGGCCACTCTTGGCCAGGCGTTAAGGCGGGCGGAGTGACGGGATTCTATGGCGGCGGGGGCGTTCAGACTTTGCGCGGCGGCGGGGCGCCGGGGTGGGCTTCGGCCCAGGAGACTACGTGGTTGCGGAGGATGCCGATGCGTTCGATTTCGCATTCGATTACGTCGCCGGGCTTGAGGTAGAGCGATTGGGGGTCGGCGCTGAAGGCGGCTACGCCGGAGACGGTGCCGGTGGAGAGCACGTCGCCGGGGGCGTAGCCCATGGGGGAATAGTGGGCGAGGATTTCGGGGATGGTGACCGACATTTTGCCGGTGTGGGAGCGCTGGCGCACTTTGCCGTTCACGCGCAGTTCCATGTTCAGGTTGTGCGGCTCGGGGATTTCGTCGGCGGTGACGATCCAGGGGCCGAGCGGGCTGAAGGTGTCGATGGCTTTGCAGAAGCTGAAGACGCCGGATTTCATCTCCTCGCGCTGGATATCGCGCGCGGTGACGTCGTTGAAGATGACGTAGCCGCCGATGTAATCGGCTGCTTCTTCCTTGCCGAAAAACTTGCCGGCTTTCTTCAGCACGACCGCCAATTCCAGTTCGTAATCGAGTTCGCGGGTGAGGTGCTCGGGGTAGACGATCGCGTCGCCGGGGCCGATGATCGCGTCGACGTTCTGAAAGAAGACGATCCAGGGCAGCACGGGATGCGAGAAGCCGGCTTTTTGCGCCTCTTCGTGGTGCTCGCGGAAATTGCCGGCGGTGTGGAAGAATTTTTTGGGCTGAATCGGCGCGCGCAGCTTCACCGCTTCCGCCGCGTGGATGATCTGCTCGCCTGCGGGGCCGCGCAGCGCTTCGCCGCGATCGACGGCGAAGGCGAGTGCCAGGCGCGCGGCGTCGAGCGAGCGATCGCCGCCTTCGAACAGGGCGCGCATTTCGGCGGGAACGCGGGCGGCCGCAGTGCGCGTGAACGCCGGCTCGTTGTCGACGTCGCGCAGGTAGACGCTGTAGGCGAGGTTCAGATCGACGACGCGGCCGTCGGGCGCTAGCGCGCCCGCGCGCGGGCGGCCGGGCGAAGATTCGAAGGTCACTAGGCGCATGGATTCGGCTCCCGGAAAGGAATTGGCGCGCGCGGCGCGCGGTGGACGGGCCGCTGCGGGGACCTGGATACGCGGCCATTTAAGCATTCCGGTTTTCGTTTGTCCATTGGGGCGGAATGGGAGTTGGCGCTGGGCGTGTTTGTGTTGTGCGGCGGGGCGGGGAGAAAAACGCCGGCGAGACGCCGGCGCTACAGGCGCCCTGTCGAGTGCTGAGTGATGTGGGTTCGGACAGCCCTCAGGCTTCCAAAAGATTTACACACAGAGGACACAGAGGATCCCCGGAGAACACAGAGTGGTTAGAAGCCGCGGCGCTGGAGCGTGCGGCGGGTTTCGGGCGGCACGGCGGCCATGCGGCGGATCATCGCAAGGACCAGCATTTTATCGGTGTCGGAAAGGCCTTCGGTATAGCGCTTGACATCGGCGAGGACGCGGAGTTCTTCCTCGGAAAGTTCGCCGGCGGCGCGTCGCGCTTCCCTTTCCTCCGGGGTGTCGGGCACGGGGAAAAAGTCTGCCAAGTTGATACCCATTGCCTCGGCGATTTTCGCCAGAGTTTCGAGTGAGGGAACGGTATGGCCGTTCTCGACACGCGAGAGATAGCAACGAAGCACACCGGTGCGGCGTTCGATATCGCCCTGGGACAAACCGCGGCCGGTGCGATAGTTACGAATCACTTCCCCGATGTGCAGCTTCGGCTTTTCTTTGGGCATTCAGCACTCCACTCCGCTAATGTGCCGTGTATGTTATGACCCTGCGTGGGGTGGGGCAACTATATTCCGGTTTGGTATTGAATTTTTAGTTGTACTGGTACCCAAAGGGTTAACGGGTACGAAACATGTGCGCGGGGAGTGAGGCCTGACGCCTTGCGTACCGGCGAGGTGAAAGGTGGCCGAGTGCGATTCCCGGGCGGCGAGGTCTTCCCCGCCGCCCGGGAAGAATGTCGAGACGGGTTGCTATTCCGAGCCCTTGGCCAAGGTGATCATGAATGGCTGGGCCAGCTGGAACCTGAGCAGAGATTCGCTGGGGATTTTGATCTGCTCGCCGTGGGTGATCATCGTGACGCCGGCGCCTGCCGCGCCGCCGATGCCTGCGCCCTTGGCCGCGCCGCCACCGCCGCCGGCAACGCCTCCGATGACGGCGCCGAGCGCCGCACCGATGATCGAATGTTCGACGGTCTGCTTGGTGCGCGACTTGCCCGCTTCCTGGTATTCCCCGGAGACGATGGGCTGGATCGAGCCGTTGACGGTGCGAATGCCGGTGAGCTCGAGCGCCAGTTCGGATTTCCCGGTCGCGCGGCCGGCAGACTTCACTTGGACGAGTTTGCCGTAGACGTCGGCGTTCTTTTGCGCGACGACGACATCGCCGATCCTGAGGTCATCCTCGAGGCTGGCGTGGAAGATGTCGCCGGGCTTGTTGACGCTGGAATCGACGCTGTCGATCATGCGGATCAGGATCGAGGTACCCTGGGGCACGGTGACGGTCTGCGTGAGTCCGGCCGAATTGTTCTGGGATGGTTGCTGCGAGTCCTGCGGCGTTGCCGGCGCGGACTGTTGATTCATCGGTTGATCAATCGGTTGATCCATCGCGGGAGCCGGGGTGGACGGCTGGCCCATGTCGCTCGACGACTGGGGCGAAAGGAAGTCGATCTCATACACCTGGGCGGTGTTGAACACCTGCACCTGTCCGTTGATGAGGAACTGAACCTGGTCCTTCGTGCCGCCGAGATAGGTTCCCTGGAACTGGCGGCCGTCCTTCAATTTCAGCGTGCTGGCCTGCGCGGCCACGGCAGCCGTGAGTATGGCGGCCAGTGCCAACGCTACGAGGCGTTTCGTCATCAGCTTTCCCTCTCGCTCGGTTTCCCCACCGCAGGGGTTCAGTTTCTGTGCCGTTAGACGCAAGGCCTTGTTGCCGGGTTGGCCTTTCGCCGACGTTCCGATGGTAAAGCGATAACAGGCGCGATGTCTTCGGGACTTTCGATCAGCGTTCGTGAGAGGCACGGCGGACCACATGCAGCATCTCGCCGAAGAGGCCGTGCAGGCGCTGGAATTCACTCTCGAGGCGCGCGCGGGCGGCCGGATCGAGTTCCCCGTAACCGCGCAGCTCGCCGCCGGCGGTTTCCTCGAGCAGCGAGAGGTGTTCGACGAGCAGCGATTCGATCGAGCGCGCCGCCGAACGCGGAGAAATGTCGAGTCCGATCTCGCGCTCGATGCGCCGCAACTCTTCGCCCAGGCGTTCGAGCAGCGCACGCAGACGCTGCTGCTCGCCGGCGCCAAGCCGTTCCTCGACCGAGACCAGCACGCCCGGCGCGGGATCGATCCATCGCTCGATTTCCGCGCGCATGTCCTCGAATCCGCGCAGCAGGGCGGAGAGGATGCGGCGGTGGCTTTCACCCAGCTCGAATTTTCGTGTTTCCGTCACATGAATGCCCTGGGGTCGAACCCCCGGCCGAGGGATCAGGCCTTCTTTCCTTCCGCTTCCCTTGCGGCCAGGAAATGCTCGCGGGAAGCGAGGATGACGTCGCGCGCTTCCTTCGGCCCGCCCCAGGCGCGCAATTCGGTGCGCTTGCCCTCGAGTTCCTTGTAGATCGTGAAGAAATGCTCGAGTTCGCGCCGGACGTGCGGGCGGAGCTGATCGATCGTATGAATCTGCTCGAAGCGGGGATTGGCTTCCGGCACGGCGATGATTTTCTGATCGATGCCGTTCTCGTCGCTCATGTCGAGCAGGCCGATCGGGCGAACCTCGATGAGGCAGCCGGTGAAGCTGGGATCGTCGACCATCGCGATGACGTCCATCGGGTCGCCATCCTCGGCGACGGTGCCAGGGATGAAGCCATAATCGCCCGGATAATGCAGCGGCGAATAGAGGGCCCGGTCGAGGCGGAAAACGCCCAGGGTGGTGTCGAACTCGTATTTATTGCTGGAATTCTTGGGGATCTCGACGATCATGCGGACCACTTCCGGACAATCCGGTCCGGGATCGATCTCATGCAGCATCTAGCTTTCTCCTGCTCTTTCCTTGGAATACCATGCTGTACCGTCCCCGCGGGAATTGCAATTGAAACAACCCGGCCGGGCCTGCCCAGTCCAGGGTGCCCCGCCCGGGTCCGGGAGGGGGTGGGATGGACAAAATGATTCCAGTCGGCAGGAGAGGCCGGCTGGTGTATACTCTGACAGTATCGTGATCCGAAATGGCAATCCCGGCTCTCCGTGCCCGCACGCGTTTCAGCCCGGACGTGCATCGATCACCCCTCGCTTCCTTTGATTTCATCCGGAACCATATCGTCCCATCGAAGCGGTCCGTGCCCGCAGATTGAAGCGCAGCCGTGGCCAAAAACTTTCAGGAGAGAAAGCGCATGAAGAATCTGTTCGTCGGAAACCTCAGTTTCCGAACCACTGAAACCGAGTTGCGGGCCCTGTTCGAGCCGTTCGGCCAACTCACCCGCATCCACATCGCGACCGACCGCGAAACCGGCCGTTCCCGTGGATTCGCTTTCGTCGATATGCCAAACGACGAAGAGGCGACCCGCGCGATGACCGCTCTCAACGGCAAGGATCTCGACGGTCGCCCGTTGAAGGTGAACGAAGCCCGGCCGAAGGAACGCAGCAGCGGACCGCGGTTCGGTTCCGGCTCGGGCTCAGGCTCCGGCTCGCGTTCGGGCTCGGGCGGACGCAGCGGCGGCGGAGGCGGACACCGGCGGCTCGAGGAGTATCCCGAGTTTCCGGTCGGAAAGCGCGAACCGCGCTGGTAATCGGCCGGGCCACGGCCACGCCCATCGGCTTCGCGGTACAGATGCCACGCTCGCGAGTCGGCCCGCGGCCGGCCTCCTGGCCGAAAGCCTTTACTTCCGCATTTCGACGCGGCGCGAGCGGCCGCGTTGGGGGCGGTTCCACGCTCGATTTCCCTGATTGCACGACAACCACGCGATCGGTGCGGCCGCCCGTTCCCGGGCGGCGCGCACGGCTATACTAGGCGCATGGACCAGCGAAAGATGTTCTGGCTGCTGGTGACCGCCATGGGCGTGGTGGCCGATCTGGCGCTTCCGCTGGTCTGGGGGCTGGCCGCCATGCTTCCGATTCTCGCCGCGAGTTGGTGGATCGTCTACCGCAGCGACTGGTTCTGAGGCGGAAGCTTCCCGCGGCGGCCCAGTGACCTGGGACGCGCGGCGATACGACGGATGGAACCTGCGGCGTTCCGCGCGATTGACTCTTCCCTTCCCGCCTCCTACCATCGCCTCCGGTTTTCCCAATTCGCCAGGCGTTCCCGCGACGCCCGAGGAGAATTCACAATGGCCGTTCCGCAATTGTTGTCAACCGCCGCGCGGCAGGAGACCGCCGGCGGCGTGACCTATCACATCGAAGGAGAACTGGTGCCGGTGCTCTCGGTGGAACTCGGCGCGGTTCCCGTCTATTTCGAGCACCACATCCTGTTGTGGAAGGACCCGGGCGTTGAAATCGGCCTGAAGGCGCTCAGCGGCGCTTTCAAGCGCGTGCTGGCCGGCATGCCGGTCTTCCTGACGGAGGCGCGCGGGCCGGGGCGAATCGCTTTCAGCCGCGACGGCGCCGGGCACGTCTTCGCCGTGCACCTGAAGCAGGGCGAATCGATCGAGGTGCGCGAGCACCAGTTCCTCGCCGCCACCGACAACGTCGATTACACCTTCAACCGCGTCAAGGGCGTTTCGAACATGCTCTTCGGCGGCACCGGCTTCTTCATCGATTCCTTCACCTGCCGCCAGGGCGAAGGCATCGTCTGGCTCCACGGCTACGGCAACGTTTTCGAGGTGACGCTCGCGCACGGCGAATCGCTCGACATCGAGCCGGGCGGCTGGCTGCACAAGGATCCCACCGTGCGAATGGAAACCATCATCCAGCGCGTCACCGCCGGCTTCCTCGCCGGCAGCGGCCAGCTCTTCTGGAACCGGTTCACGGGGCCGGGCCGCGTGGGCTTGCAGTCGATGTACATGCATTTCCCGACGAAGGAATAGGCGGCCGCCCTTCCCTGTTGGGGCCTCAGGTGGCGCGGGCACTCTTGCCCGCGCTTTTTCCGTCGTACGGCACGGATCGAGTGTCCACTGGAAACACGAGAAGAGCCTTTAGAGTCGCGTGTCCATGTGTTCTTTTGAAGCGCTTTACCATAGTCGGATGGTGCGACTCGGGTACTTATGTGCCTGGTGCTTGTGAGGGGGAATGGGATTGTACACGAGCACGCGGGCAGGAGTGCCCGCACCACTGGCGGGGCTCAGGCGCTTGAAGACAGGCAAAGATGGGAGAACTCAGGCCGCCAGCGTGCCCATCCACACCCAGAAAATGCCCGCTCCGAAGAGGAAAAGCACCACGCCGGCCATTCGCGTGGCCCAGTGCATCGCGGGAATCATCTGCCGGGGAACCAGCGGATGGTCGATCCAGAAGTCGAGCGTGCGCGCCACCCAGGTAGCAACGTCAAACATCACCACATCGCCGGCCAGTATCGCCAGCAGCGCGGGAAACACCAGCCAGTTGGGATTGGGAATCGCCGAAGCACCGCCGAACAGAATCTGGCTTCCTGCCGGAGTCAGCGCGCCCCGGATGAAAAACAACGCCGCGCCCAACATGAACAGGCCCATCATCCGCATCTGCAAGACCGCCGCGCGCACCGACCGGGGAATCAGACTCGGCAGGTTGCCGCTGGCCGCGAACACTTCGGCAAGCACGGCGCATTGGCGTGGCATCCAGACCAGGTAGATTCCCACCAGATAGAGAAGAAGAGTGAAGATGGAGAAGGCGGCGACAACCAACCAGGACCCATTCACGACAACCTCCTGCTGCTTTAGTAGCCAGTAGGTTAATGCCTCGCGAGTAAAAGCGCCATACCCTGTGTGCCCAAACGTGCAATGCCGCTGCGTCGAAGTCTTTTTATGGTGATTACTTAGAGGAACCGTGCCCTCACGGCACACGTGAACCAATGAGGACGGCCAGCCTCGGAGTGGTACGTATAGAACTACCTCTCAGCATGAGCAATTCGGGGAATGAGTCACACACTTCCTCATTTGGCGGCCATGCGGAGCACGAACCGCGAGAATTGCTCGCGACGCAAGCAACGCGAGATGGAGCACCTCCGCAAGGCGGCGAGTCGAGCCTTAATCACGCGCGAACCGCGCTCAGAATTTCAAGGATTTCAGGACGCTCTGCGTTTCCTTGTCGTCGAGAACGGGCGTCATCTCGAAGTGGATCAGGTCCGCCCAAGATGCCATCCATTGGTAGAGGGCTTGTGGGTCCTTGGAACTGGCGAGGATGAATCCTCGGTTGGCGGTCGCCGAATGCCAGCGTTCCTCCAACTTGACTCCCTTGGGCGGCATGCCGCCGGTTTCCAGAAAACGGACAACCGCTTCCCTGTAATAAGGCGCGGAGAGCGTGTACCAGATTCCGAATCTCATCGCTGAACCTCCGGATCAGGTTTTTGGACAGCGCGACGGATACGGCGCGGGGCGGTCCCGAAGTGTGCCTCGTTCACTTGAAGCGAACCAGGCGGCGATTCGGGTTGTCCGCCTTCACCCTGTCGTTTCCGTGCGAATCAGATGTGGGGATGGAGGAAGCCGGAACCGAAATGTATTAGCGGGGTCCGCTTCCCCAAGTGATCCCACCATGATTCCGAGAATGACGGCACTATAGGCACGAAGAAAAGCCGTTGCAATCGGCATCGCTTTCCGTTGCTTCGGGAAGCGGGCCGAGCTACCGGGCGCGGCCATGCGGTTGCGCCTGGCGCTTATCACGATGCTTGAAGAATTCGACTTGGCGGAGGCGTTTCTTTGCCTCGTCGAGGGTTTTGTAGGGACCGCCCATATTGCGGCCCAGGCTCGAGAGCACCTGGTAGCCACCCTTGACCTTCTTGATCATGGCTCACCCCGTTGCTGTCATTCTTCGCTCATCTCGAATGCAAGTCAACGGGCACGTTGGCGCCGGCCGCGCGTACACTTCCCTGCCCGATGCCACGCGCTTTCCACGGCATCCAGCTTGCGCGCACACCATGCATGACACCTTAAACGAACTGCGTCGGCACGCATCGCTCACGAGCTTGCTGTCGCGCCGGGTGGTACGATGCCATGTGATGTGGCGCGGGGACGAGCCGCGCGTGGAGCGAGGACATGGACGCAGACAAACAGGCGATTCTGGAAAGAATCGAGAAACTCGAGCGGGAAAATCGGCGGCTGCGGCGCGGAGGTTTAGCCGCCGTCGTGGCGTTGGCGGCGGTGGGCATTCTGGGCGTGGCGGCGCCCGTTCCCCAAACGCTGATGGCTCACGAGCTGGAGCTGACAGACGCGGCCGGCAACATGCGCGCGAAAATCTCGGCCATCGACGGCAAGGCTCCCTACCTCATCCTCTACGACGCGAAGGGGCGCACGATGCTTTCGCTCAAGGGTGGCGGATCGCAGCCGGGGCTAGCCATCAACGATGCGACCGGGAACACGCGAGTGATGCTCGGCGGCCTGAGCCCCAACCTGGCCTTCTACGATAACGCGAACAATACGACTGTTTCGCTCGATGGCGACGCGCTCGGCCCGCGGCTGCTCCTTTTCGATGGGGCGGGGAAAATGCGGGTACACCTGGGCGGGCCCGGCCCCTCGCTCGACCTGATGGATCAGAGCGGGTACGAGACCGATATCGGGGTCAGCACCGCACCGAACCTCAAGACGGGCGATATGCAGCAGACGACGGCCGCTTCGATTGTGATGTTCAGCCGGGAGGATGAAGAGCGGAAATTCCTCTGGCGCGCCCCGCAGACCACCGAAAAAGTGCTGCCAAAACGTTAATAGTTACTTCAACGCCATTATTATTAAAACAATATACACGCCCCCCGCCCCTCCTTTAGAGTTGTTTCAAACAGGGGCACGCCGGTCCCCGGTTCGGGACCAGGCCTTCCACCCGAAGCGCATGCCCCTCGGTGGCCCTCACCGGTTCCGGAGCCCACGCCGGATACCAGAAAATATAGGATTCGCGCCCTCATCGGCCCTCGAGGAGGCAGTGCGATGTTTGTGATTGGAGAGCGTCTCCGCACTTTGCGGGAGGCCAAGGGTCTGCCACAGAGCGAGATCGAGCGGCGCACGGGTTTGCTGCGATGCTACGTCTCGCGGGTTGAAAACGGGCACACGGTTCCATCGATCGAAACGCTGGAAAAGCTGGCGCGGGCGCTGGAAGTGCCGCTTTATCAACTGTTTTACGACAACGAGAACATGCCTCAACTGGCCAATCTGCCGGGCCGCAGGACGGCGGAAGAGATCGCGACCTATTCCCCGCGGCCAGAGGAGTCGCACTTCCTGCACCGCATGGCCGGCTTGCTCGAGCGGCTGAACGAGAACGACCGGCGGCTGCTGTTGCACGTGGCACAGCGGATGGCCGACCAATAGGCTCGCGGCAGCAATGCGGCGCGATACCCGCGGGCCAAACGCCCGTGTAGTCAGGCGGTAGTTTCGCCGGCATCGCGCTCACCGGGCGCGAAGCGGCGGTCGTGCCGTCGATGAATTCGCGGGGAATTGCCTGGGCGCCGGGCTTCCCTGCCCCTGTCTCTCGTCTTCCTCCATTCGCCACGGCGCTTTTTTGATGGGCAAGGCTGGGCGTCGCGAGCCCTTCGACCTTCGGACAGCACGTCGACCGAAAATAATCGACGCATCGTCCGGTTCCCTTTGAAGCTATTCTATTGACATGAAAACTTCCCAGGAACGCATCCGGTTGCTCGCACTCCCCGCCATGCCGCCGGCTGGGGCGAGGTGAGCGTGCCCCGCATGGCTTCGCGCATCAGCCAACTCAGCGGTGAAGGGGCGCTTGCCGTCTTCGCGCGGGCGCGCAAACTCGAACGTGCCGGCCGCTCCATCATCCATCTGGAACTGGGCGAGCCCGATTTTCACCCTTCCGCGCCGGTGCTCGATGCGGCCAAACGCGCTCTCGATGCCGGCCGCGATCGCTATTGCCCGCCGGCCGGCTTGCCCGAACTCCGGGAGGCGATCGCCGAATACTTGGGGCGGACCCGGGGTTTGGCCACGCATTCCGACCGCGTCCTGATCGCCCCGGGGTGCAAAATTGCACTGTTCCTCGTCCTGCTCGCCCTGGTCGAGCCCGGGGACGAGGTCCTCTACCCCGATCCGGGCTTCCCGCTCTACCCTTCTCTCACCCGCGCGCTGGGCGGCGTTCCCCGCCCGTTCCGCCTGGCGGAAGCACATCGCTTCCAGCCCGACCCCGACGAAATCGAAGCGGCAATCACCCCTCGCACGCGTGTCCTGATTTTGAACTCCCCGAACAATCCCACCGGCTCGGTCGACGACGAAGATCTGCTCGCGAGGCTGGCTCGCACGGCGGTCGAGCACGACCTTTTCGTTGTTTCCGACGAAATCTACGCCCGCATCATTTATGACGTGCCTTACCGTTCGATTGCCGGGTTTCCGGACATGGCGGAAAGGACAGTCATTGTCGACGGATTCTCGAAAAGTTTTGCAATGACCGGCTGGCGGCTGGGGTATGCGGTTGCTCCACCGGAAGTGCACGCGGGACTCAGAAGGCTGGTGGAAAATTCCTACACGTGCGCTTCGGAATTCATTCAGTGGGCCGCGATCGAGGCGCTGCGAGACCCCGCCGAAGCGGTTCCGGCGATGGTGGCCGAGTATCGCCGCCGTCGCGAACTCCTGGTTGGCGGCCTGAACACGATTCCCGGCGTCCGTTGCCGGCCGCCCGAGGGGGCTTTTTACGCCTGGGCCGATATTTCCGCAACGGGCCTCAGCGATCGCGCCATGGCCGAATTTCTGCTCGAGGAGGCTGGCGTCGCGTCGATTCCCGGTTCCGCGTTCGGGGCCGGCGGCGCCGGGTTTCTGCGGTTCTCCTTTGCGGCCAATGCAGCGTTGCTCGAGGAGGCGGCGAGCCGCATCCTCAAGGTATCGTCCCGATGGACTTCGGCTCCCGCTGGAATTCCGGGAGGGCCACGCTGACAGCGTTCATGCTAGGCTGACAAGCGAAAGGTGCCAGGCAACAGGAACGGTCCGTGGTGCCCCGACCTGGAGCGCGAAGGATTTCACGCGATGGACGACGGCTCCTTTTTCAACCTCTACCGGCACAATTTCGTGCGCGTGGGGGTCGGCATTCCCGAAGTACGGGTGGCCGATCCCGCCTACAACGCGGCGCAGACCATCGCCCTGATCGAGCAGGCCGCCGGGCGGAAAGCCCTTCTGGCGGTATTCCCGGAGCTGGGGCTTTCGGCGTACTCCTGCGACGACCTGTTTCAGCAGCAGGCGCTGCTCGACGCCAGCCGCGCGGCGCTCGGTAAAATCCTCGACGCTTCTCGCGATCTCCCGGTCGTCGCCATCGTCGGCCTGCCGCTGGTTTTCGATCACATGCTTTTCAACTGCGCGGCCGTCGTGCATCGCGGGCGGCTGCTGGGCCTGGTACCGAAGACCTATTTGCCGAATTACCGGGAATTCTACGAGATGCGCCAATTTGCGCCGGCCGATCATCGCCTGCACGACACGGTCGATTTCCCCGGCCAGCCGGGCGTTCCGTTTGGCACTCGCTTGCTGTTTCAAGCGGAAGACCAGCCGCTCTTCACCTTCTTCGTCGAGATATGCGAGGACCTTTGGGTGCCGATTCCGCCGTCGTCCTACGCGGCGCTGGCCGGCGCCACGGTCCTCATCAACCAATCGGCTTCGAACGTCACCGTCGCAAAAGAGGATTTTCGCCGGCTGCTTGTCGCCAGCCAATCGGGGCGCGCGATTGCCGGCTACCTCTATTGCGCCGCGGGGCCAGGCGAATCGACCACCGATCTCGCCTGGGACGGCCACGGCCTTATCTACGAAAACGCCACACGAATCGCGGAATCCGAGCGATTCCGATACGGGTCTCAACTCGTCACCGGCGATATCGATCTCGATCGGCTTTCGCAGGACCGCATGCGCCAGAACAGTTTCCACGAAGCCGTGCGCATCCACCACGAGGATTTGTCCGGTTTCCGCACGATTCGTTTCGGGGCACGCCCGCCCGTCGAAGAACGGCTTCCGCTCGATCGATCCTACGGGCGGTTTCCCTACGTGCCGTCCGTTCCCGAGCGGCGCGACGAGCGCTGCCGCGAAGTCTATGAAATCCAGGTGCAGGGGCTGGTGAAGCGCCTGCAATCGACCGGCCTGCAAAAAGTAGTGATCGGCGTTTCCGGAGGGCTCGACTCGACCCAGGCGCTGCTCGTCTGCGCCCGAGCCATGGACGTGCTGAAACTTCCGCGCCGCAACATCCTCGGCATCACAATGCCCGGCTTCGCCACCACCGACCGCACACTGCAACAGGCGCACCAGCTGATGGCCGCTGTCGGTTGCGAAGCCCGCGAAATCGACATTCGGCCGAGTTGCATGCAGATGCTCAAGGACATCGGCCATCTCTACGCCGCGGGCGAGAAGGTTTTCGACATCACATTCGAGAACGTGCAGGCGGGCGAGCGGACCAGCCACCTGTTCCGCCTGGCGAACCTGAATGGCGCGCTGGTCGTCGGCACGAGCGACCTGAGCGAGCTGGCGCTCGGCTATTGCACCTACGGCGTGGGCGATCACATGGCGCACTACCACGTGAATGCGAGCGTGCCCAAAACACTCGTGCAATACCTGATCGGCTGGGTCGCCAGGACGGGGCAACTCGGGCCGGAAGGCAGCGTCGTCCTCGACGAGGTGCTCGCGACAAGGATCAGCCCCGAACTCGTGCCCGGCGAGCCCGGTGCTCAGCCCGCGCAGCGCGCCGAGGAACTCATCGGCCCCTACGAGCTGCAGGACTTTCACCTCTACTACATCCTGCGTTTCGGCTATGCGCCGCCGAAGGTCGCGTTCCTCGCGTGGTCGGCCTGGCACGACCGCGAAGCAGGCACCTGGCCCGACGTTCCTGAATTGAAGCGCCACCAGTACGGCATCGGCGAAATCAAACGCTGGCTCGGCGTATTCCTCGAGCGATTCTTCCACTTCAGCCAGTTCAAGCGCAGCGCGATTCCCAACGCGCCGAAAGTTGGCTCGGGCGGCTCTCTCTCACCGCGAGGCGACTACCGAGCGCCGAGCGATTCGGAAGCCAGCGCGTGGCTCGCTCAAGTGGACCAGATCCCCGACACGGACATCGAGTGAACATAAGCCGCTGATCCTAGCCCCCTCGGGGCTCGCGAGCGGGAGTCGACGGAGTCGCAAAAAAAATCGATACGCGTGCGATTTTTTCGGCGGCTAAGTCTTTGCACTGCAACGAACTCTAGATAAAAAATCGATACGATTTTGGAGTTTGTACGGGATGAGTGGCGAGCTGAATTTTCGGGGTTTTCTGATTCGGCGACTCGCCTGCCGACGCCAGCATGGCAGTCTATTCACCGCGGCGCAGAGCACATCTCACCATAAACGGGCGGCAGCGCCCTTGGGATGCTTGCCTCGCTCCCGGGTACGTGTTTCCGTTGCGAGCCATTCATCTCTGCAGCTCAGCTCGAAGCAATCACGCTTTCGATGAACTGCTTCATCCGCCGGTAGTGGGAGCCTTTCCAGTAGATGTGCCCGCAGCGAGGGCAGAGGAAGAATTCATCGTAGTATTGCCGCGTTTCCGGTAGCAGCCGATCGATCACCGCTTCTTTCGGGACGGGCTGCAGGATTCCATTGCAATGGATGCAGCGCCGAAAGGGCTGCATTCTTTGAACCAGATCGAATTCCTGGAGCACTTCCACCAGTTGACGCGAGGGATCGGTTGCCTGCACGAAGTAGCCGCGAGTCACGATGTTTCGCTTGAGCAGCCCGCGGTCCCTGGTGAGCAGAATTCGCTCTTCGCCGGCGGAAATTGCGGCCAGATCTTCGTCACTGGCATCCCGCCGATACCACGTATCGAAGCCGAGCATGCGCAGGTAGCCGGCCAGACGTCCCAGGTGTGCGTCGGCAACGAAGCGGAATTCGCCCGGCGGCGCCGGCCGCAGAGATGACATAGGGGATATGTCGAGCGATCGGAATGGCGGATAAACGCTGATCCGGTTGCTATCCTGCACGCGATAGGCGAAATTGACCGGCTCGCCATTCACGAGAATCAACTCGACTTCGGTGTGTGGCACGCCCAGCGATTCGATCAGGTCTTTCACCGATCCGCTGACGTAAAAGGAGCAAGCGCTGGTGCGCGCCTGTCTCTCCGGCGCCAGAAAATCGTTTAGCGCCGCGTAGAATCGAACGTAGGCCTGCTTCATCGTGGACACGTTTGCGAGCAGGAGTTGGGCCTGATTCCATCTTAGCGAGAACCCGCGCGTTGCCAAGCACTTCGATCGGGGTTCAAGTTTTACTTGAGGTGCGGAAGCGCGTGCTCCTAGGCATGGGGCGCCGAAGTTCTAGTCAGGTACTTCACAGCTATTAGAAGTGACGGGTGTATTTACCGGGGCGGCACTTATTCCGGCTTCGGCCATACGGCATCATGGCCTCGGGTTCCGGGCACCGCGACAGGCACCGCAAAACAACAATTTGGCTGCCGGGAAAGGACATCCGCGATGAGCCGGCGTCGTTCGGCAAAGACTCGTTCGGGTTCAAAGGATTCCGCAGTTGGATCCCCGCTTTCCCGTCAACCCGAGATTCTCGAGTTCAGGAAACTGCTCGGGGACATTCGGGTAAACCTGTCCCGGCTGTCCCGAACGTATGGTGAGCCAATGAGATTGCGATTCCATCAAGACCACGCAAATCACCGGTCGTATCGCTCGCCAGCCCGCGTCGAGGCTGAAGCCCTCTATCACATGGTCCAGGTCGGTGGGGATACCGTTGACAATGTCCGCGAGCTGATTGCCGTGCCACCCAAACTTGAGGAGTATGTGACGGATCCCAGTTTCCCCAATCGTGCCGATCAGAGGAGACTGCTCGCTTCACTGAGATTCCGGAAACAGGTGATGAAGGAATTCGAAGAGTTGGTCGTCGGGGAACGGTCGGCTGCTGTCGCGGCGGGCGCGAGCTCGGGAAGCTTCTGAGCCGCGCCCGCCGCGCGGCGTTCGGCGATCGGCATTCAGCCTTCAGCAGTCACGCCCACTTTTCTCCGCGCCCTCTGCGTCTTGGACCCCCGTCAGCTTGCAGAACGCCGCCGGGCGCGCCACGCCCGCAGCGGCCCGCAGCGTCACGAGGAAACTGCAGCTGTAGGTCGAGCGTAGAGTTCGCGCATGATCGACTGCTGACAAAAAAAGGGGGCGGCTTATCACAGCCGCCCCCAGCAGGATTCAGGGCGCGAATGAATTACAGCTTTTCCATAGCCTCTTCGGCCCTCTTAAGCGACCCGGCCACACGCAACAGACTAGGTTGAGAATCTGACGGCTTGCTTTTTCCCTGCGAAATGAATCTCCTCAATCGTGTTGTTATCTATCAAGACTTCGCTGTAATCGGATTTGCTCTTCAGATTCACCAGCTGCCCTTTCACCTGCCCGACTACCTTACGACCTTGGATTACCTCCACCTGACCGCTTTCCGTATTGGCCACGAGAAGATAATGGCCCGGTTTCAGCTCAAGATTCAGCAGTTTCGTCGTCTGGCTGAGGTCGAGAGGGGCAGAAAGTGTTTTGGCCAGAGCGGGCGCTGTCATCGCAAAAAGGCAAGCTAGAGCAACGAACGCAGACACACGTAGACGCATATGTGATTCTCCTCGTTTGTCTCCGGAGCGAGCCCGAATCCCGGGCGGAGGGTATCCCCATTCTACTCCATTCGGAAAGATGCGGAAAGAAAAGAGAGCCGTCGCGCGTTCGGGATAGAGTTTGCGAACCTGGTGCCGCCGGCATCAGCGACTTCCCGTGCCCTGACCATCTCAGATTCCGCTGCGGAAGGCTGGAAATCCCATGTCCAGGAATGTTGGTGCCGGAGGAGGGGGTCGAACCCACACGGTGCTAAGCACCACGAGATTTTGAGTCTCGCGCGTCTGCCAGTTCCGCCACTCCGGCTGAATCTTGGCGATTATACGGCGATTCCGGGCGATTGCACCACCGGCACCCAAGCGCCGTTTCCATGTGCCGAGGCGCGGAGCCTTCCCTTCAGTTCTGTCAGCGGGGCCGGAAGTGGAATGGCAATCCTGGCACCCTTTGTTCAGGCACAGGCAGGAGTGCCTGTGCTACCGTGCGCCCATCCGCGGACGGGGTTTACGACACGCATCCGGGGCGACGAGGCTGGTAGCGCGGAGTGGCGCACGTTCGATAGAATCAACGACGGGGCTGTGGGGGCGGGTTTCGACCCCCCCTCCGTGGCGCAACAAATCGATATGAGCGAATCGCAAAATCAGAACCTGCCGGATTTCGCGACGCCGATTCGGGCGCGGCGGCAAACCGTCGGCGTCCAGGTGGGCCGCGTGACGGTGGGCGGCGGCGCGCCCGTCGTCGTGCAATCGATGACGAACACCGATACGGCCGACGCGGCTGGTACCGCGCGGCAGTGCATCGAGCTGGCGCAGGCCGGCTCGGAGATGGTGCGCGTCACGGTAAACGTGCCGGAAGCGGCGGCGGCGGTGCCCGAGATCAAGCAGCGCATGCTCGACGCCGGGTGCACGGCTCCGCTCATCGGCGATTTCCATTACAACGGGCACGTGCTGCTGACGAAATACCCGGAATGCGCGCGGGCGCTCGACAAGTACCGCATCAATCCCGGGAACGTCGGCAAGGGCACGCGGCGCGACGAACAGTTTTCGACGATTTGCAAAGTCGCCGTGGACAACCAGAAGCCGGTTCGCATCGGCGTCAACGCCGGTTCGTTGAATCAGGAACTGGTGATGCGCAAGATGCAGGAAAACACCGACCGCGACCTGGGCCGCACATCGGAAGAGATCATCAACGAGTGCATGGTGCTTTCGGCGCTCGAATCCACCGAACTCGCCATCGCCACGGGCCTGCGCAAGGACCAGATCATCATCTCCTGCAAGATTTCCCGCCCGCGCGACCTGATCTCGAT
>OFHK01000222.1_pt1 | contig 18013 bp, 17 predicted proteins | sample 1521951 | NCBI WGS metagenome assembly OFHK01 (sample SAMEA2468436, study PRJEB22500) | soil metagenome | biome: Glassland; feature: Farmland; material: Clay | place: Australia | collected 2013-01-31 | depth 0.55 m
CGCCGGGACTTCCTCGTGAGCCGGGCCGCTGACATTCCCGCCGAGCACGGCGTCGACCTGGCTCTTGAGCGCTACCTCGCCGGATGCCGCGACAACGGCAGGCGCCCCAGCGTCCTCGCGCTGGCCGCGGAGCTCGGGATGAGCAACACCACCTTCCGCCGCCACTTTCCCCGGCACGCTCAGGAGATCTCCCAGGCCCGCTCCCGGCCCGAGCACCCAGGCAAGAGCGACACGCAGCCGAGCCCATACGACGTGCTGTCTGCCCGTAACGCCCGGCTGCGTCGCGCCAACCGCACGCTGACCGGCAACCTCAAACTCGCCGCCGCCCAGATCCAGCGCCTCGGCATCGAGAATGCCCTCCTCCGAGAAGCCCTCGAAGCCAGCAGCAATATCAGTCACATCGGCAAACACGGCAGGCAGGGACCTCGATTACCTGCAAGACAGGACACCAGCACGAGAACCGCCGAGGAGAACTACTGATCATGAACGTCAGCGTCGACCGTCCGAAAACATCGAAGCTGATCCTCGTGGAACTCTCGAAGCTCCCGCGCAAGCCCCACGGTTGCCCGCCCGAAGTCGAACGCAGCTGGGCCCGCCTGTTGGCTACGCACAAGTCGGTAAGCGGGCTCTTCACGACGTTGAACGACCTGCGCTCTGCGCAGAATGACCCACGCGGCGCGATCTCAGAGCTTCACCTCGACCAGGCTCGTGCTGCCATCGTCTTCACCGCAGCCGGCATCGACGCTTGCTTGCGCACACTTCTGCGCGATGCCCTGACTACCCTGCTGCTCAGCGGGGACGGGCCTGCCCACGGCGCATTCACCAGGCACTTCATGGGAAACCGCCTCAAGGGCGACCTGACCCAGGCAACGAAGAAGGCCATCGTCCACATCGATCCCCGAGCCGCCCTGATCGATCTATACGTGGAGGATCTCGCCGGCTCCAGCATCCAGGGCTGGAAAGATCTTGCCCGATGCCGTGACGCACTCGGAATCACCGGCGACGGACTAGAGGACGGCGACCTGCAGGCGCATCAGGACTTTTTTGATGCCCGCCATGAGGTTGTCCACGAACTTGACCTGATCGACCCCTCCGGCAAGGGAACCCGCAGCCGACGTCACCGAGACATCGTCATCGTCGGCCAGCAATGCGACCGCGCCCTGCACCTGCTGCACCGCTTCATCACTCCCACCTGCGTGACCGTCAAAGGCGTCCGCAAGGTCATAAGCGACCGAGAACCCTGACTCGGCCGCTTCGGTGGTCAACGGTCAGACTTGAAGCACCGCCACAACTTCATGATCGACCTGCGGGTCGACTCGCTAGACCGCGACGTGCTTGCCCTCTTGCGCGCGGCCGGCCTGCGGCGAGTGTTCGCCGGGGTGGAGACTTCCAACCCTGAGCAACTGGCCGCCTACAACAAGCGCTACACCCGCGCCGCCGAGCGCCGCGATTACATCCGCAGCCAGCTCGCGATGGCGCGCGAACTGGGCATTGACGTCGTACCTGGCATCATCACCTACCATGCTGATACCACCAGGCCCGAGCTGGCCGACGCGCTGGAGCTGATCGACTCCTGCGACATCGAGAGCGCGTTCTTCTTCCTCAACCGCCTGATCGCATATCCCGGCACACCCCTGTACCACCACTACCGGCAGCGGGGCTTGCTCAGCGTCGACTGGCCAATGCCACGCTGGGAGTTCACCGATCCGGAAATCGGTGAGATCGAGCGCGCGATGCTCGCTGCCGAGGCTGAGGGGCGGCCGTTCGCCGGACTCAGGCAGATGTTCGCCTCGCTGATCGGGGTTGCTGCGGCTACCGCGTGAGCCGTCAGGCGAGGCTCCATCTCGGTCCCTCCGGGGTATCGGCGACCGCGACGCCTATCACGGCCAGTTCATCGCGTAGCCGGTCTGCCTCGGCCCAGTCACGTGCCTTCCGGGCCTGCTCGCGGGCCTGGACCAGTTCCTCGACCGCCGCTTCGTCAACGACCCGGCCAGCGGGGGCCGGCTCTTCCGGCGGATCGGCCAGCCGCAGCCCGAGGAGCTGGCCGGCGACCGCGACCAGGACCGCCTTGTCATTGTCTGGCAGGACCGGGTCACGCAGGGCGGCCTGCACTTCGGCCAGCACCCGCGGCGTGTTCAGATCCTCGCTTGCCGCCGCGTCGATCTGCTCCAGCTTCACCGCTCCGGCCGCAGAGACCAGGCCGCGGGCCCCGGCCAGCGTCGCGGCGGCTGGAACGGGCGGCAGCCGTTCTGCGCGGCCGCGCAGGCGCCGCAGCGCGGAAACGGCCGCTTCAAGCCCGTCATCGGTCAGTTCGAGCTGGCTCGCGTAATGCGCGGTCAGCAGGAAGTAGCGGAACGCCAGTGGCGGCACCCCGGCTGCGGCCAGGTCCCGGATCGTGGGCATCCGGCCCGCCGACTTCGACAGCTTGGCGCCACCGGATAGCAAGAACTCGTTGTGCATCCACAGCCGGACCCAGTCATGCCCGTCATCAAGGAACGCCTCGGACTGGGCGATCTCGTTGACGTGGTGCAACTCCCGGTGATCCACCCCGCCGGTGTGGATGTCGAAATGCGGCCCGAGCAGGTCGATGCTCATCACCGAGCACTCCAGGTGCCAGCCGGGCACCCCCGGCCCCCACGGTGAATCCCAGCGCATGATCCGGCGCTGGCCGACCGGATCGGCACGCCAGATCGCGAAGTCCGCCGGCGATCGCTTTTCATCGGCGCTGACCCGCTTCCCGGCCTGCTGGCCTTCTTGCGGGATCAGGGCTAGCCGGCCGTAGCCGGGTGAGGTGGTGGTGTCGAAGTACAGCCCGGAGGCGATCTGGTAGGTATGCCCGCCGGCGTCCAGCTTGACCGCGAAGTCGATCATCTTCGGCACGTAGTCCGATGCCCGCGGGTACTCGTGCGCCCGGAGCACGTTGAGGGCTTCCATGTCCGCCATGAACATCGCTGTGTAATGGTCGGTGACTTCCCGCACCGACCGCTGCTCGGCGCGCGCGGCGACCTCGACCTTGTCCTCGCCCTCATCGCCATCGCCTACCGCGTGGCCGACATCGGTGATGTTGACGACCTGGGTGATGGCGAATCCCTTCCACTCCAGCATCCGGCGCAGCGTGTCGCTGAAAACGTACGCCCGCATGTTCCCCAGGTGCGGGTCGGAGTAGACCGTCGGGCCGCACGAGTACATCCTCACCTGGCCAGGCGTCGCGGGATGGAAGTCCGTTACCTGGCGCCCCAGGGAGTTGAAAAGCCGAATCTTCGCGCCAGGCGCGGCGGATTCGAGACCAGCGGCCGTCACGACCGTCCTTTCCGAGTTCGAAGAAATGCGGCGCGCGTCCAGGGTAGTCGCTTGCGCCGGGTCAGCGCCGACAGCGCGAGGGGCGGGCGGCGAGCATCGCGGACCGCTCGCGCGGTCTTCACCTGATCAGGCAACTCAGCGCCGGTCCGCGCCTTATGTGCGAACCTGGCGCCCTTTGACGGGCATCCGCCAGCCCCCGTCCGAGGTCGCCGGCCAGGGCGATTGCCGCCACGACTATCCTTTTCGACAAGTCGGCCCAGATTGCTGCTATCCGGCGCCGGCGGGTGCGGTGTGGCTCAGCCGCCGCTTGTCACGCTGCGCTGCCGGGCATGTGGACGGGAGGGCGGGTTGGCGATTCACCTATCCGGCATCAAGATCACGCTGTCCTGGTGAATTTCAACCTGGCATCGGCCCTGGCCGATCGGCGTTTTCACCGGCTGGCGTCCAGGCTACTGCTTCCCCGCTGGCTCGCGTATCAGGTACGACGGATGCGCGTCGCGTACTGGCCCGCGTTCCGCCGCCACTCGCCGAGGAAGCCCTGGCCGATGGTCGGGTGGGAACTGCTGGTCCTGACGGCCCGGTGGCGGTGCCTGCCATTCCACTACTTCAGGTACCGCCGCTACGACCCGGCCGTGACGCTCAGCCATGCCCTTGACCACCTTCCCGAGACTGTCCTCTATTACCGCATCCTGAACGCCGTGAATTGATCCACCATCAGCAGGTAGTACGCGCCTATGACCACCAAGGCCGCATCGCAGACGGCATCCTCGCCGACAACGGTGACCATGCTCTTGCAGTCGTTCGGCAGATGCTCGCGCGGCAGGACATAACGCTCGTCCACCTGCGCAACGTTGGCTACGGCTGTTACAACTGCCTGGTGCGGCGCGTGCGAGAAGTGTCATTTATCGGGTTCGGCTTCCCGACGCGTAGGCATTCTGGCCTGTGTGCCAGGTTGGTGGCTCTTCGAGGTTAACCGGGATTGTGTTGCCGCTTGATGGCGGAGTGTGAACGGCTGCTGGCTACCGGGGGTGACGGGCTGGAGCAGGGTTAGGGGTTGCCGGCTGGGTTCCGGTGTGGCGCCGTGATCGGGATGCCCGCGGCTTCTAAGGTCGGGCAGTACGGCGGAAGTACGGGCGCCGCGGCCGGTCCGGCGGCCCCGAGTACGGGAGCGGGACGTCCGCGGCCGGCTCTTCACCTTCTATTACTGGTGCGCCGCCCATGACGACATCCCCGAGTTGCTCACCCTCGCCCGCACCATCTCCCGGTGGGAAAACGAGCTAGTCAGCGCGGTACTGACCGGGGTGACGAATGCAAAGTCAGAGAGCCTGAACCGGATCGCGAAACTGGAGGCACGCCAGGCCTATTCCTTCCGGAACCCCGCGAACCAGCGCCGGGTCGCATCGCCTGCACCCGCAGCACCCGGCGAACACACAACGCAACCAGCCACCCATCACGCCTGGTAACCAGCCGAAAACCCGATCCCGGTTCGAAGAGCCGAAAATCCTCGCCGCAGGTCACCAGCAGCAAGTCCCCCGCCACCTCCCGCTGACGCTGAAGTCGCGCTCGGTTTCCGGCAGCCGCAGGCGTCACAGGGATTTTCAGTTGGAAAGGCGGCAGCAGGGCCCGTGAGCGACGGGACCTGAACGCTGTCACCGGCGTTCCCGAGCAGCGGCAGGCCGAAGTTCTCCTCGACCGTCCGCAGCAGGGAGTAGTGATCGGCGACGGTGGAGTCGACCCGGTGACCGACACCCTTGGCGATCACGATCATCGGCACATGCCCGCCGCCGTACAGCGTCCCGTCGGCCAGGTCACCGCCGCTGCCGGAGGAAGGTTGAGCGGCGTGGTCGGCGGATGGGCGAGTCAGGCCCGCCGCTCAGGTCCTGCGGCCAGTAGGGGGCGGACTGGATGCGGCCGAGCAGGAGCATGCCCCGGAGCTGGGCTCATGCCCCCAGGTACGCCTGCCGCACCCGATCGCTGACCAGCAGTTCCCCGGCGGGTCCCTGCACGTCGATGCGGCCGCCGGCCAGCACCACGCCCCACTGGGCGAGCTGCAGCGCCATGGTCGCGTTCTGCTCGACCAGCAGCACTGTCGTCCCCTGCTGGTTGATCTCGGAGATGACCCGGAAGACCTGGGCGGCCGCCAGCGGGGCCAGGCCGAGGCTGGGCTCGTCGAGGAGCAGCAGCCGGGGCTGGGTCATGGTCGCCCGGGCGATAGCCAGCATCTGCTGCTCGCCGCCGGACAGCAGGCCGGCCCGCTGGCCGAGCAGTCGCTGCAGGGCCGGGAACACCGACACCGCCCGCTCCACGGCGAAACCTAGCTCCGCCCTGCCCAGGCGGTGACCGCCAAGACGCAGGTTCTCCAGCACGGTGAGGCTGGCGAAGATGCGGCGGCCCTCGGGGCAGTGGCTGATGCCCAGGCCTACCCGACGGGAGGGGGGCAGCCGGGTGATGTCCCGGCCGCCAAACACGATGTGCCCTCCGACCGGTCGGACCAGGCCGGAGACCGCCTTGAGGGTGGTGCTCTTGCCGGCCCCGTTGGCCCCCAGGATGCAGGCCAGCGAGCCCTCGGCGATCCCGAACGAGATGTCCCGCACCGCCAGCACCGGCCCGTAGCCGCAGCTCAAGTCAGTCACCTGCAGCAGCACCTGCATCACCCCCGCCCAGGTAGGCGGCCAGCACGAGCGGGTCGCTGCGCACGTCGTCGGGGGTGCCCTCAGCGATCTTGCGGCCGAAGTCCATCACCGCAACCCGCGAGGACACCCCCATGACCAGGCGCATGTCGTGGTCGATTACCAGCACCGCGGCACCGAACTCGCCGGGGATGCGGCTCAGCACCTCAGCCAGCCAGGCCTTCTGCGACTCGATCAGCCCGGCGGCCGGCTCGTCAAGCAGCACCAGCGTCGGCCGGGGCATCAGCGCCCGGCCCAGGTCCACGAGCTTGCGCTCGCCGAAGGCGAGCGCATCGGCCCGGCGGCCGGCGATGGCGGTGATACCCAGGAATTCCAGCACTTCCGCTGCGCGGGTGCGGGCCGCCCGCTCGTGGCGGCGCATCGCCGGCGTGCGCAGCGTATCCCGCAGCACCCCGGTCCGGCAGCGGTGGTCGAACCCCACGATCAGGTTGTCGGTGACGCTCAGCCCGCCGAAGAGCGCGACGTTCTGGAAGCTGCGGGTGACGCCCCGCTGGATGACCCGGTGCGGCGGCAGGGTCAGCAGGTCGGTCCCCTCGTGCAGGACCCGGCCCTGCTGGGGGCGGTAGAGCCGGCTGATGACGTTGAGCACCGACGTCTTCCCGGCGCCGTTCGGGCCGATCAGGGCGGTGATGGCTTGGTCGGGCACGGTCAGGCTGAGGTCCTCGATGGCGTGCACGCCCCCGAAGGACAGCGACAGGCCCAAGATCTCAAGCATGTCAGCCCTCCCCCGGTGCACCGGCCGGTGACGCCGGCCCGGAAGGCGGTGACGCCGGCCCGGAAGGCGGTGACGCCGGCCCGGAAGGCGGTGACGCCGGCCCAAGATGCGGGGACTCCAGCCCAGGAAGCGGGGAGGCCGCGCCGGGAGGTGAGGACGCTGCCGCGCCGGCACCCCGGCCCCGCCCGCGGGTGGCCAGCCGGTACACCCGGCGCGGCAGGGCGGCCAGGCCGCCCGGCACGAGCAGCAGCACCAGCACCACGGCCGCGCCCAGGATCGTCTCGGAGAAGCCACCGAGCGAGGAGGACTCCTGCTGCACCACGACCAGCAGCGCGGCGCCGAGCAGCGAGCCCCACATCGAGGCGAGCCCGCCTACGATCACCGCTGCGAAGAAGAACAGTGACAGCGAGAAGGTGAACGAGTCCGGCTCCACGATGCCGTTATTCAGCGCGAACAGGCACCCGGCCAGCCCGGTGAAGAAGGAGCTGGCCGTGAACAGCACGACCTTCGTGCGCCCGGTGTTGATGCCCATGGTGGGGGCGGTGTCCTCGCTGTCCCGCACGGCCATGAACCGCCTGCCGGTGGGGCTGGTGAGCAGGCTGCGGATGGCCGCGGCCGACAGCGCCAGCACTACCAGGGCCAGGTAGTACAGGGGCACAGGGCTGCCCAGGCTGATACCGCCCAGGCTCTCGGGCGGGACGATGATGCCGGTGAACCCGCCGGTCAGGCCGCCGAGGTTGAGGGCGATCTGGGGCACGGCCACCCCGAAGCCGAGGGTGGCCACGGCCAGATAGTGGCTGCGCAGGCGCCCGGCGGGCAGGCCGAGCAGCAGCCCCGTCAGGCCGGTCGCCAGCCCAGCCGCGACCAGCACCACGATGAACGGTAGCCCGTAGCGGCTGGCCAGGATCGCCGTGGTGTACGCGCCGACCGCCAGCAGGCCGCCGTGCCCGATGGAGACCTGGCCTCCGTAGCCCATGAGCAGGTTCAGCGAGAGGGTGACCAGGCCGTAGATCAGCGCCTCGGTGGCCAGCCCCATGACCGGCGCGTTGCCCCCCTCGGCGAGCGGGAACACCACCGCCGCGGCCAGTACCACCGCCGTGGCCACAGCTGCGGGCAGGCTGGCGCGGCGCGGCGCCGCGCCAGCCCCGGCGAGGCGGAGTAGCGCAGCCACAGATGCCTCCCGGGTGCTCACTGGCGGACCTGGGCGGCTCTGCCGAACAGGCCCTGCGGCCGCAGGTACAAGACCATGACGATGAGGGCGAAGACCAGCGTCAGCTGGAGGTTCGTGGAGGCGTACCCGGCGATCAGGTTCGCCAGCACGCCCACGGCGAAGCCGCCCACAACGGCACCGGCCAGCGAGCCGAGCCCGCCGAGCACTGCAGCCGCGAAGGCGAACACCGCGATGTTGTCCATCATCGTCGGCGTGAGGCCGACGGACGGCGCGGCCAGCAGCGCGGCGACCCCGGTGACGGCCACGCCCGCCGCCCAGGACAGGCCAAGCACCCACCGCCGGGAGATGCCCATCAGCGAGGCGGTCTCCGGGTCCTCGGCCACCGCCCGTACCGCCAGCCCAAGCCTTGTCCGCTCGTAGAACGCGTACAGCACGAGCGCGATCACCACCGTGAGACCGGAGATGAACAAGTCATTGCGGTCGATGGAGACCGGGCCGGCCGCGATGCCGGCGCCGGACAGGACGCTGGGGAAGCCCTTGGGGCCGAACCCCCAGATCACCCCGGTCAGCCCTTCCACCAGCAGCAGCAGGCCGAGGGTCATCACGATGCTCACGATCGCTGGAGCACCCTCGACGCGGCGCAGGAACCCAGCCTCGGAGACGGCGCCGAGGGCGCCGCCGCCGAGGATCGCCAGCACCCAGGCCACGGCGGCTGGCAGCCCGAGCCCGGCGTGGACGGTCCAGGCGACCATGGCCACCACCGTCGCCATCGCCCCGTAGGCGAAGTTGACCACGTTCGAGGTCTTGAAAACGATGGTGAGCCCGAGCGCCGCCAGCGCGTAGATCCCGCCGAATCCCAGGGCCGAGACGACCAGCTGGGCGAACACAGTCATCTGCGGTAATCCTCCGGGGTCGCGCTGGCGGCGTCGGGTGGACGTGCCGGGATGTCAGCCCCCGGCCACCGGGACCCGGTGACCGCCCTCGGCCTTCACCATGAACATGTGCTGGATCCCGGTGTGGCTGGTGCTGGAGTAGCTGATCGTCCCGCCCAGCGTCTGCAGGTTCTGCAAGGTGTTGAGCGCGGCCTCATAGCTGTCGCGGGTGATCGTTCCCTTGATCGCCTTCAGCCCTGCCACCGCGACCTGCGCCTCGGTCCAGCCCCAGGCCGCGAAGACCGACGGCGGCTTGCCCGGCTGGTACTTGGACATGGCTGACAGGAATGCCTGCACCTGCGGGTTGCTGCTGCCGGTGAGCGGCGGGATGAAGGCACCGATGTAACTGCCGGGGAACTCCTGCGGGGCCGTGCTGAACATCTGCGGGATCGCCGAGACCTGGCTCATGATCCGCACCGGCTTGAACCCGACCGAGTTCAGCGCGTTGAGGAAGTCCGTGGTCGGCCCCGGGATCGCCAGGATGATGACCCCGTCCACCCCGGCCGCCTTGAACTGCGTCACCTGCGGCGAGAAGTCGGTCTGGGTGGGGTCGTAGGAGATGGCGAGCGCCGGCGCCAGCCCGGAGTTCTTCACGCCCTGGAAGAGGCTCTTCCCGAAATCGTCGTTCTGGTACAGCACTCCGACCTTGCGGAGGTGCAGTGACTGAGCGTAGCTGCCGAGCAGCTTGCCCTCGGTCAGGTACGACGGCCAGACGTTGTAGAGGTTCTTGCGGAACGTGCCGGAGAAAACGGTGGCGCCGGTCTGGATGCCGATGACCGGGACGTTGGCCGGGTCGAGCACGGTGAGGTCGGCTTCTGTCGTGGCCGTGCCGTTGACCGCCACTTCGGCGAACACGTTGTCGGTGTTGACCAGGGTACGGGTGTCCTGCAGGGCCACTGGGGGCTGGTACTGGTCATCAAGGCTGGTGAGCTTGAGCTTGCGCCCGTGGACGCCGCCCTGGGCGTTGACGTAGTCAAAGTATGCCTGGACGCCCGCGGTGGACTCACCGTAAAGGGCAGCGGGCCCCGTCTTGGGCACCGTCTGGCCGAACAAGATGGCGGTGGAGGTCACTCCGGGGGCGGTGGAGCCACTGCTGCCCGTTCCGGACCCGGAGCTGCCGCAGGCAGCCAGCAGCAGGGCCGCGGCGGACGAAATGGCAAGGACTGCCCCGCGCCGCGCAGAACGGCCGGGTCTGGGGGTGGTGATTCCCGGGACTAACATGCCTTCACTCCTTGCTCGCTCAGCCGACTGCAGAGGGTTTTGTATACTGACGACAGTGCAGCAGATCGTAACACAAGGGTGCATTACGGACGCTCCCTGTAACAGGGAACGAGCCAATTCGTAACGATTCCGTGGCCGCAGGCCCTGTATCTTCCTGGCTGTAAACGGCCCACCACTTTCGGTGACGCGTGCCGGTGATCCGTTTCAAGGCCGGGGAGCGCAAGGCCGATGTGATGGCTCCGTACCTGCAGGCGGCTGCCGGGGCCGGGCGGTCGCAGGTGGTTGCCATCGGGTGCGCGCAGGAGTTCCAGCTGGTGTGGACGGCGCGCAAGCGTGACACCGATCCGGGTGGCTGCCCGCAGTTCTCCTTCACCAGGGAGCAGCGCCGGGTGTCGGTGTTTTACGTCTACATCTTCGACGAGCAGATGGAGCCGGGGTTCATCAAGATCTGCACCTACTTCCCCTATCCGGTCAAGGTCTGGGTCTTCTCTGAACTTTTCAAGATCACGAAGGTCGGCGGTGGCCGTGGCGGCTATCTGTTGCCGGTTGCACGGGTCACGGCGTTGCGGACAAGTTCGGTGTTGCGGGCGTCGAGCCCGGTGAGCGCGTCACGGAGATCGACGGGTGTTCCGTGGGCGAGGGATGCGGCGATGCGCAGCATGCGGCGCTCGCTGCCTTCTCTGAACTAAAAACGATCATCAATATCCGCTGTTCCCGGGTCGTTTTCCGGAGGCATGAAGGATCGCGGTGGCCAGCCTTGCGATGTTGTCGTCATCGAGGCCGGTGAGGGTGTCCTGGAGATCGACGGGTATGCCGCCGGCCAGGCTTGCCGTGATCTTCAGCATCCGCTGTTCGCCCCCGGAGCAAGGGAGGCTTGAGCCCAGGGCGGCGATCGCGGCGGGCCAGTCGATGACAGCCACTGGCTGACCGCCGCCGATGCCGGGGTGGACGGTGATGAACCGGTTGGTGAAGTCGTCCCGGTGCAGCCAGGACTGGGTGATGAAGAGCTCGGCGGCGGCTTCGAGGCAGTACAGGCCCTGAGCGCGGGCGCGCAGTCCGGCGGCGAGCGCGGCGGGTGAGGTCATTGCGGCTCCTTGGCGGGGGCCGCGGTGCGGCCGGCGACGTCGGGGAAAGAGGGCATGCCGAGGCGGACCGCCTCACGGCGGCGGGCGACGAGGCCGTCGACCTGGGCCAATTTGTTGTTCGCGGCGGCGAGGCTGACCTTCAGGCCCTCGGCTTCGCCGGTCCAGCCTTCCCGCCGGGCCTCGCTGATGCGGGCGGTCAGGTTGTCGCGGATTTCTTCCAGTCGCGGGCGCTGGGCGGGGGCAACGCGGAGGAGCGGGCATCTGACACAGCTGTGCTCATGGATGCAACTGGTGCCGTATGCGCGCCCGCAGTCACCGAGGGCAAGCCTGCGGCGCTCGAAGTGGCCGAGGAACTCTTCCCATTCGGAATCGGTCGGGGCACGGTATTCTTCACTGGGCCGCAGTTCGCGGCGGCGGGCGATGAACGCCCGGTGGCCGTTGATGGCCTCTTCCGGATAGACCGCTTTATAGCCCATTGTCGTATTTATATCCTTGTGTCCGAGGATTAGCTGGGCGATATGCGGCGGCATCCCGTTCAGCACGGCCTCGGTGGTAAAGATTCTCCGGAAATCGTGGGGAGTGAACGTGAGGGGCATGCCGCTGGCGTCGGTCAGTCCGGTGGCGGCCAGGGCGAAGTTGAGCAGCCGGCGGATCCCGTCGATCCCTACGGGCCTGTTCTCGATGCCGATGCGACGCTGGAAGATCAGCGGCATCGGCGGCATCCAGACTCGTTCGTAGCGGTCGTAGGGTGCCACGAGGGGAACGGCCCCGCCCTGGTCGCGGACGCGGAGCAAGACGATGCTGAGAACGTCCGCCAGCTCCGGGGATATGACCAGGAGACGCTCCTGGTCGGTCTTGCTCGGGGCGATGTGCAGCAGCGGGATGAGCTGGCCGGTGGACGGGTGCCGGTACTGGACCAGGCTGTGGTGCGACAGCTCGGTCAGTTCCTCGATCCTGATGCCCGTATCGCGGAGAATCTCCACGACCGCCCAGGCCCAGAATGCTTTGTCTTCTTCCAGCCCCAGGTCCCGGCGTTTCCCGGTTTCCGGGTCTTCGGCCCAGGTGCGGCTGCTGCGCGTGGACAGCTGTGATCGCCGCAGCGTCGCCCCGCCGGCGGTGAACAGCTCCCCGGGCCGGGCGGCCCGCGCAGCTTCCAGGCGCGCTGCCGCTGCCTTCCGCGACTGGTCGACGGCGGTGACCAGGGCCGGCAGGACAGGCAGGCGTTCCCTGGTGCGCTGGTCCATCCGGGACTTGCGCCGGCTCTTTTCCTTGCGGAATGTGGCTCCCGCGTCGCGGAACGGGCAGGGCACGGCCCACTGGCCCCACCGGGCAGGGTCGTCCACCGCCCACTGCGCGATATCGAGATAAAACGCCCGGACCCTGATCACGTAGTCCGAGGAGCACATCCGCAGTTCCCGCGCTCCCGCCGCTGCTCCTTCCGCAGTGCGGGACTCCTTGGTCTGCAGCCGCTCCCGCCAGGCCGCCGCGACGTCAGGGGGAAGGCGCAGCGAGTCGATGCCGGGATGGTGGTTCTCCAGGTCTTTCCAGAACGCGCCCGCCAGCACCGTGGAAAGACCGCGCAAGGTGGTGTAGTCGATGGCGGGCTGGCGCTCGCGCAGGTAGTCCACGAGAAGGTCCCGGACGGGCCGGCAGGCGAGGTCGTACCGGTCGATCAGCTGCTCGGGGGTGAGCTGTCCCTGGAAATTCGGGTTGAACATCCGGACGGTGACCGGGGCGCCCGGCGGGAACACGCCCATCTCGTGCAGGAGCTGGTAAAACGACGGCCCTTTCCCTCCGGTGTTGGGGAACAGGGCGTCACTGATCTCCAGGAGTTCCAGGCAGTCCCCGACGGTGATGTCGGCGATCGTGCCTCCCTTGGCGGCAACGATGATGGCGACCCATTCCACGGCGGTGCGGGTTACCGAGTAGCTGGCCAGGCTGGCACTGCCCAGCTCCGCCAGCTTCGAGAAGCCGGCGGGATCACGGACGCGGGCCATCTCGCCGGACAGGTTCCGCGGGGTCGCCGTGGTCAGCAGCCAGCCCGTGCCGGGCCGTATGACATCAGCGCAGACCAGCTGCATCATGCCGACGCTGAGCTGTCTCTCGGCGCCGGCGTTGTCCTGCGCGATCCTGCCGGTATCGCGCAGCCACTGCGCGACCTGCGGCCGCCAGTCCGCGTGCCCGTCGCTGCCCGCGCCCGAGGCGTTCCACCTGTCCTGCCAGGTCCGGCCGGGCTGCGCGGCAAGCCAGTCCAGGACCCTGATCAGCCCGAACTTGCGGTAGCTCTGGCTGGAATAGTTGTCCAGGGCGAACGGCGGGGACAGCAGCCGGCTCAGCACTGCCGTCCGGTCCTGGCCGGTGAAGTCCCAGGAAGCCGCGGCCGGGCGAGGCGGGAACCGTTCCCGCAGGGCCGCGCCCTCCGTGCTGGGCAGCCTGGGCCCGGCGATCTTCGGGCGGGCATGAGAGCCTGTCGTCGTCACCACTGCTGCCTGCCGAACAGGACGTCCAGCGCCTCGGGCCGGTAGCCGTCCGCAGCCGTCGGCTCCGGGGGCTCCGGCGGCTCCTCCGCCCGACGCCGGTGATGGGCTATAACGTCATCGATGACGTCCTCGGCCGTCGGCGTCACGTAAATCTGCGTGGTCGAAAGCGACTGATGACCCAAAATCCACTGGACATCGACGATTGGGACAGCCGGGTCGCGTGCGAGGCGGTAGGCCGCAGTATGGCGCAAAGAATGGAGCGACCATCCTGTCCCGACGGCGGCGTTCGCCCGGTCGAACATCGCGCGGGCCGCGTGATAGCCCAGCGGCCGGAACGGCCTCCGCAGCGTCCACCACAGCGGGTCGTCCGGCCCGGCGGGCACCAGCCCGTGCATCTGCTGCTGGTAGAGCCGCAGCCACACGAATGCGTCCGGTGACGCGGGGAGTTGCTGCATCGCCCTGGATCCCTTGCGGATCACCGTGATCAGCTGCTGTCCGGGGTCGGCCCCCGAGCACAGGGCCGTAAGCAGCTCCGAGGCACGCGCTCCGGTGGACACCCAGAACGCCACGAGTGCCCGGTCCCGGTGCGAGGGCAGCCGGGCGAACAGCTCGTTGAACACCGAGTCCGGGATCTGCCTCGGGACACGGCGGGGAACCCGCGGCCGGAACAGGCCCGCCTTCTGCCGGGGGAACGGGTCCATCGGGTTGTGGTGCGCGTTCGCCCGGCCCGGCCTGGCCAGCGGAAACGGGTTCACGATCGGCCCGGTGCCAGCATCAAGGTGATAGGAGTAGAAGCTCCGGCAGACCGTCTCGCAGTGGGCCACCGTCGACGGCGCGTACTTCGCGGACGCGGGCCGCTTACCCGGCACCGAAGCCGGCACGGCCTGCTGGCGTCCGGGCTTGTCCGCGAGCTGGAGATGCCGGCAGAAGTCGCGGGCCTCGGTCCTCGTCGCTTGGTCCCACGGGACGTCCACGGCCCAGGTGAACCGGAACCAGCGGAGCAGTGCCAGCGAGTACGACCGCTGCGTCGTCGCCGGCCGCCCCGCCGCCTGCAGGTCCCGGAGGAACTCCGACACCGGCTCGACGCGGCCGCCACCGGGATCGCTCAGGCAGTACGGCTCCCACAGGTCCCCGGTCTCGACGAGCCCCCCGGCTGCGGGGACCACGAGCGCACCGAGATCCCGGGGACTGTCATCTTCTCCTTCAGCCATGAGCAGCGACCGTAACGACCGCCATCCCGGCGCGTCCGGAGATTGATCACCGGGACATCGTTAGTTCAGTCAACAGGTCGGAGCAGGGCAGCTGGCCTTGGTCGAGGCTGGTGATGACGTCGGGCCAGTCGATGACCGCTATCGGGGTGCCGTCGGCGGGGCCGGGGATGGTGTGCACGAAATGGCGGAGGAAGTCGTCACGCTGCAGCCATATGGCGTGGCCGATCAGGAGTTCGGCAGCTGCCTGGAGGCAGTGCAGGCCCTGGGCATGGGCGCGCAGCGCGGCGGGCAGGCTGGCGGCGGCTGTCATGAATGGTTCTTGCCGGGGATTGTGACGGCGCGGCTGGCGATGTCGGGGAAGCCGGGCATGCCGAGGTGAATGGTGGTGCGTCGCCGGGCGAGGTCGTCGAGCTGGGCGAGTTTCTGCCGGGCGGCGGCAAGGCTGACCTTCAGGCCCTCGGCCTCACCGAGCCAGCCCTCGCGCTGGGCTTCGTCGATGCGGGCCTGGAGGTTGCCGCACAGGCCGGCCAGCCGCGGCCGCTGGGCCGGGTCCGGCCGCAGCAGTGGGCACCGGATGCAGCTGTGCTCGTGGATGCAGCTGGTGCCGTAGGCCCGCCCGCAGTCGCCGAGCGCGACCTTGCGGCGCTGGAAGTGGCCGAGGAACTCCTCCCATTCGTCGTCAGTCGGCATCCGGTATTCGCCGCTGGGGCGGAGCGCGCGGCGGCGGGCGAGGAAGGCGCGGTGGCCGTTGATGGCTTCCTCGGGGTAGACGGCTACTGGCAACGTCGGATATTGGAACCGTCCGAATACCCCTCCCGGGAGCCGGAGTCCAGCTACCGCCACCCCTCCGCTTCCTCGGTGCGCTTGAAGGGGAACCGTCGATCGCCTCGACCGTCTGGCAGGCGGATCCAGCATCAGAAGGGATCGTGTCAGGGACATGCCTGGTCAGGCGACCGCTGCCTGAGGGTCCGAAACGCTATTCCGGTACCGCGACGACCTGGTGACCTGCGGTTTCTCGCCCGGCTGATGCAATACCCGAGGTTTCTTGTAGCCCATGGTGGTGTTGATGTCGGCGTGCCCGGCGACCAGCTGGGCGATGTGCGGCGGCATGCCGTTCATGACCGCGTCGGTGATGAAAATCCTGCGGAAATCGTGGGGAGTCAGGCGAAGCGGCTGGCTGGCGGCGTCGGTGAGCCCGGCGCCGGCCAGCGCGGTGTCCAGCAGCCTGCGGATGGCCGGGGCGCTGATCTGCCGGTTCTCCAGGCCGACGCGTTTTTGGAACAGGATCGGCATGGGCGGGCCGTAGATGCGTTCGTGGTAGTCGTAGGTGACCGCGAGCGGCACCGTGCCGGTGTTGTCGCGGATCCGGCAGATGATCGCGGACAGCACGTCGGCCAGCTCGGGGCTGACCACCAGCAGCCGCTCAGTGTCGGTCTTGGAGGGGACGATGTGCAGCAGCGGGATCAGCTCGCCGGTGCCCGGGGGTCGGTACTGGACCAGGCTGTGGTGGGTCAGCTCTGTTAGCTCCTCCACCCGGATGCCTGTCATCCGCAGTACTTCCACAGCCCCCCAGGCCCAGAACGCGTCACGTTCCTCGCGGGTGAGGTTGCGGCGCGGGCCGCCGTCGGGGTTCTCGGCCCACACGCTCGCCACGTTTGCCCGGGTGGTGGCGGTCCGCCGGAGCGCCTGCCCAGCGGCGGTAAACAGCTGTCCGGGGGCGGCGGCCCTCGCGGCGGCGAGGCGCCCGGCGGTGGCGTCGCGCTGGCTGCCGGTCGCGGCGATCAGCGCCGGAAGGATGGGCAGCCGCTCGCGGGTCCGCTGGTCCATGCGGGACTTGCGGCGGTCTGCGGTCTTCTTGTGCGGGATCTCGCCGGCCTTGACCGGGCAGGGCGCTGCCCACGGTCCCCACCGTGCCGGGTCGTCCATCGCCCACTGGGCGATGTCGAGGTAGAAGCTGCGCACGGCGGTCAGGCAGTTGGTGGCGCTCTCCCGCGGGCTGGCGATCTCGGCCAGGCTGCCGTCGGGCTGCCTGCGCCGGGTGGTCTTGGTCAGGACCCGCTGCTTCCACGCCGCCGCGGCCGGGGGGTCCAGGCGCAGCGAGCTGATCCCGGGATGATGGGTTTCCAGATCCGCCCAGAACAGGCGGCCGAGAGCGTCGGCCAGCCGCACCAGCGTCACGTAGTCCACGCTGGCCTGGCGTTCCCGCAGGTAGTCCGCCAGCAGGTCGCGTACCGGCCGGCAGACGATGCCGCACCGGTCGATCAGCTGGTCGACGCTGAGCCGGCGGTCCGCCGACAGCGCGCGCACGGTCGGCGCCGCGGAGCTGCCGAGGACGCCCGCGGCGTGCAGCAGCTGGTAGAAGTACGGGCTCTTGTAATGCGGGATCCGGCAGACCGCGGCGGCCGCGTCGAGGAGTTCCAGGCAATCGCCGATGGTGATGTCAGCGACCATGCCGCCCTTGGCGGCCATGATGACCGCGACCCGGTGCAAGGCCACCCGGGTCGTCGCCTCGCCGACCGGGCTGGCATCGCAGCGGGCGGCCAGGCCGGTCAGGCCGGCCGGGTCGCGGGTCCGGGCCATCTCAGCGGCCAGCCGCTTGGGAGTGGCCGTGGCCAGCAGCCAGCCGATGCCCGGGCGGATCACATCGGCGCAGATCAGCGACAGCAGCCCGGTGGTGACTACCCGGCCGTCCCAGGCGGTGACCGGGGGCATCGCGGCCGCGCGCCACCGGACCGGGAAGGCTCTCCAGTCAGCCCGGCCATCCTCGCCAGCGCCGCTGGCCTGCCATCTTTGCTGCCAGGTGACGCCCGGCTGGGCCTGGAGCCAGTCCAGCACGATTCTCATCCCGCGACGCCGGTTCTCCTCACCGGCCCGGCCGGCCACGGCGAACGGCGCCGCGGCCAGCAGCCCGTCCAGGTCCGCGCGCGCCAGCCGGGTCCGCGGCCAGGCGTCCGGGTCCGGGCGCGGCGGGAAGCGCCGCCGCAGCGCGCCGGCCTGGCCATCCGGCGGCCCGCTGCCTGGCCAGGGCGGCGCCGTGTCCATAAGCCGGCCCGGCCCGGTGCTCACCCCCGCCCCGGCCCGAACAGCCCGTTCGGCGATCCGGCCCGGTACCCGGCGGCGGCCGGCTCGGATGGCTTGGGCGGTGCCCCGCCACGCCGCTGGTGGAAGGCCAGCACACCGGCGATCACGTCCTCCGGCAGCGGCGACG
>OFHK01000223.1_pt1 | contig 18002 bp, 13 predicted proteins | sample 1521951 | NCBI WGS metagenome assembly OFHK01 (sample SAMEA2468436, study PRJEB22500) | soil metagenome | biome: Glassland; feature: Farmland; material: Clay | place: Australia | collected 2013-01-31 | depth 0.55 m
GTGTTGAGGGTGCCGCTCTCCAACCGCTCGGGCATCTCCTCGGGGGGAAGCTCCTGCGCCGAGCTCACCCCGGTGCCGCCGTAGACCAGCGGATCGAGGCGCAGCCCCACGCGCACGTAGAGGAACCCCGTCCCCTGCGGTCCGAGCAGCCCCTTGTGGCCGGGGGCGGCCCGGAGGTCGATCCCCATCTTCTCCACGTCGATGTGGAATCGGCCCGCGCTCTGGGCGGCGTCGAGAAGCAGCAGGATTCCTTCCTTGCGGCACCAGGGGCCGATCTCCTCGATCGGCTGGCGGGTGCCGGTGACGTTGGAGCAGTGGGAGAGGACCACCAGCCGGGTCCGCTCGGCGCAGGCCGCCTTGAGAGCGGCCGGATCGACGAAGCCGAAAGGATCTGCGGCGCCCTTGACCACCTGCACTCCCTTGTCCTGCAGGATGCGCAGGGGGCGGACCACCGCGTTGTGCTCCATGGTGCTGGTGACCACCCGGTCTCCGGGATGCAAGAGACCGAAGAGGGCGATGTTGATGGCGGCGGTGGCACTTGGAGTGAACGCCACGCGGGACGCATCGGCGATGCCGAAAAACTCGGCCGCAGCCTCCCGGGCCTCGTGGATCTCGCGGGCAGCGGCCAGCGCCAGGCGGTGCCCGCCGCGCCCCGGATTAGCGGGATTGCGAAGGGCATGGTCGACGGCACGGTAGACGGCTTCGGGCTTGGGATGGGAGGTCGCGGCGTTGTCGAGGTAGATGGCCATAAAACTTCGGGGCGGGGACCCCCGGTCCTGCGCAAAGGCAGCGTCTCGTGCTAGATTAAGACAGCCGCAGCGGCCGCCTCGGAGAGCCAAAAACTACCACCCTTCGCGGCGCTTGGCAACTCAATTCTCCGGCGGCTGCGGGGTGGAAAAACCAAAGAACTGCGCGGCAAAGAAGAGGTCGAGGGAGCCGGCGCGCATCGTTGCGAGTTCGCCCCCATATTAGCACCCTTGACCCGCTCTTGTAACGCCTTTCGTACTCTGCGGCGCCTCTTCGGAGGCAGGCGATCCGGAAAGGAGATTCACTCGGTAATTTTTTCGTGTGGGCCGCCTTGACACACGACATCTTGTGGTTTATTGTCACTTCGCCTACAGAATGTTGCGCCAATCGCCCGACAAACGGCACTTCGCCGTCGCCTGAAGCAGGCCATCAGAATCCAGAATTCCAACGAAAAGGAACCCGATCCGCATGAAAAAAGCTCCAATATCGACGAGCCTGCCCCTCTCCAAGAACGCCCTCACCGTCCTCGAACGCCGCTATCTCAAGCGCGACAGCGAAGGGCAAGTGCTGGAAACCGCCGCCGACATGTTCCACCGCGTCGCCGATGCCATCGCTGCCGCCGAGACGCGCTTCGCCTCGGGCCGCGACCCCGAAGCTCTCGCCTCCGATTTCTACAGGATGATGACAGGCCTCGAGTTTCTCCCCAACTCTCCGACCCTGATGAACGCCGGCCGCGAGCTCGGCCAGCTCTCGGCCTGTTTCGTGCTGCCGGTCGGCGACTCGATGGAGAGCATCTTCGAGGCGATCAAGCAGACCGCCCTCATCCACAAGAGCGGCGGCGGCACCGGCTTCTCCTTCTCGCGCATCCGCCCGGCCAACGACGTCGTCCTCTCGACCAAAGGCGTCTCCTCCGGGCCGCTCTCTTTCATGAAGGTCTTCGACGCCGCCACCGAGACGATCAAGCAGGGCGGCACCCGCCGCGGCGCCAACATGGGGATCATGCGTGTCGACCATCCCGACATCATGGACTTCATCATGTGCAAGCGCGACCAGACCGTCCTCACCAACTTCAACATCTCGGTCGGGCTCACCGAGGCGTTCATGGAGGCGGTCGAGACCGACGGCGAGTACGACATCGTCAACCCGCGAAGCGGCCAGCCGGTCAAGAAGATGCCGGCCCGCAAGGTCTTCGAGCACCTCGTCGACCTCGCCTGGACCAACGGCGAGCCCGGCATCATCTTCCTCGACCGTCTCAACCGCGACAACCCGACCCCGCAGGTCGGCGAGATCGAGGCCACCAACCCCTGCGGCGAGCAGCCGCTTCTGCCCTACGAATCGTGCAATCTCGGCTCGATCAACCTCGCCAAGCTGGTCGAGGATGGCGCGGTCGACTGGGAGCGCCTCAAGGAGCTCGTCCACGCCGCCACGCGCTTTCTCGACGACGTCATCGAGGTCAACAAGTACCCGATCCCGCAGATCGACGAGATGACGCGCGCCAACCGCAAGATCGGCCTCGGCGTCATGGGGTGGGCCGACATGCTCATCCTGCTCGGCCTCCCCTACAACAGCTCCGAGGCGGTCGAGCTCGGCGAGAAGGTGATGAAGTTCATCACCGACGAATCGCGCAAAGCATCAAGCGAGCTCGCCGGCGAGCGCGGCGCCTTTCCCAACTTCAAAGGCAGCGTCTTCGACGTCAAGGGAGCCAAGCCGGTGCGAAACGCCACCTGCACGACGATCGCCCCGACCGGGACGATCTCGATCATCGCCAACGCCTCGAGCGGCATCGAGCCGCTCTTCGCGGTCAGCTACGTGCGCCAGGTCCTCGACAAGGACATCCTCGTCGAGGTCCATCCGCTCTTCGAGAAAATCGCCCGCGAGCGCGGTTTCTACAGCCCGGAGCTGATGAAGAAGATCGCCGAGCACGGCACCGTGCAGGACATCGCCGAGGTCCCAGACGACCTGCGGCGGGTCTTCGTCACCAGTCACGACATCACCCCCGAGGACCACATCCGGATGCAGGCGGCCTTTCAGAAGCACACCGACAACGCCGTCAGCAAGACCGTCAACTTCACCCACGAGGCGACCCGCGAGGACGTCGCCACCGTCTACCGCCTCGCCCACCGGAAGGGGTGCAAGGGGGTGACGATCTACCGCGACGGCTCGCGCGACCAGCAGGTCCTCTCGGTAGCCAAAAAGGAAGAGAAGTCCCCGGCCGAGGACGCGATCCCGGTCGAGGCGCGCAAGGCGGGCAAAAAGCGCGACCGCCCGCGCGCCTTGAAGGGCGCCACCTACCAGATGGAAACCGGCTGCGGCCCGCTCTACGTCACCATCAACGAGGATGCCGACGGGCTCTTCGAGCTCTTCACCACCATGGGCAAGGCCGGCGGCTGCGCCGCGAGCCAGTGCGAGGCGATCGGCCGGCTCGTCTCGCTCGCCTGGAGAAGCGGCGTCCAGGCCCGCCAGGCGGTCAAGCAGCTGATCGGCATCACCTGCCACAAGCCCGCCGGCTTCGGAGACAACCGCATCACCTCCTGCGCCGACGCCGTCGCCAAGGCGATCCAGATGCACATGGCCGAGTTCATCGAGGACGAAGCCAAAAACGGCGGCGCCTGCCCCGAGTGCGGCGGGCCGGTCGAGCACGAAGGCGGGTGCTGCGTGTGCCACGCCTGCGGGTATTCGGAGTGTGCGTAAACAAAAGCACAGATAAACGCCATGAACGGCCTCCCCAAGGAGGCCGTTCGTTTTTTGGGCTATGGCAATAAAATATGAGATGATATAAAGAAAGTGGAACTTAGCTTCGGACAACCCTATGAACCGCGCACAAATCGTCCAAAGACTCAGCGAGCACAGAACGGAACTCGACGCTTTCGGCTCGGTATTGTGTCACCGGAATTCTCTCGCGGGGGGTTGCAGTGAAGAAAATAGCCAATGGGAAACATGGGAATGATGGGAGCGATGGGAACAAGCCCCTCCATGATTCCCAGAATTCCCATAACTCCCAGTCTTCGATTCTTCCTCCGAGGGGCGACTACAAGAACCTGCTCTCCTACCAGAAGTCGGCGGTGGTCTACCAGCTCACCTACCGGTTCTGCGAGCGGTTTCTCAAGCGAGGTGATCGTACCATCGATCAGATGGTGCAGGCGGCCCGCTCAGGCAAGCAGAATATCGTCGAGGGAAGCAAGGCCGCGGCCACCTCGAAGGAGATGGAGATCAAACTGACCAACGTGGCCCGCGCCAGCCTCGAAGAGTTGCTGGAGGATTACCGGGATTTTCTCAAGGTACGCGACCTTCCCGTTTGGGATAAAAACTCCAAGGAAGCCATCTTTGTCAGAAACCTCGCTCAAAAATCCCCTGTCTCTTATGAGTCCTATCGGGAGTTCGTAGAGACCCGCCCCGCCGGCGTGGTGCCCGCTGCCGGCGCCCCCACCGCCCGCGCCGCCCTCCCCGGCCTCGCCGCGCCGGCCAGCGGTCGCCCGGGCATCGGCAGGCGCGCGGCACAGCAGCTCGCCCGCGAGGAGCTGTCCAAGCCGGTCTACCACCCCAGCACCTCGCTGACGCAGCGCATCATCGACGCCATCCTCCGGCTGCTGGCCAGGATCGTGCATGGAGCCAACCTGGTGGTGCCGGGAGGGTGGTGGGGCCTCGTCGCCCTGGCAGCTCTCCTGGTGATCGTGGTGGCCGGCCTGCGTGCCTGGCTGGGCCCGGTCGGCCGGACCCATCGCGGCCGCGGCGCGCTGACCCCGCACGGGACCGCCCGCACCGCCCGCGATCACCGCACTGAAGCAGAACGCCTGGCGGACGCAGGCGACTACGCGACCGCGATCCGCGAGTGCGTCCGGGCGATCGCGGCGGAACTGGATGAACGCGGCGTCCTGCCGCCGCGCACCGGCCGGACAGCCGATGAGTTCGCCGAAGAGGCGGGCCATGTTCTGCCCGTACACGCCCCGGGGCTGCGGGCTGCCGCCCGGCTGTTCGACGAGGTCTGTTACGGCCAGCGCCCGGGTACCAGAGAAGGCTACGAACGCCTGCGCGAACTCGGCAAGCAGGTCATGGCCAGTGCGCCGCGGGTGGGCCGGGCTGAAGTGGCGCCATCGGCGGTCCTGGCGGGGGGCCGGGCGTCATGACCGCCGGCGGGACCGGTGCCGCCAGCGACTGGCGCCGCTGGCGTGCGCCTGTCATCCTGGTGGGCCTCATCCTGGCCGGCGGCGTGGTGGTCGCCATGCTGCAGGCCAGGCCCGCCGTCACGGGCCCGCTCGACCCGCAGGACGTCAGCCCCGCTGGCACCCATGCCCTGGCAGCGCTCCTGGCCGGGCAGGGCAGGCCGGTGATCAGGGTCGTGACGGCCGGGCAGGCGCTGGCGCAGAGCCAGCGGCAGGGCACCGCCCTGGTCATCACCGATCCCGGCGCACTCGGGCCCACCTCACTCGCGATGCTCGCCACGAGCCCCGCCGACCTGCTGATCGTCTCGCCTGGCAGGAACGCACTCAACGCCCTGGCCCCCGGGGTCACGCTGGCAGCCCGGGCCAGTGCGCCGGTAGCCAGCCTCCCGCCGCGGTGCGGCCTGCCAGCCGCCCGGCTGGCAGGCCCGGCCGACATGGGCGGTGTCGCGCTGCGCACGACCGTGTGGGGGGCGTGGCGCTGCTACCGGGCGAGTCTCCTGCCAGCACGCCGTGGCGCCGCCGGGGCGGCGGAGCCGGGCAGCGCGTTCCTGGTGCGCATCCGAAGCGACGGGCGCGCCGTCACCGTCCTGGGCACTGCCGCCCCGCTCACCAACGCCGGCCTGGGCCGCAATGGCAATGCCGCACTCGCGCTTGACCTGCTCGGCACCGATTCCCGTGTCATCTGGCTGGTGCCTCCCCCGGCCACGGCGGGGGGGTCCTCTCCAGCCAGCCTGATCCCGGGCCCGGTCTACCTGGTGGTCGCCGAACTCGGGGTGGCGCTGGTGCTGGCCGCGTTCTGGCGGGGCCGCAGGTTCGGCCCGCTGGTCTTCGAGCCGATGCCGGTGGTGGTCCGGGCCTCCGAAACGGTGGCGGGCCACGGCCGGCTCTACCGCTCGCGCCGGGCCCGCGGCCGGGCAGCGGCGGCGCTGCGCACCGCCGCCCTGACGCGGATCACCGCCCGGATCGGGTTGCCGAAGGAGGCGTCGCCGGAGGCGACCTGCCAGGAACTGGCAAGCCGGACCGGGCGCGGCGTGAACGACCTGCACGCGATGCTGTACGGGCCGCCCCCCGGCGACGACGCCGCGCTCGTGACTCTCGCGACTGATCTTGACTCCCTGGAAGGACAGGTGCTCACCCAGTGACTGCCGAATTCCCGCCCGCTGCCGGGCTGGACCCGATGGAGCCGCTCGTGCCCCACGCCGCGGATGCGCCAGTGCCGCTGGCGGTACCAGACAAGGACCCACGGTCCAGCCTCGAAGCCGTGCGTGTGGAGGTTGGCAAGGCTGTCGTCGGCCAGGACTCCGTGATCACCGGGCTGGTGATCTGCCTGCTCTGCCGGGGCCACGTTCTGCTGGAAGGCGTGCCAGGGGTGGCCAAGACGCTGCTGGTCCGGTCCCTGGCCAGCGCGCTGTCCCTGCGCAGCACCCGGGTCCAGTTCACCGCCGACCTGATGCCCGGCGACGTGACCGGCTCGCTGATCTATGACGCGAAGACGGCGCTCTTCCAGTTCCGGGAGGGCCCGGTCTTCACCAACCTGCTGCTCGCCGACGAAGTCAACCGGACCCCGCCCAAGACGCAGGCGGCGCTGCTGGAGGCGATGGAGGAACGCCAGGTCTCGGTGGAAGGAACCCCGCGCCCGCTGCCTGAGCCGTTCCTGGTCGCAGCCACCCAGAACCCCATCGAATACGAGGGGACCTATCCCCTGCCGGAGGCGCAACTGGACCGGTTCCTGGTCAAGCTCACCGTGGCCGCGCCGGCCCGTGAGCAGGAGATCGCGGTCCTGACCCGCCACGCGGGCGGGTTCGACCCCAGCGATCTCGGGGGAGCCGGGATCAGGCCGGTCGCCGACGCCGCCGGCCTGGCGGCCGCCCGGGCGGCGATCAGGCAGGTCCGGGTGGCTCCTGAGGTCACCGGGTACATCGTCGATCTGGCTCGTGCCACCCGGCAGTCCCCCTCGCTGCGGCTTGGTGTCTCGCCCCGCGGCGCAACCGCGCTCCAGGCGACCAGCCGGGCGTGGGCCTGGCTGGCTGGCCGGGACTATGTGATCCCTGACGACGTCAAGGCGCTGGCCCGGCCGACCCTGCGGCACCGGGTGCAGTTGCGGCCGGAGGCGGAACTGGAGGGCGCGACCGCCGACGGCGTGCTGGACACGGTGCTCGCCTCGGTGCCGGTGCCGCGATGACAGCCCGGCCCCGGGCGGGTGCACCCCAGCCACGCTCATCCCGGGCGCTGCTGCCGTGCGCGACCCGGCTGCCCTGGAGCGCACGGTGGCCCTGACCGGCCGGGCGGCGCTCGCCGCCCTGGTCGGCACCCTGGTGATCCTGGCGGCCCGTGACCTGGTGGCGCTGCTAGCGGTGAATGGGCTGCTGCTGACCGCGATCATCACCGACCTGGTGGTGGCGGCTCCCATCAAGCCGCTTCAGCTGGCCCGTGCCGGGGACATCAAGGTCCTGCTCGGCCAGAGCGCGGCGCTCACGCTCACCGTCACCAACCCCGGCCGCCGCACGCTGCGCGCCGACATCCGCGACGCGTGGCAGCCCAGTGCCGGGGCGCAGCCCCACCACCTGCGGGTGCACATCCCGGCCGGCACCCGCGCCGCGCTGGCCACCACCCTCACGCCTAGCCGCCGCGGCGACAAGGCCGCGGCCATGGTGACGATCCGCTCGCTGGGGCCGTTCGGGCTCGCCGGACGGCAGGCCAGGCGCCAGGCGCCGTGGACGGTGCGGGTGCTGCCACCGTTCCGCAGCCGCAGGCACCTGCCCGAGAAGCTGTCCCGGCTGCGCCAGCTCGACGGGCAGCACCGTGCCCTGCTGCGCGGGCAGGGCAGCGAGTTCGACTCCCTGCGGGAGTACGTGATCGGCGACGACGTCAGGTCCATTGACTGGCGCGCCGCGGCGCGCCGCGGGGACGTGATGGTGCGCACCTGGCGGCCGGAACGCGACCGGCGGATCCTGGTCGTGCTCGACACCGGCCGCACGTCCGCGGGCCGGGTCGCGGGAATCCCCCGGCTGGACACCTCCATGGACGCGACGCTCCTGCTGACCGCCCTTGCCTCACGGGCAGGCGACCGGGTTGATTTCCTCGCGTTCGACCGGCGGGTGCGGGCAAGAGTCGTGGGGGCCACCCGTTCTGCCGTGTTGTCTTCGGTTACCGAGGCGATGGCGAACATCGGCCCGGAACTGGTGGAGACCGACGCCGCCGCCCTTGCCAGCGCCGCGCTGACGACCGCGCGGCATCGCTCGCTGATCGTCCTGCTGACCGATCTCAACCCGGCCGCGATCACCGAAGGCCTGCTGCCCCGGCTGCCACTGCTGACCGCCCGGAACCAGGTGCGGGGCGCGGCGGTGGACGCCCCGGCGCTGCAGGCCGTGGCGGCGGGCCGCGGGGATGCGGCCGGCGTGTACGACGCGGCCGCCGCGGAACAGGCGCGGGCGGGCAGGCAGTGGATCTCGGCACTGCTGCAGCGGCTCGGCGCGCAGGTGGTGGACGCGCCACCGGACCGCCTGCCTTCCACCCTGGCCGACGCCTACCTGGAGCTGAAGGCCGCCGGCCGGCTGTGACCCCCGCATCTGCTGCCCTCGCACCTCCAGCCGGCGTTCATGTGAACCGCGTTCCTGTGAACCGCGTTCCTGTGAACCGCGTTCCTGTGAACCGCGCTCAGCCGGTGACTGGCAGCACGTCGGGTGCCTCCTCGATGTCCGCGTTCAGGCCGGCGGCAGCCGCCCGGCGGCCCGCCACGATCACGTAGCCGAGGAACGCGCACTCGGCGACCGCCCCGATCGTGATCCGCGCCCAGGTGGGCAGGGGGGATGGGGTGACGAAGGCCTCGATCGCACCCGAGACGAGCAGTACCACGACCAAGCCGAGGGCGATGGTGATGGACGCCCGGCCCTCCTCGGCGAATGCCCGGCTCCTGGGCCGCGGGCCCGGGTCGATGATGGTCCAGCCCAGCCGCAGCCCGGTGGCTGCCGCCAGGAACACGGCCGTCAGTTCCAGCATCCCGTGCGGGAGGATGAGCGCGAAGAACAGCACGCCCTTGCCATGGACGATCATCAGTGCGCCATCCACGCCGATGTTGGCGGCATTGCTGAACAGCACCAGGAGCGTGGGCAGGCCGAGCAGGATCCCGAAGATCAGCGTCTCGGCCGCGACCCAGGCGTTGTTGGTCCACACCTGGGCCGCGAACGCGGGCGCGGCGTACTGCGAGTAGTAGCCCTGGAACTGGTGATTTACGAGCTGCCTGACCTGCGCCTTAGGCGCCAGCGCCGCCTGGACCGCTGGCGAGCGGGCCACCCACCAGCCGACGAGGAAGGCGACGGCGAGGGAACCGAGCGCGGTCCCCAGCCACCACCAGCGGGCACGGTAGGCCATGGCGGGAAATGAGACCGCCGCAAAACGCCCGACCGTGCGCCACTGCGACGCGTGGGCGCCGGTCACCGCCGCCCGCGCCCTGGCCACCCGGCTTGACAGCGCCGCCGCCAGCACCGGGTCGTGAGCGGCGGACTGCACTGCCGACAGGTGGGTGGTCGTCCGCTGGTAGAGGGTGACCAGCTCATCGACCTCGTCGCCGGAAAGCCGGCGGCGGCGCTGGACCAGGGCGTCCAGCCGCCGCCATTCGGGCTCGTGCGCGGTCACGTAGGCGTCGACGTCCACCACAGGAGACTACTGCTGACGGGACCGTTAGCCTTAGCGGCAAACACAGGAGACTGGGGGCGAGGGTGGCCGAGGTCGTCACCGGTGAGGCTGTCGTCCTTGAGGTGCCCTGTGCCCGCTTTCCCAGCCGGCTGCTTGCCCTCGCGATCGACCTGCTGATCCAGTTCTTCCTCACCTTCGTTCTGTTCGTGCTCCTGGGGGTCGGTATAGCCAGCCAGGGTCTGGACGGGGCGGCGGCAGCCGCCGTCCTGCTCACGATCACCGTGCTGACCCTCGTCGGGTACCCGGTGATCTGGGAAACGGCCACCCGTGGCAGATCACCGGGTAAGTTCGCGGTGGGCCTGCGGGTGGTCAGCGACGACGGCAGCCCGGAACGGTTCCGGCAGGCGCTGGTACGCGGGCTCGCCACGATCGTGGATTTCTGGATTCCGCCGTTGTTCGGCGTTCCGGCGCTCGTCTGTTCGCTGCTGTCGGCCAGGGGCAAGCGTCTCGGCGACGTCTTCGCGGGCACCTTCGTCATCCAGCAGCGGCTGCCAAGCCGCCGGGCCATGATCGTCACGCCGTCCTGGATGCCGCCGGAACTGGCCGGCTGGGCGGCTGGGCTGGAACTGCCGGGGCTGACCGACCAGACGGCCGCCATGGCCCGCGGCTACCTCGGGCGCCTGGCCCAGCTGACCCCCAGCGCCCGCGCCGAACTCGGTGAGCGGATCGCCACGGCGGTCAGCAGGCAGGTCAGCCCTCCGCCACCGCCAGGCACGCCCATACCTGCCTATCTGGCAGCTGTGCTGGCCGAACGCAACCGCCGCGCGCATGCCCGGCTGACGCGGCCGACCAGCCCGGCCAGCCCCGCACCCCCGCCTTGGGCGCACCCCGCCGCACCCCCACTGTGGGGACAGCCCGCCGCACCCCCACCGTGGGCGCACCCCGCCACGCTCGCACTGTGGGCTCAGCCCGCCGCTGCGCCGGCCGGCCAGCCGCCCGCGCCCACCCCGGTCCCGTCAGCGTCCCGGTGGTCCGCGCCGACGTCGGATCCGGCCCCCGAATGGAAGAGCGCTGCCTGGGAAAGGGAACTACCGGGGCCTGGTCAGCCGGCCAAGCCCGCTAACCCGCCCGCACCGGCTGACCCCCCCACGCCAGCCGCGGGGGGATTCGTTCCGCCTCAGTAGCCCTACCGGGATGGGTCCGGGCTTGCCTGCCGAGGATGTCGCCATGCACCAGGAGCCACCCGCCCGCCGACATGCCCGCCGGCGGACGCGTGTGGCGGCGGCAGTGCTGGCGGCCGCCGTGGTGGGCGGGGCGGTGGTGATCGGCCGGCACACCTTGCTCCGGTCGCTCGCCTCGCTGGGCCAGCTCGATCTTGGCTGGTTCCTGCTCGCCGTCCTCTGCGAATGCGTGTCGCTCACCGCCTTCGGGCTCAGCCGCCGGCGGCTGCTGCGCGCGGACGGGCACCAGGCCACCTTCGTGTCGGTGATGGCCATCACCTACGCGGGCAACGCCCTGTCCATGTCCGTGCCGTTCGCCGGCGCGCAACTGGCTGCCGTCTTCTCCTACCGGCAGTTCCGCCGCCGTGGCCTCGACCCGGCGCTCACCGGCTGGGCGCTGGCCGTATCGGCGATCGCGTCGTCATCAGCGCTCGCGCTCATCCTGATCGCTGGCGCCGTGGCTGGCGGGGCGCCACTGGCCACTGCGATCGGTTTCGCTGGCGCTGCTGTTTTCGGCCTGCCCGCGGTGATCGTCCTGCTGGCCCTGCGCTACCCGCGGGCACGCGCCGCCGCGAACCAGGCTGTTGCCCGCCTCGTCCACGTCGCGCGGCGCCTGGTCCGTAAGCCGGGGATCGATCCGGCCGCCCTCGATGAGTTCCTCACCCGGCTGGCCAGCATCAGGCTCGGGTGGGCACGTTCGGCCGAGGTGTTCGGGCTGGCCGTCCTCAACTGGCTGGCCGACTGCGGCTGCCTGGCTTGTGCGATCCGCGCCACCGGCGGGCCGGTGCCCTGGCACGGCCTCATCCTCGCCTACGGTGCTGGCGCGGCGGCGGGCAGCACCGGGATCACCCCCGGCGGGTTCGGCCTGGTCGAGGTGACCCTGACCGCCGCGCTGGTGGCGGCCGGCATGAACACATCCAGCGCGCTGACCGCGGTATTCGCCTACCGGCTGGTCAATTTCTGGATGATCCTGCTCGGGGGCGGGATAGCCATGATCATCCTGACCCGGGCCAGAGAGCACCGGATCCGCCGTTACACCCGCGCGAAGGGGAAGGCGGGCGCGCGGGCGGGCGCCGCCGATCCGGTGCCCGGGGAGGGCAAGAGCCAGTCCCGGCTCCCATGATCGTAGTGCCTTACCTGCGTCAGGGGGACCCGGGGCTGAGGCCGGGAACGGCACAGACGGCAAAACCAGCAGCGCAGGCAGGCGGGACAACGGGCAACGGGCCAAAGGCCCGTTGGCAGGGGAGACCACCGGGTAACCCTCCCCAAAGCCCAGGGTTGGCCGGGCAGTCTTAGCGGTCTGCCTGTCGTGATCAAGCACAAGGTCTCGCTAATCACCGATGGTCACCTGGGTCTGCCAGTGGGTGGTCGCCCCTGACGGCTACCCCGGATGGGACACCATCGGCCAGCCTTCCGCCGGGCCACCATGGCCGGCAACGCAGGTTCGGTTCCCGGGATCGTGCCCGGCGTCTTGGCCATGCTCTGGCTCGCCATCTGTGTCCGGTCCCTGCGCTGACCGCGCTGGCGCCGGCTGCGCTCACGACAGGACGTGGTCAGTTCGGGCTGCTCGCGACCCGGATCGACCACACCGGGGTGAGTGCTGGCCAGGTGAGGTATGGGCTGTGGCCGGTTGGGGCTGTCCTGGCGACCCGGATCGACCACGTCGCGGTGACGGCTCGTCCCGCGTTATGAGATGTGGCCGGTTGGGGCTGTCCTGGCGACCCGGATCGACCACGTCGTTGAGGGGATGCGCTCGATACGGCCGGGGCGTGGTCAGTTGGGGCTGCTGCCGAGCGATCAAGCGCGAGGACGGCCAGTGGACGGCCAGTGGACGGCCAGTGGACGGCCTGGTGCCCGCCATCACCGTGCACCCCGCCACCGCAGCCGGGAATTGCCGCAGTCCTGCCCCGGGAGGACCCGCCGTCAGGGGGTTTGCCGCCAGGAGCTGAGGTACTCCTGCTGGGCGGGGGTGAGGGCGTCGATCCGGGTACCGGAGGACTCCAGGGTCAGGCGCGCGATCTGCTCGTCGATGGCGGGCGGCACGGCATGCACGCCGACCGGCAGGGCCTCGGCGCGGGCCAGCCAGCTGAGCACGAGCGCCTGGCTGGCGAAGGTCACATCCATGACCTGAGGCGGGTTGCCTTCCGCGGCAACCAGGTTCACCACCCGGCCTTCCGCGAGGAGCAGCAGCCGGCGGCCGTCGGGGAGCAGGTACTCATCGGTGTGCGGGCGCACTTCCCTGGTGAGCTTGACCGCCGTGTCGGTGAGCGCGCGGACATCGATTTCGACGTCGAAATGCCCGGCGTTGGCAAGGATCGCGCCATCGCGCAGGGCTGGCAGGTGCCCGGCCGCGATCACATCGCGCGATCCGGTGGCGGTGATGAACAGCTCGCCCACCGGCGCGGCCTGCGCCATGGGCAGGACCCGGAACCCGCGCAGCACCGCGTCCAGTGCCCGCACCGGGTTGACCTCGGTAACGATGACCTGGGCGCCGAGCCCTCGGGCAGCCTCCGCGATGCCACGCCCGCAGTCCCCGAAACCCGCCACCACCACCACCCGGCCGGCCAGCAGGATGTTGGTGGCCCGCAGGACGCCGTCGATGACCGACTGCCCGGTCCCGCAGGTGCTGTCGAACATGCGCTTGGTCGTCGTCGCGTCGGCCGCCACGGCCGGGAACGCCAGCGCCCCCTCCTCAGCCATCCGCCGCAGCCGGATCACGCCGGTGACGGTGGACTCACAGCCACCCCGTACCGCGGCCAGCAGTTCGGGGCGCTGTGCGTGCAGCGTGTTCACCAGGTCGCCGCCGTCGTCCACGACCAGGTCGGGTCCTGAGTCGAGCGCGTTGTGGATGTGCTCGTCGTAGGTGAGCCGGTCCACCCCCGCCCGGGCGAAGACCGCCACGCCATCGGCGGCGAGCGCGGCGGCAACTTCGTCCTGGGTGGACAGCGGGTTGGAGGCGGCCAGGAACACACTCGCCCCACCCGCCCGCAGCGCCTGGACCAGGCATGCCGTCTCCGCCGTCACGTGCAGGCAGGCCGCGACCGTCAGGCCCGACAGCGGCCGCTCGCTGGCAAAGGTGCCGGTGATCAGCCGCAGTACCGGCATGCTGCGCTGAGCCCAGCCGATCCGGGCCCGCCCGGCCTCAGCGAGCCCGGCATCGGCAATGTCGGAGGGCGAACCCTCGCTGACGGACATGGTCAGTAGCGGTAGTGCTCGGCCTTGTACGGGCCCTCCACCGCGATCCCGAGGTAGCTGGCCTGCTCCTTGGTCAGCTCGGTGAGCTTGACACCCAGCGCGTCCAGGTGCAGCCTCGCCACCTTCTCGTCGAGATGCTTGGGCAGGGTGTGCACGCCGACCGGGTAATCCCCGGGCCTGGTGTACATCTCGACCTGCGCGATCACCTGGTTAGTGAACGAATTCGACATAACGAAACTCGGGTGGCCGGTCGCGTTCCCCAGGTTGAGCAGGCGCCCCTCGGAGAGCACGATCACGCAGTGCCCGTCGGCGAACTGCCACTCGTCCACCTGGGGCTTGATGACAGCCCTGGTGACGCCGGGGACACGGGCCAGGCCCGCCATGTCGATCTCGTTGTCGAAGTGGCCGATGTTGCCGACGATCGCCTGGTGCTTCATCGCGCTCATGTGCTCGGCGGTGATGACGTCGCAGTTGCCGGTCGCGGTGACGAAGATGTCCGCGCTGGCGACCACCTCTTCCAGGGTGGTCACCTGGTAACCGTCCATCGCGGCCTGGAGGGCGCAGATGGGGTCGATCTCGGTGATGATCACCCGCGCGCCCTGGCCACGCAGTGACTCCGCACAGCCCTTGCCCACGTCGCCGTACCCGCAGACGACCGCGACCTTCCCGCCGATGAGCACGTCGGTGGCCCGCTTGATGCCGTCGATGAGGGAGTGCCGGCAGCCGTACTTGTTGTCGAACTTGGACTTGGTGACCGAGTCGTTGACATTGATGGCAGGGAAGAGCAGGGTGCCCTCCCTGGCCATCTCATAGAGCCGGTGCACGCCGGTGGTGGTCTCCTCGGTGACACCGATGATCCCTGCCCCCATCCGGGTGAACCGGGCCGGGTCAGCGGCCAGGCTCTCGCGCAGCAGCGCCAGGATGATGGCCATTTCCTCCGGGTCGTCCTCGGTGGCGGCAGGGACCGCGCCCGCCTTCTCGTATGCGGCACCCTTGTGCACCAGCAGCGTGGCGTCCCCGCCGTCGTCGAGGATCATGTTCGGGCCGTCCTCACCCGCCCAGGTCAGCGCCTGGCCGGTGCACCACCAGTACTCCTGGAGGGTCTCGCCCTTCCAGGCGAAGACGGGGATGCCCTTGGGGTCGTCGGGGGTCCCGTCCGGCCCGACCGCCACCGCCGCAGCCGCGTGGTCCTGGGTGGAGAAGATGTTGCAGCTCGCCCACCGCACCTGCGCACCAAGCGCGACCAGAGTCTCGATCAGCACCGCTGTCTGGATGGTCATGTGCAGCGATCCGGTGATCCGGGCACCCCGCAGCGGCCGCGCCCGCGCATACTCCTCCCGGACCGCCATCAGACCCGGCATCTCGTGCTCGGCGAGCGTGATCTCCTTGCGGCCGAACTCCGCGAGCGAAAGGTCAGCGACCTTGAACGCAGGCAGTTCCGTGGGCATGTGCACTCCTCATGTTGGGCTGCTGGTCTCAGTGGGACTGGTGTGCCTCGGCCGGTGCTCGCCGGGCGCAACACAACGACCGTAAGGGACGGAAGGCCACCAGCGCACGCGCCGGCGGCCGAATCTGACATAACAATGTTAGATTTCACCTATGCGCATCACGGAGGCCGCCCAGCGGCTCGGCACCTCGCCGCGGATGCTGCGCTACCGCGATCTTCTCGGCCTGCTCCCGCCGGTCCGCGAACCGGCGCCCGCCCGCAGGCCCGCCAGGAGCCGGCGGCCAGCCACCGCCGCGGCCGGCAGCCGCGCTGCCCGGACCGCCCCCGTACCCGTGACCGGTCCCGCCGCCCTCGCCGCCACCGGCCCCACCGCCCACCTCAGTGCGGGCCATCGGCAGTTCAGCGATGACGACCTCGCCGCGGTGGCACTCGCCCTCCAGATCGAGCAGCGATACGACATCAGCCCCGCCGCGCTGGCGTTCGGCCTGCGGGTCCTGACCGAGCCAGGGGTACGGGTGGAGGTAGCCGAACTCGGCCGCCGGATCGGGCGGATCCGCCCGCTGCCGGCCCGTGCGCTGGAATTCGAGAAGGAACGGGCGCTGCGCCTGCTCAGCCTCGTGCCCGGGCAGCGGCCCAGGGCCTGAACGCTCCCGGCTGGCCGGGCGGCTCCGGCACCCTTCAGCCGGGCCGGCCGCCGCCGGCGGCAGGCCGGCGGCGGACCGCACGCACCGCCGGGTCGGTCGCGTCTTCCCGGGACGATTGATACAGGTCGGGCTCGAGATAGATCATCTCGGCTATCGGCCCGGCGCGGCGGGTCCTGCGCTCGGCCGCGTCGATCCCCGCCGCGATCTGGTCGGCGCGGTCGGCCCGGCGGACCGCGATCTTCGCGGCGACCAGCAGGCTCTCCGGGCCCATGTGCAGGGTGCGCAGGTGGATCACCCGCTCTACCTCGGCGCCGGATTCCAGCGCGGCGACAATCGCGCGTACCACCTCGGCCCCGGCCGACTCACCGATGAGCAGGCTCTTCATCTCGACAGCGAGGATCACCGCGACGCAGGCCAGCAGCACGCCGACCGCCAGCGACCCCGCCCCGTCCCAGACCTCGTTGCCCGTGATCACGGTCAGCGCAACGCCGGTGGCCGCGAACAGCAGCCCCAGCAGCGCGGCCACGTCCTCCAGCAGGACCGCGGGAAGCTCCGGGGCCTTGGCCCGGCGGATGAAGGCAACCCAGCTGTGCTGGCCACGCACCCGGTTCGACTCATGCACAGCGGTGCGCAGGGAGAAGCTTTCCAGGCCGATCGCGACTGCCAGGACCACGAACGCGACTACCGGGGTCTGTATCGGCTGTGGGTGGGCGATCTTGTGGATTCCCTCGTAGCAGGAGAACGCGGCGCCGGCGGTGAAGAGGACCACTGCGACCACGAAGGCGTAGAAGTACCGCTCCCGGCCAAAGCCGAACGGGTGTTCCTCGGTCTGCGCCCGCTCTGACCGGCTACGTCCCAGCAGGAGCAGTGCCTGGTTGCAGCTGTCGGCGACAGAGTGCACGGACTCGGCGAACATCGACGCGGACCCGGTGACCGCGAACGCTGCGAACTTCGTCACCGCGATGCCGAGGTTGGCGCCGAGCGCCGCCAGAATGGCCCGCAGACCGGACTTCGCGGGGCCGGGATCGCTGGTAATGGCCGGACTCCTATGCGATGCGCGCCTTCAGTTCGGCGATGGCCGCGACCGGGCCCGGGTCAATGCCCTGGGCGATGGCGAGGTACACAGTCGCATAATCGATCAGCTGGACCAGGCTTGCCAGGCGCTCCAGCGGGCCGCCCCCGGCCGCGGCAAGCTCGGTGACCGGGATACCCCGCTCCGCCGCCAGCCGCGCTGACTCCGCCCGCCGCCGCGCCACCTGTGGATGCTCACGGCTGTCCCGGAGCAGCACCAGCCGCAGCGGGAGCGTGGGGCCACCGGCACCGGGCTGGTGTGGTCCCGGCGCGAACGGGCCATCGAAGGTGACGACCTGGTTGTGGTTGGCCTCGGGCAGAGCCCCGGACACCGCCGGGTACTTGGCGTTCTCATTGAGCTGGCAGGCGAACCGGTAGGCGGCCACGCCGGTCAGCGGCGAGGTTCCCCAGATCATCGGCAGGGTTCCCGACAACTCCAGCGCGAGCACCTTCGCCGGGTTGACGAACGCCTCGCTGTCGGGACGGCACAGGTGGGAGATGCGTTCCAGTTCGGTGGCGGCTGACTCGCAGGCGTCCGCATCCAGTTCAAGCAGGCCTAGCCGGCTCGCGATCGCCACCAGCGGCACCGACAGCCCCCACAGCGTTGACCGGGGCATGCCTGCGGACTGAACCCCGATGAACGGGGCGCGAGCCTGCTCGGCGATGGCCGCCAGCGGCGACCCCTCGCCACCGACCCCGATCAGCCGGCAGCCGCGCCGGACGGCAGCCGTCGCGGCCTCCAGGGTCTCCTCCGTCCCGCCCGAGCAGGACACGGCGATCACCAGGTCGGCGGCACCCACCCAGGCGGGAAGCTGATAATCGTGCCCGGCGAGGACCTAGGCCGGGCACCCGGGAGCGCAGATGGCAGCAAGGACGGCGCCCG
>OFHK01000225.1_pt1 | contig 17996 bp, 11 predicted proteins | sample 1521951 | NCBI WGS metagenome assembly OFHK01 (sample SAMEA2468436, study PRJEB22500) | soil metagenome | biome: Glassland; feature: Farmland; material: Clay | place: Australia | collected 2013-01-31 | depth 0.55 m
CTGGAAGGGCTCGAAGATCTTCTCTCTTTCCTGCTCGCTCAGGCCGTGCCCGGTGTCGGTCACGTCGAGCACTAGCTTGCTGTGCCGCTCGTCGGCCGCGTCTGATGTGTATAAGCGCCAGCCAACCTGCCGGGGTGGGGCCGCATCTCCCAGATTGGCGTTTCTCCATTCGCCAACGGAAGCGCCTACATCGCCGTCGATTTCCACCAGATGGAGAACAACCGCCCCTACGTTTTCCGCACCGACGATTTCGGCCACACCTGGACGAACATCACCGCCAATCTGCCCGAAGACACGCCGATACACGTCGTTCGCGAGGACCCGAACCGGCGCGGGCTGCTCGTCGCGGGCACCGACACCGGACTCTTCTACTCGATCGGCAAAGGGCCGTGGCAGGCGATTCACAACGGATTCCCCAATACGCCGGTCGACGACCTGAAGTTCGAAAAATCGGCGCACGATCTGGTGGTGGCGACCCACGGCCGCGGCGTCTTCGTGCTCGACGACCTGGCGCCGCTCGAACAATCCGACGGCGCACCGCCGTCGGGCCCGAAGCTTTTCACCCCGCTCCCGGCGACGCGCTGGGCGCTGTTTAATCGCCGCAGTTTCGATCTCACCGGTTTCGCCGCGCCGAATCCGCCCGCAGGCGCCCTGCTCGATTACTGGATTGACCGCGGCAACGGCTCAGCAGAATCCGAGGTGGAGATCACGATCACCGACGACGCCGGCCACCCGGTCCGCACGCTTCAGGCGCCCGGCGGCGGCGGATTCCACCGTGTCGTCTGGAACCTGACCTACGATCCTCCGCTCGAGCTGTTCGGTGAAGAGAATGCCGGCGGGGAAGGCCCCGGCTTCGGGGGCCCGGCGGTTTCGCCCGGGAAATATCGCGTAACCCTCAGCACCGGCGCGCGGACGCAATCGGAGACCCTTGAAGTCCTGCCCGATCCTCGCAGCCACGCCTCGGAGTCCGCCTTCCGCGAGCAAACGCGCGCGGGGCTTGAAGCACGCGACCTGGTCTCCTCGGTCAACCGGGAAATCAACCAGATCAACGCGCTGCGGCAGCAGCTCGAGACACTCGAATACGTACTGCTCACCGACACGAAGTCCGCATCCTATCAGCAGATGTTCGATGTGGCTCAAGGCTTCGGGCAATCGCTCGACCGGCTCGAGGAGCCCCTTTACAACCGCGCCGCGGGCCGCGACAGCAAGGCCTACCTCCATCACCTCTCGCGGCTGCACGATCGCGTGGTGCGGCTGCTGGCCACGATCGAGTCCGGCTACGCGCAGCCGCCCACGGAGGCGTCGCTCGAGGAGATGGCGATATTGAAGAGGCAAGTCGCCGAGCAGGAGCGGCGGTTTGAAAGCTTCACGCGCAAGGACCTCGTCACGGTCAATCGCGCGGCGGCGGCGAGCGGGGTGAGACAGTTGTTCGTTCCCCGCGCGCGGTAGACCTTGGGAGGCAAAACGGCTGGGGTTTGCCTGTGCGTTACGGCGAGGGAATCTGAACTTGGGATTGCGGGAATGGGGCAAAACCGCACGGGCTGAAGCTGGTGACACTGGGGGCCCTGGCTTGCGTCCGTAGTGCCCGCGAGATTGGTCGCGCGGTGAAGGGTATGCGCTACGCGAACAGGCGCTGGCGCGCCGTCTCGCAGATCGCCACGACGGCGGGATTCTTGAGGCGTTTCTCGACCGAGATGCCGTAGAAGCGCGCGCGCACGTTCTGAATGCGGCCGAGACGCACCAGGCGGTAACGCCGCATTTCGCGATCGAGCACCAGCGGTGATGCAAACACGCCCAGTCCCTTTTCTGCGAACGTTCGCAGCAGGCTGAAATCGTCGAACTCGCCAACCACCCGGGGCCGCACGCCGCTCGTCTGAAACCACTGATCGAGTTCGGCCCGCAAGGCCGCGCTTTCGGTAGGCAGGAGAACCGGCGCGCCGTCGAGCGAGCGTGGGTAGCCCCGGCGATAGCGCGAGGCGAGCCGCCGCTCAGCGTAGAATGCCACGCCGCATTCGCCGAGAAGATGATTGAAGGCGCGAACCCGCATCGCCGGACCCATCGGCGAATCGGTGAGAACCAGGTCCATCCCCTGCGTCGCCAGGTCGGCCAGCAACCGGTCGGGCGGATCCTCGCGGCAGATCAACTGCACCGGCTCGGGAAGATGAAAGGCCGGTTCAAGCAGGCGGTGCACGATGATCTTCGGCAGCACGTCGGCCACGCCCACCAGCAGCTTCGAGGGACGCCCGGTAGGCCGGCCCTTCAGAGCATCCTGCATCTCGCGGCCGGCGGCGAAAATCTCCTCGGCATAGCGAAACGCCAGCCGCCCCTCCTCGGTCAATACCAGCCGGCGGCCTGAGCGTTCGAAAAGCTTTTCACCGAGGCTGTCCTCGAGACGCTTGATCTGCGCGCTGATCGTCGGCGGCGCGAGCAACAATTCCGCCGACGCTTTCGTCACGCTGCCGGTGCGGGCGACGGTCCAGAAATAGTACAGGTGGTGGTAGTTCAGCCAGTCCATCGAAGGTTGTCTTCATTTTAGCGAAAATCTAATGAATTTCAAATCATTATCTACTTTTTGGAAACGCGATCCTCCTCTATTCTCACGGTCAAGAAGGGGCACGTTCCGGAACCCTTGGCTGGCCGCTCCCCTCGGATGGTCTTCTGGCGAGAGCAAGAACGCCAGGCGCAGGAACAGGGCCTTCCGGGAGCCGAATCGCGATGGACGGGTTCGGGCCGGCCCTCGTGGCCAGGGCGCGGGATTCTTGAACGATCGTTTCCCGCGCCCCGCCACGTGGGGTGTCTGGAAGTGGTGCACGACGGGAAGAGCCGGGCTTGGTTGCCGTGGCGAGCGGCGCTCGGCTTCACCAAAGAGGGGCAAAGAAGGGTTGTAAATCAGTGGGGAACCGTGCCGGGCCACCCCGCCCAGGCTCCGGCGCGGCATTCCGGGGAATCGCCAAGATTCCGGACTGGTAAGGCGCGCTTAACGAACGCGTAGGTTCGGGGCAGCGCACCACCCACCGGCCGGAGCACCAGCCCCCAAGAGCGATTCCCCGGACCCCTCCGGCTCACCGGGGTGATACGGGACGCCAGTACAAGGGAAATTCAGGAGGACAGTTTCAATGCCGATTCATACCATCCGCCATACGCGCCCTGCGATTGAGATCATTCGGCAGGGGAGGATACTGCTGGTTGACGAACGGGCCGACGAGCTCAAGCGGCTCGAGGCGATACTCGCTGCCGAGGGACACCGCGTGAAGCAGTGCAGTTCCTATGCCGAGGCAATCAATCACCTGACAGACGAATCTTTCGATATGGTCCTGATCGGTCAGGGATCGGGCTTCAACGAGGAACGAGAAGTGGCAGAGTGGGCGAGAGCGGTCGATTCGCAATTGCCGGTAGTCATGCTCCTCCGCGACAACAAGGTTCCCGAAGATGGAAACCAGTGGAGCGGCGATGTCTCCGAGTACGTGATGAAGCCGGTCTCGGCGGTCGAAGAGCGGCAATTGAAAGAGACTGTTCGACGTCACCTGAAGCCGCGAGGGGCGTTGGTAATCGGTTTCGAGAACCTTTCCTGAACCCCTCCACCCGCAGCCGGGTGGGCGGGGTCAATGCTTACCGGTAACCGCAGCGGGGCGGGGCGGGAAACTTTCACGCCTGTTCGGCTCGCTCGAGCAGCAACGTCCCCGAGCGCCACTCTTTCAATCTTCTCGCCGTCCGCCGCGGCATCACCGTCTGCCAGAAGCTCAGCATCCAGTCCATCGACATGCGCCGGTTGAGGCGCCGCGATTCCTCCATCAGATCGCGGAACTCGGCTTCCCGCCAGCCGAATGGCCGGAAGAAATCGCTGCCTTCGGCCGGGCCGAAGCGGAAAGCGGCGCCGGCGGCTTGGAGTTGTTTGCCCCAGGGACGTTTCATGAACTGAAGCACCTTAGGCGATGCAAGATCGGTGAGCCAGAAACGAAAGGTCCCCGCCGCGTGCAGATCGCGCGCCAGAGTGCCAACCTCCGCGGGATCGAGGTAAACGAGCAAACCCTCGCTGACGACGAGCGCGCGTTCTGCCCGCTTGGTCAGCCGCGCGAAAAAACGGCGCCGTTCCTCGCCTTCGCGCAAATCGATCGCGACCTGCTCCAGATGGCAGACAGGCTTCTCCGCCGCAAGTTTTTCTTGTTTGTACGCAATGATGCCCGGCAGGTCCGCTTCCACCCATTCGAGTGACGATGGCAGCGCCAGGCGGTATGGCCTGGCGTCGAGACCCGCGGCCAGGTTCAGCACCAGGCCGATCGATTCCCGTTTCACTCGTTCGACGATGATTTCATCGAACACGGCCGTGCGGACGATCATCGACCAGGACATCGACCGGCCCCGTCGCAGCGATCGCACAATACGCTCGCCCTGCTCGCCGGCCAGCCGCCGCGCGTAGGGATCGCGAAACAGGGCGTCCGGCCGCTCGCTTTCCATCGCCCGGTAGTACGCGACCCAGTGAGCGGTGTCACTCAGCGAGCTCATCACCTTGCGCGAATCGTCCATGGACGGAGTTCCTCACTCCCGGAAACGGCCGGAACCCGGCCAGCTTGCGCCGAAGGGCAGACCAGGAAAGACGGCAAGAGAAAGTACGGCCGGGTAAACCGCGCATGGCGGTTGCCCGGCCGCGGCTTTTCCTCGTAATAGAACGACGCTACAGCATTGCGCCCGATTCGCCTGCTTTGGCCACCGGGCGCGGAGCCACAGCCGGAATGTTTTCGTGCTGCATTTTCTGATTGAGCTGCGCCAGATCGGTCGAAACGATCGCCTTCCATTTCGCCACCCACCCGGCTACCTGCTTCTGGTAGACCTCGTAGAGGTCCCAATCCTGCTGTGGCGGGGCGGAATCGGCGCTATCGACGCCGTTGACCAGATAACCGATCTTGCTGTTGAGCGCGATCGGATAGTTCAGCATGTCTTCACTCGAGGTCGCCTTCGACTGGATCAGTGCATCTTCAACGGGGGTCATCTTCTGCTGCACGTCTTTCGCCGCGGTGATGATGTCCTTCGCTTTCGGATCGTCGCTCAGCCGCTTCTCCAGGGCGTCGAGCTGAGCGTTGACGTCGCGAATCTCGAGCACCGCGACGTGGTCCTGCTGCATCAGGTCGCGCAGCTTCGCGGTCAGATCGAATTGCCTTGCCAAGTCAGCCTCGCTCACCTTCTCACGTGGATCGGGAACGATCTGAATCGGGGCGGTGTAGTTCTTTCCCGCGACGGTGAGCCGAGCCTCGTATTGACCCGCGAGCGCGAGCGGGGCGAGCGGCCCTCCCTCGTCGTACACGGCGCAGGGCACGTCCGTCGGCATTTCATACCTCATGTCCCACACGAAACGGTTCAATCCCGGCTGGACCGGGAGTTCCTCGCCGTGCTCGTGCGTTTCGGGAAATTCGCCGGGGCAGCTCGGCGCCGTCTTCCGCTCGCTGGTGTACGAACGGATCACCTTGCCTTTCGCGTCGAGAATGTCGAGCGTGATTTCGCTCTCGGGCTTCGACTTCAGATAGTAATCGATGATCACCCCGTCGGGAGGGTTTTGACCAACGGCGGCGCCGGGAGGGACGTAACCCCCGCCGGAACGGAAGCGCACGGCGGGCGCCGGGTGGAACAAGTGGGCCGGTTCGTCAAGTGTAGCGGCGGCGAGCTGGCGCAGCGGGCTGATGTCGTCGAGTACCCAGAAGGCGCGGCCGTGGGTAGCGATGGCGAGGTCGCCATCCTTGATCTCGAGGTCACGCACCGGAACGGTCGGCAGGTTCAACTTGAGGGGCTGCCACAGCGCGCCGTCGTTGAAGGAGACGTAGACGCCGAGTTCGGTCCCGGCGAAGAGCAGGCCCGGGCGCTTGGGATCCTCGCGCACGGCGCGGACTATCGCTCCCTCCGGGATGCCGTTCGTGATCGAAGTCCACGTCTTGCCGTAATCGGTCGTTTTCCAGATGTAGGGCCGCAGATCGTCGTTTTTCAGACGGGTCACCGCCGCGTAGGCCGTGCCGGCGCTTTCCGGCGATGGCTCGATCAGGCTCACCTTGCTCCAGGCCGGCAAATCCTTCGGCGTGACGTTGTCCCAGTGCGCGCCGTCGTTGCGCGTCACCCAGATCAGGCCGTCGTCTGTGCCCGCCCAGATCAGGCCCTTCTCCTTCGGCGACTCGGCCACGGTGAAGATCAGATCGAAATATTCGGCGCTGGCCTGGTCCTTGGTAATCGGCCCGCCCGAGGGTCCCTGCTTGGACTTGTCGTTGCGGCTGAGGTCGGGACTGATGACGGTCCAGATCATGCCGCGATTGGTGGACTTGAAGAGCACCTGGCTGGCCAGGTAGATCGTGTTCGGATCCCACGGCGAGACGGCAAATCCCGGCACCCAGGAGAAGCGGTACTTCTGGTCGGCGGCCGGCCAGCCGTCAGGATCGTCCGGCCAGGGCGAGATGAGCAGCGACTGCTGGGTTCGATGATCGTAGCGGGACAGGATGCCGAAATAGGTGCCGCCGTAAACGATATTCGGGTCAGTGGGATCGGGAACCACATAGCCGCTTTCGCCGCCGCCAACGTCATACCAGTCCTGCCGGCCGATGTAGCCGTGCGCGGTGGCGCTGGCGATCGCGACGGTGGAATTGTCCTGCTGCGCTCCGTAGAGATAGTAGGGAAACCGGTTGTCGGTGGAGACGTGGTAGAACTGCGCGGTCGGCTGGTTGTCTTCCGTGCTCCAGGTCTTGCACCAGTCGGTCGAGATCGTCGCGCCGCCGTCGTTGGCCAGGATCATCCGGTTCGGATCCTTGGGATCGATCCACAGGTCGTGGTTGTCGCCATGCGGCGCGCGGACCCGATCCCACCGGTGTCCGCCATCGGTCGAGCGGTAAAAGCTCACATTCAGAATGTAAACAGTCCCGACGTTTTTCGGGTCGGCGAAGATGTGCGTGAAATACCACGCCCGCTGCCGGAACTGATGGTCACCGTTGACGAAGTGCCAGTTTCCTCCGGCGTTGTCGGAAACGTAGAGTCCGCCCTTCTGCGCCTCGATCCGTGCGTACACCGTGCTCGAATCGACTCCCACCGCGAGGCCGGTGCGGCCAAGAAGCCCTTCCGGCAATCCGTGGCCCTTGAGCTGGGTCCACGTGGCGCCTTCATCGCTGGATTTGTAGATTCCACTGCCGGGCCCGCCGCTCGAGAAGCTCCAGGGCGTGCGCAGTTCCTGATACAGCGCCGCGTAGACGATTCGCGGATTGTGCGGGTCGAACACCAGATCGACCGCGCCCGTCTTGTCGTCCTTGTAGAGCACCTTTGCCCATGTCTTGCCGCCATCGGTCGAACGGAAGACGCCGCGCTCTGCGTTCGGGCCGTAGGCGTGTCCGATCGCGGCCACCAGCACCAGGTTCGGATCGCGCGGATCGATCAGCACCTTGGCGATGTGGCGCGTGTCCTCGAGTCCGATGTGGGTCCAGTTCTTGCCGCCGTCGGTGGATTTCCACATTCCATTTCCGTAGGTGATGTCGCTTCGCAGTCCCGGCTCGCCCGTGCCGACGTAGATCACGTTCGCATCCGATGGCGCGACGGCGATCGCGCCGATGTTTTCCAGATGAGCCTTGTCGGAGACCGGCGTCCATTTGTCGCCGGCGTTCGTCGTCTTCCACACTCCTCCGGCCACCGCGCCCATGTAGAACACCTGGCTGTTGCCGGGAACGCCGGCCACCGCCTCGACGCGCCCTCCGCGGAACGGCCCCAGCAGGCGCCATTTCATCCCGGCAAGCGAGTCCTTGCCGAGCGTCTGCGCGCGCGCCGGCACGCCGATACTGGCGGCAGCCAGCAGCAACAGAACGATTGCGCGGAAATTCCATCGAGGCGATTGCTTTGTCGACATTCTCGGCTCCTTGGAGATCCGGTAGGAATACGTTCAACGCTTGCGAAATCGCACTAGTTAGCAGATGCCGCCCGCAACGTCAATTCAACTCTCGCGGAACACTTCCCGTGCCGGTCGTCACCCGGCCCGACTCGAACAGAAATCACCGGGAGGGAGGGAGAAGCGAGGTGCCCGGCTTCCGGCCGTTCCGCAGGATCTCGAGCTTACTTCGGAAAGCTCGGGCCACGAGCGCCGGAACAGACGGCCGGCGCCCGTATCTTTCGTGCCGGCCGAATCTCATTTCCCTTCGAGCGCCGCCTGCCAGTTCGTCACCAGGGTGAGCAACGTGCCGGTCTCGGTATTGCCGGGAACCGGCACCGGCAGGAGCAAGCGCTTGGCGCCGGGAGTAAAGCAGCGCAGACCGCCGATTTTCACGTCCGATTCCACGCGGTGACCGCCGAGCAACTGGCGCGGCTTGCCCACTTCGATCGTCTTTCCCCGGCTGCGCATGTCGACCGCGAACAGCCTGCCTCCCGGCGTTTCGTAGGCCAGTTCGTCGCGCCCGTGCACCCAGCCGCCGGTCACCACACCAATCGTCGAAATCTGCTGCGGGGCGCCACCGCCGGGAAAGGGAATCACGTAGAGCTGGTTCACGCCGGATTCGTCCGACATGTAGGCGAACCAGCGCCCGTCGGCCGAGAACGTGCCGCCGCTCTCGTTGTACGGGGAGGACAGAAGGGGATAGGGCTTTTGCTTGCCTCTCGCCGGCAGGATCCAGATGTCCAGGCCATTGTTTCCGGGAACGTCCACGGCCATCAGCCGGCCGTCGGGCGACCATGCCGTCGGCTCGGCTTCGCGGCCGGACGACAGTTTCAGGGCCTGTGATGTGCCGATTGCCGCGCGCATGTACAGATTGGTTGTTCCGTCGTCATAGGCCACCTGGCTGCCATCGGGCGACCAGACCGGGTCGGCGAAGCTGCCCTTTGCCGGTGTGAGCCGGCGGCGGACCCCGTTCTCGAGGCCGTAGATCCAGATGGGGGAACTGCCGCCCTCGTCCTGGACTTTCACAGCGGCCCAGCGACCATCCGGCGACACCGCCATCGAGGCGAATTCCTCGGGTTTGCCGACGGTTCCGAGTTCCTTGCCTTCGGCCGAGAACCAGGTGAGTTGCGTGAGGGGGCGCCGGGTGTCGGCTTGGTAGAGCAACAACCCGGCCTTGGAAAAGGAAAATTCTCCGGCTCCGCCTTCGGTGGCGCGCACGTCCTTGGCGACGGTGACGGGCTGGCCGCGGAGCTGCAAGCCTGCCGCGCTGAAGCGCTGGACCATCAAATTGCCGTTGCGCAAGAAAGCCAGGTAGCCCGGCTCGAGGTAACGGGCCTCGCTGTCTCCGTGGAGCAGCAGCTGGGTCCGGCCCGTCTGGATGTCGAGCGCGTAGATGCCCTTTTGCTCGCTGGGACCGTTCATTTTCGCCAGGAACAGCACGTACCTTCCTCCCGGCAGGAAATGCGGCAGGCGGTGCGAAATGGCCGCGCTGGCCGGGACGCTCACCTGGATGGGTGTGCCGCCGACGGCCGGCACGCGGTAGAGACCGCCGCTCGGCACCGGCGCGAAGACGATCATCCCCTGCTCGTTCCATGTCCCGCCGCGGCCGCCCGGCGCGGCGCAGATCGTGAGAACCATTCCGCTCGACAGGTCGATCCGCTCCAGCATGTGGTTGGCGAAGAATGCGATCGAGCCGCCATCGGGCGACCAGAACGGATAACTGGCTCCTTCGGTTCCCGCGAGCGGCTTCCACTCCGCGCCCTCGGCCGCTCGCAGCCAGAGCCGCGGCCTCTCGTCCCCCTTCGAACCGACCACCGCCAGCCGTTGCCCGTCGGGGGAAAACGTGATGGAGGCGCCACCGGGGCTCAATTCAAAATGCTCCGGCAGTTTGATGACCGCCCGGAGCATCGGCTCGGGCATGTGTCGGGCCGGCCGCAGCGTGTAGGCAATGATCATCCCGACGGCCAGGACCAGTGCTCCGATCGCCGTCCACCACGCCAGGCGCTCGACGCTCGGCCGGTGCCCGTGGTCGGCCAACGGCGCGCCGGCCACCGAGAGTCGGTCGCGGATCCATTTCAATTCCACCTCCAGATCGTGCGCCGACTGCAATCGCTCGGTCGGATCCTTGGCCAGGCAGGCGCGCACCAGCCGGTCGAGCGCGGCCGGCGTCTCCGGCCGCAGCGAAGCGATTGACGGCGGCTCGCTTCCCAGCACCGCGGCGATCACTCCCGGCGGAGACGTTACCAGGAAGGCGTTTCTGCCCGCCGCCATTTCGTAGAGAATCGCGCCGAAGGCGAAGATGTCGCTCTTCGCGTCGGCGTCTTGCCCGTCGATCTGCTCGGGAGCGGTGCAGCCGAGCGCGGAGGCGGATATTTCGGCCGCGGTGGCCTGGCTTGGGGCCGGCGAGCCGGAAGCCCCGCCGGCCAGCGAAATGGGATCGCGCGCCGGTGCCTGGCCGAAGTCGAGCAGTTTCACGCCGCTATCGGTCAGCAGGATGTTGGTCGGCTTCAGGCCGCCGTGAATCACGCCCTGGGCGTGGGCCGCGCCCAGCGCCTCGGCCATCTGGATGCCGAGGCCCAGGGTCTCGTGAATCGAGAGGGCGCCCTTTTCGAGCCGCGCCGCGAGTGTTTCGCCCTCGACGTATTCCATCACCAGGAATTCGACACCCTTGCGGAGCTCCAGATCGTACAGCGCGCGGATTTGCGGGTGCTGGAGCCGGATGGCCGCCCGGACGTCGTGTTCGAGCTTCCGGCGCCGTTCGCTGCTATCGGGCACGCCTCGCACGAACACTTTGATGGCGACGTCGCGGCCGCGCTGCGTGTCGCGGGCCCGGTACACACGGCTCCTTGCCCCCACGCCAAGCGGCGCGAGGATTTCGTATGGTCCGAGTCTTGTGCCCACCGAGAGTTCCACGCCTTGCTGCCCCTGTCGCGAGACGGCTTGAATTCACCGTTCTTGGTAGAAGGATTGGCCCATGTTATGCCTTGGCGTTTGGGCAAGTAAAGCGCGGAGTGGTTCCGGCCGGGGCGCGCATCCTGCCCCCTGGACTAAGTGCCGCCGGTTCAGTGCAGGCTGTCGAGGTAGCCGACCAGGGCCTTCATCTGCGCATCGGGCAGGTTGAAGCTGGGCATCCCGGCCTTGGAAATGGCCGGGGGAGGGCTGTGAATGATCGAGGCGACCTTTTCCGCGCCACGTTTTTTCACCACACCAATGAGCTTCGGAGCGATCGCCGTGCCCACTGCCCCTGCGCCGTGGCAGGTGCTGCAGCCCTGATCCGCGAAAATCTTCTTCCCCTGCGCCACTTGCGGATTCGCCGCCGCAGCTTTCGACGGGATCGCGCCGATCATTTCCACCTCGAACGGGGCGGCCATGTAGCGCACGTCCATCTCCTGCTGCAGCGACAGCTCCTTCGCCACCGACGGGTCCATCGCGTCCTGCCGATAACTCAATTCTCCCAGCCCTCCGGCCAGCAGCAGCGTCAGCACCATCGCCGTGATCGCCGCCGGCCGCCGCCGCGGCGCCCGCTCCGGATTCCGGTCGAGGAACGGCCACAGGAAAAACACCGCCAGGCCCACCGCCGGAATCACCATCACCCCCACCACTTCCATGCGCCCTTGCCAGAATTTCAGCCATTCGAAAAACGGCCGGTAATACCATTCCGGGCGCGGCAGGTATTGCGTATTCGCCGGATCGGCCTTCGGTCCGAGATCGGCCGGGCGATAGTAGGCCAGCAGGCCGATCGTCAGGATCACCAACGTGACGAACACGATGTCCTTCGCCACCTGCCGCGGATAAAACGCCTCGGTCTTTTGCCGGATCTTCTCGGGATCGCCCTTGGACGGCCCGGCCGCGCCCGCCTTGCGGAACAGGTAGATGTGCACCGCGACGAAACCGAAAATCGCCGCCGGCAGCAGGAAAACGTGAACCACGAAAAAGCGCGAGAGCGTCAGCGTGCCCATGCTGCTGCCGCCAAGCAGCGCTTCCTTGAGCTGCGGCCCGATCCAGGGAACCAGGCTGATCAGGTTCGTGCCGACGGTCGTCGCGAAGTAGGCGCGCTGGTCCCACGGCAGCAGGTAGCCAGTGAACGCCATCGAGAGCATCAGGAGAAACAGCACCCCGCCCGACATCCAGAGCAGTTCCCGCCGCCGCTTGTAGGCGCCGTAGAAGAACACCTGCGACATGTGCAGAACCAGCAGGATCATCAGCGCGCTCGCGCCGTACACGTGGAGGCTCCGGATGAACGAACCGCCGGTGACCACCTTCGTGATGTAGGCCACCGTCGTGTGCGCGTGATCGGCCGAGGGAACGTAGTACATCGCCAGAAACACGCCGGTGATCACCTGCGACAGGAAAACGAAAAGCAGCGCCGAACCGAAAACGTACGCGTACTTCGCCCCGCCCGGAATCGGCTCGTCAAGCGCCTCCCGCAACAGGCCGTCGATGCCGGTCCGCCGGTCGAGCCAGCTGTAGAAGCGATCCGTCAGTCCCGGTTTCGGCCGCGGTGCGCCCGGCGCCGGTGAAGCCGCGCTGTGCATGGATCCCGTTCTCCCCTCCTCAGCCCATCACTTCACGATTCGTGATCAGTTCGCGGAAATATTCGTAGAGAACCATCAGCTTGCCGTTCTCCACCTTGTGCGGCAGCGGATCGAGTCCCCGCAGCGCCGGCCCCCGCACCAGCGATCCGTCGGCGGCGAAAATACTGCCATGGCAAGGGCACAGAAACTGCTCGTCCTTGCTGTCGTAATGCACCATGCAACCCAGATGCGGGCACACCGGCGAAAGCACCCGCACGCCGCCATTCTTGCCCTTGGGCCAGGGAATCACGAACACCGATTTCTGCGAGTAGATCTCACGCCACGCGTCCGACTGTTCGACGTCCAGCGGACGTTCCACCGGCCCCCCGAGCGAGGCGAAATCGCTCATCGAGCCGGCATCGGCCCATTTTGTCTCGGTCGTCGTCCGGAACACGGGGAAGAGCACGAATCGGAACAGCGGCACCGAGAGCAGCGCCCCGACTACGAATGTGCCCACTCCGAGCAGCAGCGCGAAAAACGAACGCCTGCCCGGAAACTCCGGCTTCTCGGGCGCGCCGGGCATCCGGGACGGCGTTGGTCTGTCTGGAGGCCAATCGACCATCGATTTACCGTTCCCTTCTGGCAATCTGGTTTGCTATCCCCAAAGCTCCCGCCCGCAACGCAGATGCCTGGGGGCACGCGAACCGCTGTTCATACATGCGCTATGGGGACCTGGGTGCAAGTAGCGATGTTGGTCGGCCGGCGAAATCCATTCGCTGCCGGACGGCTCCCATTCCGGTTCGATGCACGGCCGGGCTTCGGCGTTTGGCGGTCGCGCCGGTCGCCGCGCTACGGCTGCACGTTGGTGAACACCTTTGCGCCGGCAGGCGGAAAATGTCCGTTGTACCAGGCGATCAACCGCGCGAGGCGACCGGGTAACGGTGAAAGGGAAAGCTGCGGTTTGCCAGGTCAGGCACGTGTGCCCGGTCCCAAAACTGCCTGCGGGAGGTCAAGCACCCACCCCCGGTCCGTAGGGGCGGGGTCACCCCCCCCCCCGCGGCTGCAGTGCTTCAGTAAATCCGAAGGTAAGGTTTCAGAAAGCCCCTACCGCATCTCCGCCTGAGGATGATCCGCCGCATGCCGGATTTTCCTCAGCTCTGCTTGCGCCTCGGCGGCCGTGGCCTGATCGCCCAGCGCCCTCGACGCCTGCAGCAGTCCCAGCAGAGACTCGGTGCGCCTCGGCGTGAGTAACAGAGCTTGCTGAAACGCCTGCTGGGCTTCTTGTGCGCGGTGCTCGCGTAGCAGGATCTCGCCCAGCAGTTCGAATGACGGTTTCTCCGGGTAGGGAGGCCCGAATGCGTAGGGCAGGCTCCTCTCCCCGGCCGCGGCCTTTCGCGCCAGCGCGACGGCCTGATCGCCGTGGCCCTCGGCGGCAAGAATCAAGGCTTCCACCTGATCCCGCTCGATTCCCGGCACGCCGCGCTCGGGATCTTCCGGCGTCATGCCCGCATGATCGAACAGCGCGGGGAGCTTCGGCAGGATCGCGTCCATCGCCGCGAGCGATTTGCGCGCTGTCGCCGAATCGCCCCGTTCCGCCGCGGCGAATCCCGTGCCGTACGCCTGGTTGAATCCCGGCACCAGCGCCCCGGCCGTATCGATCGTCCATCTGCTGATCTCGCCGTTCCAATCACCGGTATCGATCATGTACCGCGTCCGCATGACAACGTACGATCCCACGCTCGAATTGTCGGGATCGACCGTACCTCGCGCCCGCGCGGCCATCCCCGCCGCTTCGGCTTGGCCTCGGCAGCCGGCTACCACCTGCGTCGCCGCCTGGAACCGTCCCTGCTCCAGGTAGCCGTATTCCAGCCAGTAGTTGTAATGCCCGCAGCGACTCGGCTTTTCTCCCGCCGCCTTCCGCTCGCGGTTCACGATGCCGGTGGCCGTCTCGTTCGCCCGCACCACGTCGTCCCACATGCCGAGCGCGAGAAAAATGTGTGAAGTCATGTGCTGGGCGTGCGCGGCGTCCGGTGCGATCTTCGAATAGGCAATTGCGGCGGGCAGCGCGAGCGGCGCGGGGGTTGGATCGTCGCCGGGATGAATCAGGGAGGGGGCCACGCCGGGGTGGCTCGGAGTTCTGTAGAAGAGAGGCAGCAGGATCGCCGCCGCGCGCATGTAGATGCGCTCGTCGCGGCCGTTGTGCGCCGTTCCCAGCAGCGAAAGGGCGTAAAAGGCCGCCGCGTCCACGTCGTTCGGATATTTCGCGTGCAGCTGCGCCATCGCGTCGGCATAGCGGAAATCGCGCGCATTCTTCGGCCCGTCGCCGTACAGAATCTCGACAGCGCGCAGGTAATCCTTCTCGCGCTCGGTGGGCGCTTTCGCGAGGCGCGCCTCGGGCGTCGGCCCCAGCCGCGCCAGCACCGCCAGCGCCGCCGCGCGGTCCTGCTCCATCCACACCGGATGGTTATAGGTCATCGCCTCGCCCCAGTACGCCATGGCGAAGTTCGGGTCGATGGCCTCGGCCTTGCGAAAATCTTTCGCCGCGCGCGCGTACTCGAAGTCGTGGAGCAGCGCGAGCCCGTGCAGAAACGCGGGTTGCGCCGCCGGCGCGCCGGAATTGGCAAACGACACATGGCCCGCTCCGTTCTGCGGGTAAGCCGGCGCGGCCAGCGCCGCCATGAAGAGAAGTGCCACTGCCCCCGCGCGTACTCGGAAGAGCTTCATGACGATGTCCCCCTCCAGGTTCCGTCTCGGTTTCCTTGCGTGCGGCTCAGGTGCAACGTGCAGCCACTCGTTGGCGCTGAGCGCCACGCGGACGCGTAAAAGCCTGCTGCTCGATTGGAGTGCTGATTGTGGGGAGATTCCCCGGTGGCGCCATGATTGAATGCGCGGCCCAGGAGTTCAATTCAGCCGGTGTTTGGGCAGCGTCGGCGGTTCCGGGCGCGCGAGGCTGTCTTGCGCGCGAAGGTCCGCCAGCTGTTCCTTCTGGTCCTTGTCGGCGCGAATCAGGAGAATGTCCCGGATGCGCGTGGTCACTACGCGGTTCCCGAATTCCAGGAACAATCCCCGCGCCGCGACGATGTCCTGCTTGATCGCGCTCCCGCCCCAGGTGCAGCCGTTGATCGTCACCACTTGCGCCGAGCCGCCGTGGCGATCGAACCAGCCGCCCGAAACCTGATAGAAGCCGCCGCCCAGCGCACGGATCGAGTAGACGGAGTTTTTCGTCTGCACCAAAACCGAATCTCCGCTGAACAGCTCGTTCTTGCGGACCGCTTCCAGCCGGTCGGCATCCATTGCCCGCGCTTCAAGAGTAGGAATCAGTTGGCTCATGCCCCACCACGGAGCGGCTTCTAGCATACCCGAAAATCCGGTTCTTGGGTCCTGTCAGTTTTTCCAGTTCACCTGTTCGGTTAGACGCCTCGACCCGCTTCGGCGTCGCCCGGATTCTTCGGCGCCCAATCTTCCGCCGACAGGCCTATCTGGCAGAGGAATAGAGCTTAGCAGCCGAAAAAAAAGCGAAAAAAACGGCTCCTTTGCCTCCGGCTTGGGCCCGGGTCACTGCCGTCCCTGCGCCGCCGCGCGCAGTTCTTGAAACCAGTTCAGCACCACGTGGAGTCCCGGAGCTGCGGTCGCGGTCTCCGGCCCTTCTGGCTGAACCATCAGGAATCGCCGCCCGTCCGGCGAAACATCGTAATCGGGCGTCAGGCTGTTGATGGGACCGCCTCGGTGCGCGAAGTCGGCCTCGAACAGTTCCTGTGGCTTCGCGGCGGAAAAGGTCGTTCCGGTGCTCACCGCCGCGGCCATCATCTTGTTGCCCGAGCGGTAGAACAGCTCCCGCCCGCTGCGTGCCCACACCGGCTCGGCCCCGCCGCCCGAGGAAATCTGCCACTTCCCGCCCTGCCCGGATGCCGCCGCCACGTAAACCTCGTTCTGCCCAGATTCGTTTGAAACGTAAGCGATCCAGCGTCCGTCGGGAGAAAACGCCGCGGCGGCCCGATTGCCCGGCCCCGGCAGCAGTGGACGCGGCGTGTGCTTTCCGGCGAGGGGAAGCACCATCAGCACGCTTTGGGTCGCAGTGCCTTGCGTGTATGCCAGCAGTTTCCCGTCGGGCGAAACTGAATCCGGGTCTTGGAGCATGGTCGTCGCGGTAAAATTCTGCTCGCTGCCGCTGCCATCCACGCGCCGCATCCAAAGTCCTTCGGAACCGTTCCGCACCGAATCGTAGATCACATTCTGCCCGTCCGCTGTCAGAATGGGTCCGCTGTCGCCACCCTCGGTCGCCAACGGGCCGAGAGTGCCCCTGGTCACGTCGTAGAGCCAAACTCCCGGCGCCTTGTCAGCAATTCCAACTACGATCCGCTTCCCGTCAGGGGTAACGCGTGGGCTCGCGTAGGCGTGCGGTGTCGTGGTGATCGGCTGAACCGCGCCCTTGCGATCCACCCACACCAACTGGCTCTTCGGCGTTGGCTGGTTGCTCTTCGGCAGATATAGCAGCGTGCCGCTTTCGGAAAAACTGAACTCTCCGCCACCTGAGTAGGGCTCTGTCTGTACCCCTTCGACAATCGTCACCGGCGGTCCGGTCACTCGCAAGCTGGCAGCATCGAACGGCACGGCCAGCATGTCCGTCCCCACCACGTAGACGATGTAGCCGCCTGGCGCATACCGCGGATAGCTGCCGCCACGGATGAGGATTTGGTATTTCCCGGTAGACAGCGAAACCACGGCGATGTCGGAGTGATCTAGAGGATTCCCCGCGTGATAGACAACGTTGAACAATGCTTGCTTTCCGCCAGGCAAGAACCACGGCCAGCGGTGAGAGCGGCTGTCGGGCTCCGGCGCTTCGTTCAGCTTCGTCACCGGCTCGGGCGTTCCCCCCTTGGCCGCCACGCGCCCCAGGGGGCCGGCGGCCGTCGGTGTGAAAAAGAAGGGATTGTCCCCGCCCCCCTCGGCCCCCCCGCGTTCCCGCCGCTCCGATGGACCGCAGCCCATGGCCCCGCGCCTGCCGATCATCCGCAGCGCAGCGAATCGACTCCCTTGTTCGCCAGCGCATCCGCCCGCTCGTTGCCGTCGTGAACGAGGCGATGGTCAAGGAGTACTTCCCGCACCAGAGCCCTCTCGGCGCGCGAATCCGCTGGGCTCACCACCCGGGACCGCCGAAATGGATGACCATCGTCGGTGTCTTCGGCGACGTGAAGCAACTCTCCTTGAGTCAGCAAGCTGAACCAGCGGTGTTCACACCTTTCGCGCAATCCGACGAGCCGTGGCGGCGATGGATGGGCCTGGTTTTGCGCGCACCATCGGATTCGGCGGGACTGGTGGAAGCGGTGAAACAAGCGATCTGGAGCGAGGACAGCCAGATTCCGGTGAACGACGTCCAGACGATGGACGAATTGCTCTCGGTTTCCCTTGCCGAGCAGCGTTTCAACCTGTTTCTTCTGTCCGTCTTCGCCGTGCTGGCCCTCGCGCTCACGGCTGTGGGCATCTACGGCGTCATCGCCTACCTCGTGAACCAGAAGACGCAGGAAATCGGCATCCGCATCGCGCTCGGCGCGCGGGAGACCGACGTACTGGAACTCGTCCTGCGGGACGGCGTGCGGACG
>OFHK01000226.1_pt1 | contig 17970 bp, 19 predicted proteins | sample 1521951 | NCBI WGS metagenome assembly OFHK01 (sample SAMEA2468436, study PRJEB22500) | soil metagenome | biome: Glassland; feature: Farmland; material: Clay | place: Australia | collected 2013-01-31 | depth 0.55 m
TGGGTTGGTCGGGTGGCGCGGAGCGGGAGAGCAGCAGGCCGGGGGCGCGGGCGCGAGGGGGGGGGCGGGGGGGGGAGAAGGGGAAAACGGGGCGGGGGGCCGGGCCGTGGGGAGGGGGGGGGCGGCCGGGGGCGCCGGCCGGCCGGCGGAGGCAGGACGGGGGGGTGGAGGCCGGCGGGGGGCGGGGTGGCCGGGTCCCGCCACTGCCGGTGGCCGCCGACCCACACCCGGACCGGGCGCCTGCGTGGGGGTGGCCCTTCACCGGCGAGATGCGCGTCGAGCCAGGCCAGGCTTTCGGGGATGATCACGCTCAGGTCCATGCCGAGATGGGTCCACGGGCCAACCGTCAGCCCGACCTCCACCCCGCGCGCGTGCAGGGCCTGATACTGCTCCAGGGTCTGGTCGAGGAACGCGTCCTGGAAGCCGCCGACCAGCAGGGTGGGCACGTTGACGCGCTGGAGAGCGGCGCTGGCCCGGTACGGGTCCCAGTGCGGGCCGTCCGGGTCCTCGCCGCTGGCCCACTCCCGGAACCAGGGGGCGCCGGCCCCCCCGATGCTGTCGGCCGCGGACTCCATCGGCAGCGTGCTGAGGACCGGGGCTAGCCGCTGTTCGGCGCGGACCAGCCGGGCCGTGGCGCGCACCATGCCGATGTGCTCCTGGTTGGCCACCATCTCGCTCCATATGAGCAGGAACATCAGCTGGAACGGGCCCCGCCCGTACGCCAGCCGTGCCATGTCGTGCGGTGCGAAGTGGACGACCATGGTCTTCAGTTCCGGCGGTGGCTCGATGGCCAGTGCCCACTGGACGAATCCCAGGTAGCTCGGCCCCAGCGTGCCCAGCCTGCCGTCGAACCAGTCCTGGCCGCGCAGCCAGGCCACCGTGTCCTGCCCGTCAGCGGCCTCGTGGACCACGGGGAAGAAGTCACCGCCGGAGCCGAACGTGCCCCGTGTGCTCTGCAACAGCACGTGGTAGCCGCGCTCGGCATAGAACTGCGCCATCATCAGCCCGTATTCGAACCCCCGCCCGTACGGGGAGCGGATGAGCAGTGTCGGGCGGGGTTCGCTGACCGCTGGCGCATAGTGGTCGGCGATCAGTTCGACGCCGTCCCGCATCGGCACGGGGAGCCCGCGGGTCAGCAGGACACGGTTGCGTTTGGGTGGCAGCCGCCAGGCGCGGCCGATCACCGCGCTCGTGGCGGCCGGGACAGCGCCAAGTGGGCGGGTCGTCGGCGGCATAGCTCCTCACTCCCAGCGACCGTATCGGCACGTCCGGGGGCAGGGCGGGCCTTATCGGCACTGCGACCTGCGAGAATACTTCCACCATACGACTGCCCCAGCCAGCCGGTGCCCGGGTGGGGTCCCCGCTGGCGTTCTGGCCGCCAGCGAAGGGCCGATGGCTGGTCAGGGCCGCGTCCCGGTCTGCGCCCAGCGCTGGAACGCCTCGATCCTGGCTGCCGGCCAGGCGGCTGGCAAAGCTCACCGGCTCGCCCGGTATCCCGGGGGAGGGCTGGCCCGCCGGACGCCTCGGCGAGCCGGGCGGCCAGCCGTTCCGGCCGATCGGGTGGCATGTCCGCGAGGACCGGGGCCAGCACTGGGTCGGCCGGCACGTGCTTCTCATAGAGCAGCCGGGTCATCCGGGTCATCCGGGTCAGGGCCGGCAGCCCGCCCACCCACCCGGACAGCGTCGGCTCGTGCGCTCGGCGAGCAGAGCCCAGGCCGCCTCCCGGTGCGGCATCAGGTAGTCGCTCTCGCAGCACAGCTCGAAGCTGGGGCCTGCCGTTGTGCCCGGATGGCCGCTGCCGACCGGCAGGGTGGTGATCAGGTCGCCGAGCGGCTTGATGACCGCCACCATGAGCCGGATGGTGGCGTCAGCCAGGGTCGTGAGCTGGGCGTCGGTCTCCTCGGTGTGCGCGAAGAAGCGCTCGAAGATCTGCAGCGGGATCTCGTAACCGACGTCAGGAGATCCACCACCCGCGCGGTCGGCGGTCGCCGATCAGCGCTACGTCGAGGTCACGTTCTGCCGGGCGGATGTTGGCCGCCATGACCGGCCGGGCCGGGTCCAAGCCCGGGCGGCCCCGGGTTCCTGCCCGCTCAGCCCCTCGCCGGAGTCCTGTTTCAGGGGGAAGGCCGCGAACAGGTACTGGCACATGATGCCGTGCTCCAGCTCCGCGGCCTCGCAGAGCATGTAGATCAGCGCCTCCCGGTGCTCGATCACGAACGGTGCCTTCGGCGCCGCGGGCCCGCCCCGGGTGGCGATCACCTGCGCCAGCCTGCCCGTGCCGCTGCCCGTTGCCCTGATCGCCTGCGCCGGCTCACCGCCGCCCCGGCCGGGGTGCCGCGCCCCGGGCTGGCACGCTGTCCGCCAGTTGCATGATCCCGAGGTAGATCTCCTGGCAGACTGAAGCCGACCCCCTGATGCAGGTAGCGGCTGACTCGGGCATCTGGGGAGCGTGGCGAAAGGTGGCCCGATGTCCACGACCTCACTCGGCGCACCGGGACCGTGGGGTATCTCGGCCCGGGAGCCATCCCAGAGCGGATTGGGGCCAGGCCAGGACACTCCTGCGGGGGCGGCCGCGGGGATGCAGGAATCCGAGCAGGTGGACCTCCGCAATGGCCCTTTGTCCCGGGGGGCGGGGGAGGACCGGATCAACGCATACCTTGCCACGGCCCTGACAGGTCTGTCGCCGCAGGAGAGAGCACACGTTTTCGAGATGTCGGACGTTACCGCTGATGTCTGCGATGAAGTTGGTATATCGCTGTCAGTGCAGTCACCGGTGTGGTCCTTGTCGCCGTCGCGGCGCGCAAGATGCTCAGCACCATAGGGGCCGCTACCGGCCGCTGATGAGCTCGGCGGCCCGCTCGGCGATGGCCAGCACCTCATCCGATCGTCGGCTGAACGGCAGGGGCTGGCTAGTGGGGTGCCAGTGCGTCGCAGATGGCGAGGGTTTCCGCGTTCCGGAGGGCGGCGAGCAGTTCGGGGTTGGATCTGGTGTTGAGCTGCTCGGTGGCGGTGACTGCGAGGGAGTCGGCGCCGCCGGGGGTGGCGGCGGCCAGCTGGGTGTAGCCGGGGCCGTTGCCGGTGTGCCCGTAGACGGTGCCGCAGCGGGTGGTATAGCGGAAGATGGCCAGGCCGGCGGCGTTGGTGCCGGGGCCGGGTGGGCCGGAGTCGCCAGGCACGAACCGCAGCTGGGCGGCCTGGGTGTGGCGGGAGAAGAACAGCGGGGCGAGGTAGCCGCGAATGAACGTGTTCGCGTCGGCCTCGGTGGAGACGATGCCCCCCGACGCCCAGGCAGCGGAAGCGGTGAGCGCCTCGCTGACATCGATGGCGGGCTGGCCGGGCTGCAGCTCGTATCCGTGCAGGTAGGGGTGCGGCATCCGGTAACCGGCGGGCAGGGTGGTCTGGTGCAGCCCGGCCGGCTGGTAGACGAGGATGCGCAGCAGGTAGCGGTAGCTGCGGTGGGTGACGGCGCGGGCCATCATGGCGATCACCAGATTGTCCGAGTCGTCGTAGAGGTAGCGGGTACCGGGCTCGAACTGCAGGGGGTCGTGCCAGACGAACCGCAGCAGCTGGATGGGCAGGATGTGCTTGCGCGGCGCGCGCTGGAGGCGGAGCGCCAGGCCTTTGCTGGTGATGTAGTCGGGCAGGCCACTGCGGTGCTGGAGCAGTTCGGCCAGGGTGACCCGGTGCCAGGCGCGGGGGAAGGCGGGCAGGATCCGGCCGATGGTGTCGCTGAGGCGGAGTTTCCCGCGGCTGACCAGGTTGAGGGCGACGGCTCCGCTGAACGCCTTGGAGACGCTGGCGATCCGCACGTGGTCCCAGATGGTGGGCGGCCGGAGCTGGGCGAGGCTGGCCGTGCCCGCCCGGTAGACGGTGTGCCAGCTGCCGTGCTGGACGATCACCAGCACGCCGGGCGGGCCGGACGGCATGGCCACCAGCCGGTCCAGGGCCTGCTGGAGAGCCGTCCCGGCTCCTGCTGGGCCGCTGGCCCTGTGGGTGCTGGCCCTGTGGGTGCTGGCCCCGCGGGTGGCGGCCCCGCGGGTGGCGGCCCCGCGGGTGGCGGTGCTGCCTGGCGTGGCGGCTGCCAGCAGGCCCGCTGCCAGCGCGGCAGCCAGCGCGATCCCTGTGATTACGAAGCGTGGACCCCTCATTAGCTGATAGTAAGCACCCGCCTGCCAGGCCGGGCGGACGGGTCACCGTGGTGTCAGACCCCTGTGATGGAGTAGGAGGTGTCCGCGGGCGGCAAACACTTTGATTGATGACCGCCTCGTGGAATATGTTTGAGGAACTCAACTGTTGAGCGAGTGAAGGTGCCCGGTCGGCGTTGAGCCCACTGCGAGCAGAGCGACAGGCTGGAGGGAGGCAGCGATGGTCTGGTGCCCAGACGGCGACCAGCTGGACCAGGAGATCTTTGACGCCATGGCTGAGTTCCTGGGCCAGCTACTGCAGCGCGGGGAGAAGCTCGCGGAGCAGTTCGGTGTGCCGATGTTCTGCCTCAAGGCACTGCACCGGCTCGGTGACTCGGTGACCATGAAGGAACTCGGCGAGCAGATGCACTGCGACCGATCGTTCGTCACCATGATCGCGGACACGCTGGAGGAGCGCGGGCTGGCCAGGCGGGAGCCGCATCCCACCGACCGCCGGCTCAAGAACCTGGTGCTCACCGCTGACGGCCGGCAGCTGAAGAGGCGGCTGGAGGGGGCACTGGTCGCGCAGATGCCGTGGTCGCATGCCCTCGACCGGAACGAGAGGGCGGATCTGCTCGAACTGATCCGCAAGATGACCAACGCCGCGGCCACTCCCACCGCTGCCGCGGTTGCCGCACCCACCGCTGCCGCGGTTGCCACCCCCACCGCCCCGTCCAGGGGCAAGCGGGCGGGGGAGGTGAGTGACACGGAAAACGCCGCTTCGCCGGCCGTGATCTGACCCGCGAAGCGAAACCTGGCCGGCCGGAGCCCAGGGCCCGGGTTTACCAGCAAGGCCACAGCGCGGTCCGCCGCCAGAGCCGTTCGGCGGATCACGGGCAGTCGTACCTGATCAATCCACTCATCCGACGCAGCGGGACCCTTTCAGGCCGCGGCGCAGGATCCGTGTGCCCCGAAAGGGGTTAGGAGACTACTTTGTCTACGGCGCAATCGGTAACCGGGCGGGCGCGGACACCAGCCGCCACTGCCGGTGGCGGCCACCGCCGCCTTGGCCTGGCGCTATTCGTCATCGCCACCGCCCAGCTCATGGTCGTGCTCGACGCGGCCATCGTGAACGTGGCCCTGCCACATATTCAGCGGGCACTCGGGTTCTCAGGCAACGGCCTGGAATGGGTCGTGACCGCCTACGCGGTCACCTTCGGCGGGCTGCTGCTGCTCGGCGGGCGCTCGGGCGACCTGCTCGGCCGCAGGCGGATCTTCATCGCCGGGCTGCTGCTGTTCTCGGGCGCATCCCTGCTGGGTGGGTTCGCCACCTCAGCTACCTGGCTGCTCGCCGCCAGAGCACTCCAGGGGGTCGGCGGCGCGATGATCGCGCCCACCGCGCTCGCCCTGATCACCACCACGTTCCCGGAGGGCCCACCACGGAACCGGGCCATGGGAGTGTACGCGGCGATGAGCGGCGGCGGCGCCGCCGTCGGCCTGGTCGCGGGCGGGCTGCTCACCACCTACCTGTCCTGGCGCTGGGTGCTATTCGTCAACGTGCCCATCGGGATCCTGGTGGCTACGGTGGCGCCATACGTTCTGGCCGAATCCGCGCGCCAGCGCGGCCGGTTTGACCTGCCCGGGGCCATCGCGGGAACCGGCGGTGTCGCACTGCTGGTCTACGGCCTGTCCAACGCGAGCACCGACGCCGCCGGCGTCTCCCACTGGGGTGACACCAAGGTGATCGTCTCGCTGGTGGCAGCGGCCGTGCTGCTGGTGAGTTTCGTGGTGATCGAATGGCGCAGCCGTCATGCGCTGCTGCCGCTGCGGCTGCTGGCCAACCGCAGCCGTTCCGGCGCGTACCTGATCATGCTGTGCCTGGCCACCGCCATGTTCGGCATCTTCTTCTTCCTGACGATCTTCGTCCAGGAGGTGCTCGGCTACAGCGCGCTGAGGTCGGGGCTGGCCTTCCTCCCGTTCGCCGCGATGATCGTGGTGATGTCGGGGATCGTCTCGCAGCTGATCAGCCGGACCGGTGCCCGGCCGCTCATGCTGACCGGCACGGCGGTCGCCGCCGGCGGGATGTACTGGTTCTCGCACCTGACCGAGCACAGCAGTTACCTGGGCGGGCTGCTGGGTCCCATGCTGGTCACCTCGGCCGGCCTGGGCATGCTGTTCGTGCCGCTGTCGCTGGTGGCCCTGAACCGCGTCCGCGGTGAGGACTCCGGTGTGGCCTCCAGCCTGCTAAACACCGGCCAGCAGGTCGGTGGCGCTATCGGGCTGGCCGCGCTCGGCACGGTCACCTGGACGGCCGCGGCGAACAGCATCAAGCACCAGGCCGCGGTGGCCGCGGCGGCCGCCGCCCGGGCAGGTCACCAGCTGCCAGCCGCGGGTCACCAGCTGCCAGCCGGCAAGGCGGGTGGCTCGCTGCCTGCCGCCATGCTGCACCAGGCGCTGGCGGTAGGGATCTCCCGCGGGTTCCTGGTGGCCGCCGGGATCGCCGTGCTGGCCTTCGTGGTCGTGGCCGCCACGATCCGGATCCGGCGCAGCGACCTCACCGGCGCGGTGTCCGAACCCGTCCCGGCGCGGGAGACGTCCCGGGTATCCGGGCTGGCGGAACTCTCGGAGGCAGCTGTCAGCGAGTAGCTGGTCCCCGTTCGCGGAGCGGGCCGCCCAGGGTACCAGGGCGGCCCGCTTTGCGGTGGCCGGTCTGTATGTCACTGTGGTGGGCGCCGCGATTCGGCAGGGGAGGGTCAGCACATGGGTGAGGCGTTCGAGCGTTCGGTCGATGTCCGGTGGCGCGACGGGGACGCTTTGGGGCACGTCAACCACGCCGTGTTCCTGACCTACCTCGAAGAGGGCCGGGACGCCTTCTTCACGCAGGCCCTCGGCAGCGATCCCAGCTACGTTGTCGTCCGGCTCGAAGTGGACCTGCGGGCGGAGGTCCGGCTTTCCGACCGGCGGGTGCGGGTGCGGGTGGAGGTGGAACGGCTGGGCACGACGAGCCTGACTACCCACGAAACGATCGCCACGCCGTCAGGGGAGGTTGCGGCCGAGGCGCGGGTCGTCACGGTGCGCTGGGACGCCGAGCTCCGCAAGCCGATCCCGTTCAGCGAGGCCGAGCGCAGCCGGCTTGAGGCAGGCATAACAAGCTGAGCTGTCTCTGGTGATTCACCGGCGTGGTGACCGGGTTCGCATGAGGGCGGGGTTGAGCGCGGTTGCTGCGCCCCGCTTGTACAGTTGCGCGGGCCTTCCGCGCTCGCCGGTGGTGGTGGCGCCGGTGGGCGTCACGAAGCCGGGGGTGCTGGTGGCTTTGCGGTGGAAGTTGCGGGGGTCGAGGGGAACGCCCCAGACGGTCTCGTACACCCGCCGCAATTCGGCGATGGTGAACTCGGCCGGGCAGAACGCGGCCGCCAGCGGCGTGTATTCGAGCTTGGCGCGGGCCCGCTCGACGCCGTCGCGCAGGATGCCGCCGTGGTCGAAAGCCAGTTCCTCCGGGTGGGCGAGTGTGTCCTCGGCCGGGGCCCAGCGTGCGGCGGCGGCGTCCGAGCCGGCGACCGGTGCGGGCGGGCTGGGCACCAGGGCCAGATAGGCGACTGTGACGACGCGCATCCGCGGGTCCCGGTCCGGTTCACCGTAGCTGGCCAGCTGCTCCAGGTGCCCGCCGGGATCGCTGAGGCCAGTTTCTTCCGCGAGTTCGCGGCGTGCGGCCTGCGGCAGGTTCTCATCCGGCCGGACGAAGCCGCCCGGCAGCGCCCACCGGCCCTCGAACGGGGCGGTAGCGCGGCGGACCAGGAGCACAGACAGTTGCTTGCCGTGGATGGTGAGCAGCACCAGGTCCACGGTGACGGCGACGGGCGGATAGCTGCGTGGGTCATAGCCGGTCACGCCGGCATCCTACGGCAATTATCGTCTACTTGACGAAAATCCTGCCTACCCCTTATCGTCAGTTCGACGACAAGGGAGGTCTGTCATGGCCGATATCGTTCGGGCCGGGTTCCTGCGCCACCTGCGTGGCACACCTACCGCTCACGTCCAGTACTTGCGCCGCGGCAAGGTGGTGCGCCAGGGCACGGGGCTGTCCTTCTGGTTCCGCCCGCTGGCAGCGGTGCTGTCGGAGGTGCCGGTCAACGACCGGGAGTTGCCGCTGCTGTTTCACGCGCGGACCAGCGATTTCCAGGACGTCACGGTGCAGGCATCGGTGACCTACCGGTTTGCCGATCCCGCACTGGCCGCCAGCCGGGTGGACTTCTCCATCAGCCCCGGCACCGGGCAGTGGTCCGCGACGCCACTGGAGCAGATCGGCGGGCTGCTGACCGAAACGGCTCAGCAGCATTCGCTGGCGCTGCTGGCGGGCACCTCGCTGGCCGACGCGCTCAGCTCCGGGGCGATCGCGGTTCGCGAGCAGGCCGCCGCCGGGCTGGCCGCTGACCGGCGGCTTGCCGACACCGGGATCGAGGTCATCGCGGTCCGGGTGGTCGCGATCCGCCCGGAGCCGGAGATGGAGAAGGCGCTGCGGACCCCGGCCCGTGAACTGGTCCAGCAAGAAGCCGACCGCGCTACCTATGAGCGCCGGGCGCTGGCGGTGGAACGGGAGCGGGTGATCGGCGAGAACGAGATGCACAGCCAGATCGAGCTCGCCCGGCTGGAGGAACAGCTTGTCATCCAGCGGGGCGCCAACGCCCGGCGCCAGGTGCAGGAGGCCGCCGCCGCGAGCCAGACCGAGACGGAGGCACAAGCAGCCCGCGAACAGCGGCTCGGCGACGCCCGCGCCTACACCACCAGGGCGGTCGGCGAGGCCACCGGTGCCGCGGAGACCGCGCGCCTCAGCGCCTACCGTGACCTGCCCGAGGCCGTCCTGCTCGGGCTCGCGCTCAAGGAACTGGCGGGCAATCTCCCGCAGATCGGCAGCCTCGTGCTCACGCCGGACCTGCTGGCCCCGCTGCTCACCCGGCTCGGCCTGGGCAACGCGGGCGGTGGTGTCTCCTTCCCAGCCGCCGCGGGTGACCAGCCTGGGCAGCGACCGTGAGCCTGGCGCCCCGCGCGGTCCTGGTGTACCGGCACACAGAACTGGATGAGCTGCTCGCCCGGCACGGCACTCGCGGGCAGGCAGCGTTCTACCTGTCTGCTCGCGGTCGCCATCTCGCCGACGTCGAGGGCCGTCACGTGCTACAGCAGCAGGCGCTGGCGGCCGTCAGCGCCGCGGTACCGCTGGACTGGCGGCGCGGCACGGTGGAACGCGCCGACCTCTCCCGGTTCCTGTTCGCCCCTGACGACATCATCATCGTTGCCGGCCAGGATGGGCTGGTCGCCAACGTGGCCAAGTACCTCGACCAGCAACCTGTCATCGGCATCAACCCCGACCCGGCGCGCAACCCCGGCGTTCTGGTCCCTCATCCGCCGGCCGCGGCCGGCCCGCTCCTGGCCACCGCCGGCAGCGTGTTGGCAGAACGCCACATCGAGGAACGGACCATGGTGGAGGCCGTCACCGACGACGCCCAAAGCCTGCTCGCGCTCAACGAGATCTACCTCGGCCAGCCCAGCCACCAAACCGCCCGCTACACCCTCCGCCTGCCGGGCGGCAGACACGAACGGCAAGGATCCTCCGGAATCCTCGTCGGAACCGGGACCGGCGCCACCGGCTGGTGCCGATCGGCCTGGCTGGAACGTGGTAGCCAGCTGCCGCTGCCCGCTCCAGCCGAACCCGGCCTGTGCTGGTTTGTCCGCGAAGCCTGGCCGTCCCCCGCCACCGCGACCGCCCTCACCCAGGGACTCCTCACCAGCTCGGAGGAATTGACCGTCATCAGCGAATCCGAAGGCCTCGTCGCTTTCGGCGATGGCATCGAAACCGACGCTCTTGCCCTCAGCTGGGGCCAGCAGATCACCATCCACGCGGCCAGCCAACGGCTGCGGCTGCTGAGGTAGCCGGATCACCAGCCCGGCTGGCTGACGGCGCCCACGGGGAACCTTCTGCCGGAAGACCAGCTACGCCGGGGTCTTCTGGCCTGGGCGCGTCAGGGCGGCTGGTGTGAGACCAAGCCGGCCTGACCGTGAAGATGCGGGTCCGTCCAGCCGGCACTGGACTGGCTGCCACCCGGCGCGGCGAGCGTCGAACTGCCCCAGACAAGGCCGGCCGCTCCGCCGTGGGTGCCGCGGGGTCCGGGGCCGCTCCCGCGTAGTCGCCCCACCGGCACAGGTGCGCGAAGTTCACGCAGTCGAATCCGGTGTCAGCCGCGGTGGACCTGACTTTTATCAGCGTCGCGGGGTTTCGCGAACCGTAGCTTCCTGGCCTGCGGATTTGGCCTGGGAAGGGGCTGGATCTGTGCACCAGCCGGGGTGGACAGGTCCGAATGCGCCAGTAGGCGAGCCATCTGCTGAACCCGCATCAGCCGCCGGGTAGGCGCGGACGTCGGCGCACTGGCGCCGGTGGGCGGTCACGGCGTGTCGCTGACGCGGGTCGCCAGGTGGAACGCGGTGGCGATCTCGCGTGCGTAGTTGCTGATGTCGAACTCCGGGTCGAGGGCCAGCCGGGGCGACGCGGCCTCGATTGCGGCGCGGATCGCGATTGCCATGACGTGGGGATTGAAGTCGGGGCGGAATTGGCCGGCTGTCTGGAAACCAGACAACAGGTGCTCGAGGGCGCGGACCGCGTCGACCACGTCGGTGTCGCCGTAGAAGATGCGTCGCCCCTCCGCGCTGCGTGCGATCTCGACCATGGCGATCACGTTGTTGCGATGCTCCCCCATGAATGCGAGGTTCGATTCGATGTAGGCCCGCAGCATTCCCGGGCCGGTTGACTCGGCGAGGATCCGCGGACGTATGTAGGCCTTGGCCTGTTCGGCCGCCTGGTGGACGACCTGCTTGATGAGGTCGTCCTTGCCGCTGAAATGGTAGCTGATCAGGCCCCGGCTGATCCCCAGTCTCTCAGCGATGCGGGCGAAGGACGCTCCCGCAAAGCCGGCCTCGGCGATGGTGTCGATCGCCGCCGCCACGATCTGCGCCCGCCGGGCGGTCTCGATGAAGGTCCGCTCCGGCTCGTCCGCGGCCGCTCCTGGCTGCATGACCAGAAAACTAGCAGGCTGACCAGCCGGCCTGCTACCGTTCAGCTGTGTGCGCCACAGAACTGGCGCCGTAGGCCCGCGATCGGAGGCGGAGGCCGGTGGGCGACGACGCGGCGATGCCCCGGCGGGCACCCAGCCGACCGGGACATGACGAGGTGTCCGCCCGTCGCGGAGCGCCGGCGCGTTCCCGGCAGCCCCGCAAGATGCCCGTGACCCCGGAGCCGGCAACGCAGGTGGCCAGTGGCGCTGAACCGATCAGCGATACCCCGGGCCTCGATGGCTCGAAGGGCGAGTCCGCTCTGGTGGTCGAGCACCTGACCAAGCGCTTCGGCGACCGCGTCGCCTTCGACGACGTGTCCTTCGAAGTCAGCTACGGCGAGGTATTCGGCTTCCTCGGCCCGAACGGGGCCGGTAAGACCACGACCGTGCGGACCCTGGGCACGCTGATCGCGCCCAGCTCGGGGTCGGCGATCATCGACGGGACTCCGCTGAGCGCAAAGAACGGTCCTGAGATCCGGGCGCGGATCTCGATCATGCCCGAGTCCCCGGGTCTGTATCTGCGCCTCACCGTGATGGAGAACCTGCAGTGCTTCGCCGGGCTCTACGAGCTCGACGACGTTCGCGGGCGCATCGAACGGGCGCTGCGGGCAGTCAACCTCGCCGACCGTGCAAGCGACCAGTGCGGGGCGCTGTCAAAGGGGCTGCGTCAGCGGGTCGCGCTCGCGCGGGCGCTGCTCAACGACCCGGCCGTGCTGTTTCTCGACGAGCCGACCTCCGGCCTTGATCCCGTGGCGACCCGCGAGGTCCACGAACTGATCGCCTCTTTGCGTGAGCGCGGGGTGACGATCTTCCTCACCACGCACCGGCTGGAGGAGGCCGAACGGCTGTGCCACCGGGTGGCCATCCTGAGCACGACCTTGCGGCTGATCGGCCGGCCCGACGAGCTACGTCAGCAGCTGTTCAGGCGCTCCGTGGACGTGCGGGTCCGCGCGCCGCTCGACGACCCGCAGAGCATCTTCGGCGCTTTGCCCGGGGTCGAAGGATGGGAGCCGACACTATCCGGCTACACGCTCGCCGTATCAGACCCCGACGCCGCTGCCCCTGCCGTTGCCCGTGCACTGGTGAATGCGGGGGCGGACATTCTCTCGATCGCCGAGTCCCGCCACTCGCTCGAGGACGTCTACCTCAAGCTCGTCGACGAGGACGTGGAGGCCAAGAGCCGATGAGCTTCAGCTGGACCAGGGTCGGCGCGATCCTCCGCAAGGAGCTGCGGGACTACCGGCGCAACCGGTTCGTAATCCTCACCATGGCGTTCCTGCCGCTCCTCTTCGTGATCCTGCCGACGATTCAGCTGTTGCTTATCAACGCCTCGGCCAGCAGCGCCAAGCTCGACGCGCATATCGGGCTTTCGCTGCTGTACATGCTCATGATCCCGGCGATGGTGCCATCAGTCCTCGCCGCGTACGCCGTCGTCGGCGAACGCGAGCAAGGCACCCTCGAGCCGGTTCTCATCACCCCCATCCGCCGCGAGGAGTTCCTCGTCGGCAAGGCCCTCGCGGTGCTCGTCCCCACCCTCGGCATCGCCTATCTGGTCTTCGGCATCTTCCTCGCCATCGCGGCGATCTTCGCCCAGCCCGGCGCCGCCTCGGCCGTGTTCGAGGGCTCCCACCTGCTCGTCCAGCTTCTCTTCACGCCGTTGCTCGCTGGCTGGTCGATCTGGGCCGGCATCGCCATCTCCGCGCGGTCGGCCGACGTGCGAGCCGCCCAGCAGCTCGGCGTCCTCGCCAGCCTTCCCCCACTCGGCATCGTCGCGCTGATGTCCTTCAACGTGATCGTGCCGACCCTCACACTGGCGCTCGGGCTCGCCGCCGCGCTGCTGATCGTCGATGCCCTCGGATGGCGGGCGGTGGCCGCGATGTTCGACCGGGAACGGCTCATCACCGGCACACGGAGCTGAGCCTCCACCTTGCAGGAGCGGACGAAACCCAGCGAAGGGAGCCCCAAGATGCCGGCAACAGTCAAGCTGACCCGACACCTCATCGGCGTGCAGATCCGTCGTGGCAAGTTCGACGTCCTAGTCGACGGCACGGGCGTCGCGTCGATCGACGCCCATGAGATCATCGAGACGCGAGTCGAACCCGGACATCACACCCTGCAAATCCGCTATGGCCGATACTCGAGCCGAACTGCGGCCTTCGACGCGGCCGAGGGCCAAGTCGTCGCCTTCCGATGCGGCGAAAAGAGGTTTCTGCCGATCTTTCTCGCGTCCTTCGTCGTGCCATCCCTGGCGATCCCGCTCCATCGCGAATAGCCGGCGACGCGACGCCACCGCCTTCTGCTCGTTAGCGCCGTCCTCGGTATGGCCGCCTCGCTAGCGGTGCGCACTAGTTTGATAAAAGTCGGGTCGAACTGCCCCAGACAAGGCCGGCCGCTCCGCCGGTGGGTGCCGCGGGATCCGGGGTCGCTCCCGCGGGTGTGGCGGCAAGCCCGCGTCTCAGCGGGTCAGGCGAGGTTAAGCTCCCCGGCCTTGATCCGGCTCAGGAACGCCGCCCACTCATCCGGCGCGAACGCCAGCCTCGGCCCGTCCGGGTCCTTTGAGTCGCGCACCGCGACGATCCCGGGCAGGTTCCGGGCTACTTCCACACAGCCGCCGCCGTTGCCGCCGCTGTAGCTGCTCTTACGCCACTGAGGACGCTCTACGTCGCGTTCCATCGCTCCTCAGCCACTCTCCTGATCAAGTCCCGCGAGGTTCCGCGGGGGAGTGCTTCAGCCCTCAGCCTGTCGAAGGTGTCGCTTAGCTTCGCGACCACGGACGGCAGCTCGGTTGTCTGCCCCTGGTCCGGCGACTCCATGTACACGGTACCCGGCGCGCCGCTGTCATGGCGTGCGATGGCGAAGGCCCCCAGCAGGCCCATGTGCGCCCCCGTCTCGGCGGGGATCACCTGAATCGTGGTCTTGGGCCGATCCGCCCGCCGGGCCAGGTGCGAAAGCTGGTCATACATGACCTTTTCGTTCCCGATCGGCCGGTGCAGCACCGCCTCGTCAATGATGACCCACAGCGACGGCGGCTGAGGGCGATCAAAGATCGACTGCCGCGCCATCCGGGCACCGACAAGGTCGTCGATTTCGTCGTCGTTCTCCGCCGAACGCCAGGCCTCGAAGAGTGCCCGCGCATAATCGGCCGTCTGCACCAAGCCCGGTATCAGCAGCGGTTCCCACCAGCACACCGACGCCGCCCGCCGCTCGGTTTCCACCCATTCCGCGAACCACGCGGGAGAGCCGCCGCCCCACCGCCTGGCGAGTTCGTAGAGGCGCACGAACAGCCCGCCAGCCTCGGGGAACACCTCGTCACAGGTCTGCGCGAAGTGCTCAGACGGGGCGCGTTCCCCGGTCTCCACCTTGCCGATCAGCGCCCCCGAGTACCCCAGCCGCTGGCCCACCTGGTCCTGGCTCAGGCCCGCCAGGGTCCGCGCCCGCCGAAGCTCGGCCCCGAAGAAGTTCAGCGGCCCGGCACCTGGATCAAGCTCGCGAATCAACGGCATTGTGGCCACGCTTTCCGACGATCCCGACGTCCCTACCGGCGTTCGGACACATTCTGACGGCAGCATGCCTGCCCTAGCGATCCTAAATAGGTCCCGGCAGGATGGCCACTACATCGCCACATTCCGCCGGGAAAGCAGGAAACTACATGCAGCACGCACCGTCCACGTCGTCGGGCGTGTCGTGTCAGGTCTTTCCCGCTACCGCTGACCAGGTGCCAGCTGCCCGCCGTTTTCTGGCCACGATTCTCGATGGTTGCGCGTTTACGGGTGACGCTGTGCTGTGCCTGTCCGAGATCGTCACCAACGCGCTCCAGCACAGCAACTCGGCCCGGCCGGGCGGAACGTTCAGTATCCGGGCGGGTTTCCAGCATGGCCGGCTGCGGGTCGAGGTCGAAGACGAGGGCGGCCGGTGGGAGCCCCGGCCCGCCAGCGACGGGCAGCGGGGGCGCGGCCTGCTGATCGTCGCCGCCCTGGCCGCCACCTGGGGGACCAGCTGTGACGGCGCCGGCGCCCGCGTGACGTGGTTCGAGATATAGGGGAATCAGCTATGCCTGATGCGGCGCCCACCGCAGAGCAGACCGCTGCCCGGATGCGCGCCATCGCGGACGGGCTGGCCGCCGCCAGCCTGGACACCCACCTGCGCCAGACCCGCGCCAGCGCCGATTTCACCGCCATCACGCACACGCCCGCCGGACGGGAGATGGAGGCGGTCATCGACGAGGACGGCTACACCGAACTGCGGTTCTGGAACACCCCCGGCGCTACCCCGGCCCACATCTGCGCCGTGATCATCCGCGCGCTCGCCGCCATCAGCGCCGCCCAGCGGAGCTAGCCGATCCCGGCGAGCGATCGCGCCGCGCTACGGTCGCAGCAGGCGGACAGCGCAACGATCAGCCCGTCCCGGACCGTCACAACGTCGTATGTGCGGTCGTCGGCCTGCCGGTGCAGGTACTTGCCGACCCCCGGCGTTCGCATCACCACCATCACCTTCTCGCCGAGGGCGATGACCTCCTCCAGTTCGGCCCGCAGCCCCATCCCGGCCTGGCGGCGCAGCGCCTTCTCCAGCTCGCCGCGGCCACGGCGGGTCTGCGGCCGTGGATCCGTCAAGCCCGGATCGAGGTAGGTCCATTCCAGGTCCGGGTCCACGAAGTCCATCATCTGCGCGATATCGCCCCGGTCGTAGGCCAGGAAGGCCTCGCGCACGATCCACTCGTTCTGGTTACACATCCAGAGCCCCTCACGACGGTCATGCACCAGCAAGGTGCCGCGGTCGTGCGCCGCGGCCGGGCGCCGACCACTATCACCCCATCATGTCCACGGCGGTAAGGGCGGCCGGGTTCGGCAAAGCTGGCGCGGGGTTTGACGGCGGGGGGAGCTTGGCCCTTTCGAATGTCCCTGACAGCCGCAGATCGGGTGTATGTAGGTCCTGTGGGGAGGTGAACCGTGACCCGCGATGAGTTGTTCACGCTGCTCGCCGGGCTCAGGCAGGCGCGCGTGGCCGGGAAGAGGGCGCCGCACAAACCACTTCTGCTGTTGTGGCTGTTCGGGCAGTTCGCGGCGACCGGGAGCAGCGCGGCCAGCTATCAGCAGGCCGAGGCGCCGGTGAGCCAGCTGATCAACGATTTCGGCCCGCCGGTGGCCAGCGTGGTGGCATCCCGTCAACGGGCGGCGATGCCGTTTGTCCATCTGGAGCGCGAGTTGTGGGATCTGCGTGACGCGGACGGAATACCGATCGGATCTGACGTGCCTGAGCGCCGGCCTCAACTGCTTGGGCGGGGGGCGGTTGGGCGGTTGCGGGCGCCGGTGGAGCATCTGCTGGCGGACCCAGGCGTGATGGCCGCGGCTGCGCGGCTGCTGCTGGAGCAGCATTTCACGCCGATTCTGGCTGAGCTGATCTGCGCGGAGGTCGGCCTGGATATGGCGGACTTGGATCTGGCCGGGAGCGTATGGAAGGGCGGACTGGACCGGTCGAAGCTCCGGCGGCGTGGTTTCGCCGAAGAGGTTCTCCGTGCGTACGCCTACCGGTGCGCGATGTGTGGCTTCGATGGGGCGCTGGGCCGTCACCCGGTCGCGATTGAGGCAGCGCACGTGCGCTGGCACAGCCAGGATGGGCCCGACGAGGTCACGAACGCGCTCGCGTTGTGCGCACTCCACCACGCGCTGTTCGATCTTGGCGTACTCGGCATCACTGAGGACCGGCTGATCCTGGTGTCTGAGCTGTATGTCGCTAAGAGCCCGGCGGGGCAGGCCGTGGACGCCCTCGCCGGGAAGCCCTTGCTGGCCCCCCGGCCCCGCCATTCACCGGTGGACGTCGTCCACGTCTCCTGGCATCACGCGCAGGTCTTCAAGCACTACCACCTGGGAGCAGTTTGAGCCCAGTAACCCGTTTGCGAGGGTGCATCGGTGGCTGCCGGGAGGGGTCTAGGGACTGGTCTAGGGCCAGTCGCCGCCGGACACGCCGATGTCGATTGCAGCACCCGGCAGGCCACAGGCCGGTGACAGATGACGGGCCTGAGCAGATCAGGAGCGGACGGCACACGACAGCGCCGGCATGGCCGGGAAGGCCTTGATCGTCTGGGTGGTGGGGCAGCGGGCGATGCCGGGCTGCCCCATTGGTCAGGGAAGCGCCGATCCAGCAGCTATTGGCGCAGCGCCCACCACCGGATGGCAAGGTGACCACTTCACCGGCCTGGGTGGGCACAGAAAGAACGGCGCGACGGTCAGATTGCCTGCTGCCGGGCGGCCAGCGTTACCTGCATCTGACGGGACGCGCTGGGTGGCGAGTTAGCGCTGGCCAGACAGGAGAGAAGACATCGGGAGGTAGTGGCCGGCAGGAGCCAACGTGCGGGCTGTACGGATACAGAGCCGCCGCGGTCAACAGAGGATGGTGGCCTCTGCCGGGCTCAGAAGTCGGGCACGTATTGGGCACAGAGGGCCGCAGTGGGCCACTCTCAGCCGGTTGCCTGGACACTCCTCCGCTTCGGCCCAGCCCCTGCGACCCAAAACTACGGCGGCAGATCCGCAGGTCAGAGACAAGATAAGCACGTCGGCCCCGACCTGGGCTACCATGCACCGAGTCTCCCGCCGGTGTAGCTCAGTTGGCAGAGCAGCCGTCTTGTAAACGGCAGGTCAGCGGTTCGAATCCGCTCACCGGCTCCTGGTAGTACCCGCGCTGACCAGCGCGTTCTGTTCTGTCTGCCGTGCTCCCGGACGCCCCGCCGGCGCTGGCGGAGTCCAAAGGGA
>OFHK01000228.1_pt1 | contig 17936 bp, 17 predicted proteins | sample 1521951 | NCBI WGS metagenome assembly OFHK01 (sample SAMEA2468436, study PRJEB22500) | soil metagenome | biome: Glassland; feature: Farmland; material: Clay | place: Australia | collected 2013-01-31 | depth 0.55 m
CCTCCGCCACCAGCCGCCGCACCCCCCCCCCCCCCCGGCGGGGCCACCCCGCCCCCCCCACCCCCCCCCCTCCCGCCCCCCGCGTGCCCTCCCCCCCGCCCCCGCCCCCAGCCGCCCCGGGCCCTGCCCGCCGGGGGGGCCGTGCGCGGCCGCGGGCGCAGGGCCCCGGTGGGTGCACGGGGAGCTGAACCCCCGCCAGTCGGACCGGCCATCGGGCCAGCGGAGCTGGACGAGCCAGCCATGTCCTGAGGTCTCCGCCCACCCGATCACCCGGCAGGTGCGCCAGCTGCCATCGCTGAACAGCACATGTGCCCTGGACGCGCGGGGCACCCGCGACCGGCCGGTCCGGCCATCGGCTGCCCGCAGGACAGGCTCAGCATCACCCCTCATAGCAACCCATTATGCGAACACGAATTCTAAGACCGGCCGGGGGGACGGGGCCGGAGCCGGCCAGGGGGCGAACTGGTCAGCCCGGGCAGGCAGGACCCGTCCGCTGGCTGGGGCGGCTAGCGACGGCGCCCCGGCCCATGGCGTACCCAGAGGAAGATCAGGAGCCCGATCAGCAGCCAGAGGAGCAATGAGTCGCCCAGCGAGTGCCAGAAGAAGGAGAAACCGGGGAAGAACGGCAGGGTCAGAGCGTGCCCGATGATGACGGCGATCACGATGATGAGAGCCAGGCCGATGACCCGGTGACGGGGGCGGTGGCTGGCCTTGGGCGGAGGCGCGTTCTGCGGGCGGATTGCGTCCTGGGGTTCTTCGATGTCTGGCAGGTCGGTGAACAACCCGGTCAGGTCGGACTGGGTTTTGGCTTTCATTGCCTGGTCGAGGCGCTCGTTGAACTCTCCCCGGTCGAGCCGCCCGTCACCGTAATGCCTGGACAGACGGTCAGCTACGTTGGCCCGCTCGGCGTCGGAGACCCTCAGCTGGGGGTTGACGGAATCGTGGCGGGCACCGGATCCACGTGCCCATCGGGGGCTGCGCGCAGACATGTGAGTGCGGCCTCCTTCACAGGGACCGGGCGTGCCGGGACTGGATGAACTGACCCGCGATGGACTGCTCGGAGCCCTCTTCCGGGATCAGCAGCCAGCCGGCGAGGTAGATGGGCACGCCCGCGCCACCCACGATGGCGAGCACGGTGAAGACGATCCGCACGACCGTCACATCCACACGGAGGTAGCGGGCGATGCCGGCGGCGACCCCGCCCAGCATCCGGTCCTGGGTGGGACGGCACAGCGGCTGCGGCCTGGCCTGGTCCTGTGGTTCTGCTGTGGTTGTGTTCATGGCACCAGCGTGCTGCCACCCGCTCAGCCTGGGCCATCGGGAAGAATCCCCATTCGACCCTGATGACCGGCCAGCCAGATCAGGGTCTTCCCGGATGGCGCTGCGCGTGCCCGCGGCGCGATTATGGACGCGTGGAGGAACCCACCGGCTCCGCGCCGCCGGGCCTCGCCACCGATCGAAGCGATCCGTGGCGGCCGGGGCCTGACCACGGCCGGGGCCGGCCACAACAGGGCCGGCCACAACGGGGCCGGCCGGACCGCCGGCATCGCTGGCGCCGCGGCCTCGGCCGGTGGGTGCAGGGGCCGCGTGGCAGCGGGCCGTTGCGGCGCAGGCAGGAAGGCCGCATGATCGCCGGGGTCGCGGCCGGCCTGGCGGCACGGACGGGCATCGACGTCACGGTCATCCGGATCGTGTTGCTGGTGGTGGCCCTGCCCAGCGGCTTCGGTGTCGCGGCCTATCTGGTGGCCTGGCTCCTGCTGCCCGCTGACGGCACGGACGGCAGCATCGCGAACAGGGCGCTGGCCGACCGGCGGGGCATGACGCAGGCGGCGGGCCTCGGGTCGCTGTCCGCTGTGGTGCTTCTCATCGCGTACATACTCGGCGCCGGCTGGCTCAGCTCGCTGGCGTGGCCACTGGTCATCAGCGTGGTCTGCATCACGCTGATCTGGCGGAACTCCCCCGCGGACGAGCGTGCGACCATCCGGCATCTGGCCGAGCCGGTGCTGGGCCTGGCCGAAGCCGGCGGGCGGGCACGCTTCTTGCTGCGGGTGACGGCAACGGCCCTGCTGCTGGTCTCCGGCATGAGTGTCCTGCTGGCCGGGCGCGGGGCCCACGCTTTGCTGCGCCCGCTGGCCGGGGTCACACTCGTGATCACTGCCGTCGTGGTGGTGCTGGGCCCATGGTGGCTGCGCATCGCCCGGGATCTGGTGGTCGAGCGGCAGGCCAGGGTACGCGCTGAGGAGCGGGCCGACATGGCCGCCCGGGTGCACGACTCGGTTCTGCAGACGCTTGCCCTGATCCAGCGCCGCGCGGACCAGCCTCAGCAGGTCATCCAGCTGGCCCGGGCACAGGAGCGGGAACTGCGCTCCTGGCTGTTCGACGGGCCGCCACCCGGCTCGATGGATGGCCAGGGCATGACCGTGGCCGCCGGTGTGCGGCTCGTCCAGCAGGAGGTGGAGGCTCAGCACGGGATAGCCGTCGAGACGGTCACCGTCGGGGACTGCGACCTGGACGACGATCTCAACGCGCTGCTCGCGGCGGCCCGCGAAGCGACCGTCAACGCCGCGAAATGGTCCGGCGCCCCGGTTGTCTCCCTCTTCGCCGAGGTCGAGCCGGCCGAGGTGGTGCTGTTTGTACGCGACCGCGGCCGCGGGTTCGACCCCGAAGCAGTGCCCAGCGACCGGAAGGGGCTCGCCGAGTCCATCCATGCCAGGATGGCCCGCCGTGGGGGTTCCGCGACCGTCCGCAGCGCTCCGGGCGAGGGCACCGAGGTGGCCCTGACGATGCCCCGCGCTGCCGGGAGACGCCAGGCGGGCGGAGCGTGACCACACCCGGCGCACCCGCCCCGGACGACGGCCGGCCACGGGTCTTCATCGTTGACGATCACGGCCTGTTCCGCTCAGGGGTCCGGTCCGAACTCGGCGACCAGGTCGACGTCGTGGGCGAGGCCGACGACGTCACGCCCGCGATCACCGGGATCGCCGAATGCCTCCCGGATGTCGTCCTGCTCGATGTGCACCTGCCTGGCGGGGGCGGGCAGGACGTGGTCACGGCGACGAAGGCCGCTCACCCGCAGGTGCGTTTCCTGGCCCTATCCGCCTCGGATGCTCCCGAGGACGTGATCGCCGTCATCCGGGCCGGCGCGCGGGGTTACGTGACCAAGACCATCTCCGGCGCCGAACTGGTGGATGCGATACGCCGGGTCGCGGCTGGGGACGCGGTCTTCTCCCCCAGGCTGGCCGGGTTCGTCCTGGACGCCTTCGCGGCGCTCGCCCCGGCCGGTGCGGGCCGCCAGACCTTCGACCCTGAACTCGACCAGCTCACACCCCGCGAGCGCGAGGTCCTGCGGCTGATCGCCCGTGGCTACACCTACAAGGAGATCGCGCGCGAGCTGTTCATCTCCGGCAAGACGGTCGAGAGCCACGTCTCCTCGGTGCTGCGCAAACTCCAGCTCTCGACCCGCCACCAGCTGACGCGCTGGGCCGCCGAGCGGCGCCTGACCTGACCGGCGGGCGCCATCCCGGATCGCCGCGGCCAGCGGTCCTTGCCTACCTGGCGTAACGGCATCTGACAGACTGTAGTCACCCCGTCGGGCCCGGGGGGAGGCTAACCCCACAGGATCGCCAGGGAGGGGGCCAGTGGTGAGTCTGGTGGAGCCGGTGGAGGTGGCGCCACGCCCGTTCGCCCAGATGGAGCCGGTCATCGGCGGCAAGCGGCACGCGCTGCTGATCAGAGCAGCCGACCTGTTCCGGCAGCGGCTGGCCGGACGTACCGTGTGGAACATCAGTTCGACCGCGACCAGTGGCGGCGTCGCAGAGATGCTGCGGGTGCTCGTCGGGTATGCCGAAGATCTCGATATCCCGGTCCAGTGGCGTGTGATCACCGGTGATCCCGGGTTCTTCGTGATCACCAAACGCCTGCACAACCAGATCCACGGGGACGCCGCCGGCGGCCCCCTCAGCGGGGCCGACGCCGGTCATTACGCACGGACGCTCGCCGCCAGCGCGGCCGAACTGCTCGACCAGATACGGCCGGGAGACCTCGTGCTGCTGCACGACCCGCAGACCGCCGGGCTCACCGCTCCGCTGGCGGCTGCTGGCGCGCGGGTGGCGTGGCGCAGCCACATCGGTGTCGGCTGGGAGAACGACGCCACCCGGGCAGGGTGGGGCTTCCTGCGGCCTCACCTGGCCTCCGCGGACGGGTACGTCTTCTCCCGCCGCGAGTACGTGCCGCGGTGGATGCCTGGCGAGAAGGTCTCGGTCATACCGCCGTCGATCGACCCCTTCGCCCCGAAGAACCAGGAACTCGATGACGACACCGTGCTCGCCATCCTGGCCAGGATCGGCGTGCTGGACGGGGTCGCGCCCGGCGGGCGGACGTCATTCGTGCGGCGCGAAGGCGGGCTGGGCACCGTTACCCGGCCGGCGGCGATCACCGGCGAAGGCCGCCCTGGCCCCGCTGACCCGCTGGTGATTCAGGTTTCCCGGTGGGACCGGCTCAAGGACATGCCCGGGGTCATGCGGGGCTTCGCCGAGTACGTGGCACCCGGTGGCAGCGGATACCTGCTGCTGGTCGGCCCGGCGGCCGCCGGGGTGACCGACGACCCGGAGGGCGCCGCGGTGTTCGGGGACTGCGTGCTGCAATGGCGCGATCTGCTGACCGCGGTCCGTGCCCGCGTCCTGCTGGTGACCCTGCCGCTCGATGACATCGACGAAAACGCCGCGATGGTCAACGCGCTGCAGCGGCACGCCACCGTCATCTGCCAGAAGAGCCTGGCCGAGGGGTTCGGGCTGACCGTGGCCGAGGGCATGTGGAAAGGGCGGCCCGTCGTCGGGTCGGCAATCGGCGGGATCATCGACCAGATAGCCGACGGCACCGGCATCCTCCTGCCTGACCCCCGTGACCTGGCCGCCTTCGGGGCGGCGGTCCGCCAGCTACTCGACGACCCGGACCGGGCCAGCCGGATGGGGCGCGCCGCGCAGGCCCATATTCGTAAGCACTACGTGGGCGATGTGCACCTGCTCCGCTATGCGCGCCTGTTCAGCGCGCTGATCTCGGCCTGACGGCTGCCAGGTAAGCAGCGGCTTCGGGTGGCAGCGGCGTTTCGCTGCTTGCCTGCCCTGTCACCGCCCAATCCGGTGGCCGGCCGGTGTCTGCACTGCCGGCAGCCTGCCATGTCTTCCCAGCGGGCCAGCCGGGGGCACACAATAGAGCGATGACCGATGGCCAGGTAGGAGCGGTATGCCCGCAATGTGGCAGCGCCGCCGCCGTTCATTCAATCGAGGAACTCGCCGCGCTGGCCAGAGCCCGCCTGGGCGGCCAGCAGCAGGGGTATGCGGCGCCGCAGCAGCAGGGGTATGCCGCGGAACCGCAGCAGGGGCCGCTGCCGGGCTGGGCGCAGCAACCGCGGTCCGGGCCACCTCCCGGTCCACGGTCCGGGCCGCTATCGGGCGGCTGGCAAGGCGGCAACCGCGGCCGTCCCACCGTCTCGAGCGGTAGCGACTCCTCATTCGGGGATTCGCTCGGAGATGATCTCGCTGGTGCGGCCCTGAGCGCGGCCGCCGGGCTCTTCGGCCGGGCGATTGGCCGCCGTGTGCAGCGTACGTTCAACGATCAGGTGCTGCCGGCCCTCGCCGCCAAGCATGAAGCGATGGCGCGGGAGCAGATCGCGATAGCCGAGCGGCATCCGGATCTGCGTGCCTGCATGACCGATCAGGTGGTCTTCCTGGCCGGCGGCAGCCGTGTCCTGCCATTGGCGAACGTCAGCCCGACGCTCACCATCGAGCAGTCGGATGCCCTGGTGGCCAGGCTGCGGGACGGCTGACTTCAGCCCAGCCGGCCGCCTTGGTAGCCCGAGGGCTACGTTGATTGCACCGATATCTTGGAATTCCCGACGAGCTCGCTCATGATCATCGTTTAGGCCACGCATGAGTAGAACTGGGCGCGCGCCATCAGGCACCGGATTCGGGATTGATGCGTCTTTGCGCCTGCCACCGCATCATCCCATTATTCGCTCGCAAGCGCGAGATCCCACACTTCGCTGAACGCGGTGGCAAGTACAACGGCCTGAAACCAGTCAGGCTTGAGGTCTGCCTTCACGGCCCGTTTTCTGGCCTCCAGTGCGAGCCCCCGGGCTGCCATCAGTGCAGCGTTGTCCGCCGGGGAGTTCTCCAGCGTAATCTCTGCGCCATCGGGTTAGCGAGCTGCTCTTGAAGCTTTTCGATAAGATCGTTGAACTCCTGCTCGTCGCTGGAGTCCTGCGTATAGTCCTGAAGCCGGTAGGCACGCCAGGGAACAACGAATGCAACGACGGCCACGAAAACAAAGTCAATGTTAAGGCATTGTTCTCTGCGCTGGGGCCCCTCCTCCCGCAGGCTAGCCGCCGGCAAGCTGCGCCTTCATCGCCTCGGCCAGGGCGGCAGCCGCCGACAGCGGCCTGACCATCACAGCGAACTCGTCGATCAAGCCGTCGTCTGCGGTGTGCAGGAAGTCGCAGCCCTCCAGGTGGCGATTCCCAACCCGCGCCTCGAACAGGAGTGCGTGGTCGCGCGCGCCGGCCGCGCCGATCTCGCGCACGTAGCGGAAGTCCTCGAATACGCGCGCGACCCCCGCCAGGATCGGCGCGACGGCGGCCCGGCCCTGGTAGGGCTTGAATACGACCGGGCTGCGGAAAACTACATCCTCGGCGAGCAGCGCGAGGGCGCCCGGCAGATCCCCGGCTTCAATCGCTGCGCGAAATGGGTGCATGGCCCGGCCTCCTGGTGGTGTCAAAGGATGTCGTTGTCACGCCGAGCTCGGACGACGCCAGCGATGTCAGCCGGTGCAGCGTCTGAGTCGCACTCTCCACGCGACAACTCTCGCCTAACCCCGGCCGGGTGTCAGCCACCCCACCCGGAGCGGCGGAGTGCTACAGCGGTGCCGCCGACTTGCCCGCCGCGGGGCTGGCGATAGTGTCGCGCACACCCAGGCGCAGGTGCTCAGTGTGGTAGACAGCCTCATCCAGCAGCATCGCGACATGGCTGTCGTAGAGGGCGTAGACGACGGCCCGCCCGTTGCGCTCGGTATCGACCAGGCCCAGGTGCCGCAGGACCCGCAGCTGGTGGGAAACGGCGGAGCGCTCCATCCCCACAGCGGACGCCAGTTCGCCCACGCTGCAGGCGCCATGCCGCAGACGGCCAAGGATCAGCAGCCGGCTTGGGGCCGCCAGGGCCTGCAGCGTCGCGGCGACCGTCTTGGCGGTCTCCACATCCACGCGCGCCGGTGGCGTCACCCGGCCCTGCGCCCCATGCCCCATAACAGCATCCTAGCCAAAATCGCGTGAATAGGCTTTCACATGTTCCTGTATGCTCGGGCTGCCATGACTGCCACATCCTCCGCCGGCACGGCGCGCCGCGATGACACCGGGCACCGCCGTGCCGCCAACCGTGCCGTCGCCGTCTCCGCCGCCGGGCTGGCGCTCACCGGCGCGATCGAACTAGCCATCGCCCTGGTCACTGGATCGGTGGCACTGCTGGGCGACGCGATCCACAACCTGTCCGACGTGTCCACCTCGGCGGTGGTGTTCCTGGGGTTCTGGGTGTCCAGAAAGGCAGCCACCCGTGCCTACCCCTATGGGTACGAGCGCGCCGAAGACCTCGCCGGGCTCGGGGTCGCCCTGGTCATCTGGGCCAGCGCCGCCTTCGCCGGATACCAGAGCTTCGAAAAGCTCGTCCACCACACCCCGACCACCAGCATCGGCCTGGGCATGGCCGCCGCCGTCCTCGGCATGATCGGCAACCAGGCCGTCTCCGCCTACAAACGGCGTATCGGCCGGCGCATCAGCTCCCTCACCCTGCTAGCCGACGCGCGCCACTCCTGGCTGGACGCGATCGCCTCCCTCGGCGCCCTGACCGGTCTCGCCCTCGTCGCCGCCGGCCTGCCCTGGGGCGACCCCGTCGCCGGATTCGCCATCACGCTGTTCATCTGCCACGTCGGCTATGAGGTCACGAGCGAGATCGTCCACCACCTGATGGACGGCGTCGAACCCGAGCACCTCGCGGCCGCCGAACACGCCGCCACTGCCGTCGACGGCGTCCACGCGGCCATCGCCCGGGGGCGCTGGACCGGGCGGACTCTCCTCCTCGACATCGAAGCCCACCTCGACCCCGGGCTCGTGCTCGCCGACGCCGGCCACCTCACCCGCCACATCGACGAGGCCGTCCAGCTTGCCGTACCGGCCGCCGGCCAGGTGCACAGCCACGCCCACCCGGGCAGATCCTCCCGTTGACGGCCAGGCCCACGCCGGGCACGCCCGCGCCGGCCAAGGCTGCCGGTGAAGGGCACGGGGCCGGTTCCTGATCCACCGCCTGGGTACCCTGCCCGCCGCGGAGCCCCGGCGGCCGGGGTGGCCGGGCCGGGGCTCCATGCGCGACAGATCACTGCCAAATGGCTAAACGCGCGCGGGCGGGACAGTGTTACACGCCCATTGCCCGGCTGGCAGGTCACGCGCCCGGGCAGCGGGGCGGGCTGTGACGTTGGGCCCTGGTTGCCCGTGCTGCGTCCCGGTCATCGTTGAGGTGACCGTTGCTTACGGTGCGGGAGGCTCGGATGGTGTGCCCATGAGCCGTCTGGGGGTCAGCGGTGTCCTTCACCACCGGGCTGGCCAGCCTGGGCCTGGCGGTGATCGTGTTCGCCAGGGTGGCAGAAGACGTCGTCGGGCATGAGAAGCTTGCGCTGCTCGACGGGCCGGTCACGGCGTTCGCCGCCCGCGCGCACCCCATGGCTGACCACCGTCATGCACGGCATCACCTTGCTGGGGAGTATCCCGGTGATCGCTGCGCTGATCGTGGCCGCGGGGACGTTCCTGCGGGTACGTACCGGCAGCTGGCGCCCGCTGCTGCTGCTCGCCGTGGTCTCGGCCGGCGGCCTGGACTGGCTGACCGATGTGCTGGGCGCATGGGCACTGGCCACCGCCTGGCTGGCGTTCGTCCTCACCGTCACCACCACCGTCGGGCGGATACGGCCCTCGGCCGCACTGCTTCCGCCAGCCCGCCCGCCCCTGGAGCCGGCCAGCCAGTGACTCCGGCCCGGTAGGCCCCGGGCCGCCCGTGGGAGATGCTTCGCAGTGGGCACGCGAAGGGATCGGCAGTGAGCGATCGGCGGGAAGCGGCGTTCGAGTTCGAGCGGGTGACCGTGGTGCGGGCTGGCCGCCGGGTCCTCGACGAGGTCACCGCCGTGATTCCGGCGGCTGGCATCACCGTGGTGTCGGGGCCATCGGGGGCCGGCAAGACCACCTTGCTGCGGTTGTGCAACCGGCTGGCCGTCCCCGATGCGGGCAGGATCTGCTACCGCGGCCAGCCGCTCGATGACCTGGACCCGCTGGCCTTGCGCCGCCGGGTGGGGATGGTGTTCCAGCGGCCTGTCCCATTCCCGGGCAGCGTGGCCGACAATCTCGCGGTGGCCCAGCCTCATGCCAGCGCCGGTGAGATGAGCGCGGCCCTGACACGCGTAGCCCTGGACCCGGGCCTGCTCGGCCAGGAGGCCCGCACGCTGTCCGGCGGTGAACTGCAGCGCATGTGCCTGGCCCGGACCCTGGTCACCCAGCCAGAAACCCTGCTGCTGGATGAGCCCACCTCCGCCCTGGACGAGCAGCCCAAGAAGGTCTTCGAGAGCACCGCGCGAGCCCTGGCCGGCCAGGGCATCACCATCGTGTGGGTCACCCGCCCCGGCCGCTCCATCTGGTGGTCCTGGCTGTGGGTCGCCGCGATGGTCGCCTACGCGGCGACTGTCGCCCGCCGCCGCGCCCCCGACGTGCCGAACCTGCTGACCCTGGCGCTGGCCTCCTTCACCGCGGCCGCGGTCGTCACCCTGGGTGTGCTGTTCGGGCTGCACGTCTTCCCGCTCAACGGCCGCACCCTGGTGCCCATCGCCGGCATGATGATCGGCAACTCGATGACCGCCACGGTGCTTGCCGGGCGGCGGCTGACCGACGAACTGCGCGACAAACGTGACGAAGTCGAAGCCCGCCTGGCGCTGGGCCAGGCCTCCCGCCAGGCCGCCACCCCCTATGTCCGCGCGGCGTTGCGGGCGGCGCTGACCCCGCAGATCGAAACCACCAAGGCCACCGGCCTGGTCTTCCTGCCCGGGGCCATGACCGGGCTCATCCTCGCCGGCACCGCCCCGTTGCAGGCCGTCCTGTCCAGGCCGTCGTCATGTTCCTGGTACTCGCCGCCACCGCAACCACAACGGTAGTGATCGCCCTGGGCCTGATCCGGCGCCTGTTCACCCCCGACCACCGGCTGCTGTACCTCCCTACCCCGGCCGGCCACTGAAGCCGCGGCGCAGTCCAGGCCCTGTCAGCGCGGCTCACCGCGCGAGCCGGTGGCGCTGCCCAGCGGTAGTGCGGTCACTGCCGCACCCAGCCGCCTGACTCCCGAGAAGCAGCAGGTCCCCAGTGGGACCTGTGTTCGAGCGGGACAGCTTACTCGGCGCCAAGGTCCTGGTTGCCGTGGGTGGGCCGCGGCCCGCCGGTCAGCCAGATGTGAAGGTCTTCGAGTCCCCGGAGCCGGGGACCGTCGGAGGTAACTTCCACCGCGAGGTGGTCTTTGCCCAAGCCGAGCCTGCTGATGCGCAGGGGCAGGTAACGGTCGGGGACGGCGGGGTCGCACCACAGGCGGCCGGTGGGCAGTTGCGGGTCGAACCGGAGCAGGGTTCGCAGCAGGTGAAGGGGGGTGGCGGCCGCCCAGGCCTGTGGTGAGCACGAGGTCGGGTACGGGACCGGTTCGGCGAACATCTCCCGTGGGAATCCGCAGAACAGCTCTGGGAGCCGGTGCTGGAAGTGGGTCGCCGCGTCCAGGACGGCGACCGCCACGCGCTGCGCGTGATCGACGAATCCGTAGCGCATGAGCCCTGCCGCACACAGCGCATTATCGTGGGGCCAGACCGAGCCGTTGTGGTAACTCATGGGGTTGTAGGCGCCCATCGTCGTCGCGAGCGTGCGGATTCCCCAGCCGCTGAACATCTCCGGCGAGAGCAGGTGCGCTGCGACCGAAGGGGCCTTGTCGTCATCAACGATCCCGGTCCACAGGCAGTGGCCGATGTTGGAGGCCAGCGAATCGACCGGGCGCTTGTCGGCATCCAGCCCGAGGGCGTACCAGCCACGATCGGGAAGCCAGAACTTCTCGTTGAAAGCACGCTTGAGGGCTTTCGCCTTCTCGGCCCAGTACCGCCTGCCCTCACGATCACCTTGTTCGCGGGCGAAGTGCGCACGGGCGACGTAGGCGGCGTAGGTGTAGCCCTGTACTTCCGCGAGGGCGATCGGCGAACGTGCGATCCGCCCGTCAGCGAAAGTGATTCCGTCCCACGAGTCTTTCCACCCCTGGTTGACAAGCCCCTGTTTGGTCGCCCGGTGGTATTCGACGAAACCGTCGCCGTCGGCATCGCCGTACCGCTCGATCCACTCCAAGGCGCGGTCAGCATGGGGCAGCAAGGCGTCGACCTCCCGCTGATCCAGCCCCCATCGCCGCAGCTCACCAAGCAGCATGACGAACAGCGGCGTCGCGTCGGCCGAGCCGTAGTAGGCATTGCCACCACCGAGCGCGAGTGAGGCCACGGGGCCGAAGCGCATCTCGTGCAGGATCCGGCCGGGTTCCTCCTCGGTCGCCCGGTCGATCGCCACGCCCTGGTGCGCAGCCAGCGTCTGGAGCGTTCCGATCGCGAGCCGCTCGTCCACGGGAATCAGCATCCACGAGGTGATCAGCGAGTCCCGTCCGAACAGCGCCATGAACCAGGGCGCGCCGGCGGCGACCACAGCGCGGTCGGGATGTTCCGGATCGAATATTCGCAATGACCCGAGATCCTCGACGCTCCGGCGAAGTACCGCGGCCAGGCCGGAGTCGGCCGTACTCACCTCCGGTCCCCGGCTGCGCCACTCACGCAGGCTGCGGGCCGGGATCGTGTGTTCGAGTGGGTACCCACAGGGATGGCGTACCGGGCCCGGCGCGCCGTCGTCTGCGGCGCGGACCTCGGCACAGACCGTCCACGCCCGGCGTGGTGGGATGGACGCCCGCCACTGCAGGGTGTTCCCGCTTGCCGTCGGATCGCCGCCCGCGACGATCAGCAGTCTCTGGCGCAGCTCACCACGACGGCGAGTGAACTCAAGGATCCCGTGCCTCGCGGTGCTCACGACATCACCATCAGTGTGGGTACGCCCCCCTTTGACCTCGAAGAGGTCAGCGAAGTCGGCGCCGGCCTGCAGCATGACAGCACACTCCACCGGTATCGCACCGAGGTTGCGGACCTCGATGTCCACCCGCATCCCGTTGCCGACGTAGCGGCTTTCCACCACCAGCAGGGAACTGTCGGCGTGCCCAGGATCCGGTAGCACCCTGCCGATGAACATCGCAGCGTAGGGCTCTGGGGTCTGCACGGCCAGCGGCTCAGGGGGCAGGCCGTCGATGCGCAGTTCCCAGCGCGAGAGCAGCCGAGTATCCCGCACGAAGAGCCCTTGTGCGTGCCCTTGCAGGATGGCCCCGCCACGATCGCTGATACAGAAGGTCGAACCGTCGATCAGGGTAACCAGGTCGTGTGCAGGCCCGTGACCGGTGGGCCCGCCGGTCAGGGCCCACGGATCTGTCATGGCACCGCCTCCGGGGCAGAAGCCGGCCGCTCACCCAGTGCGCGTGTCACGCTCAAGCGGTAAGCCCGGCCCGCCAGGCTCGAGAAGTCACCCCGCCGGTTGCCAGGATAGCCTGGTAGAGGCGCTCGTAGTCGGCCACCATCCGGTGCATCGAAAAACGCCGCTCAGCAGCCGCCCGGCACTGATCCCGGTCAAGGCGAGCGGCAGCGCCGATCGCCTTGACCATCTCGTCCTCGTCCCTGCAGAGATAGCCGGTCTTGCCATGGTCAACGATCTCGGGTGCGGCACCACGCGGAAACGCCAGTACCGGTGTCGCGGATGCCAGGGCTTCGGCCATGACCAGGCCGAATGGTTCCGGCCAGTTGATCGGGTTGAGCAACGCCTCGGCATGACCCAGCAGTTCCAGACGCTGCGGCAGGGGTTGCTCAGCCGGAACGTCGTCATCGGCCGACAGCAACGGGCGCACATCCTGCTCGAAGTAGGACTTCTCGTCCTGATCGCGGATCTTCGCGGCGATGACGAGCTTGCGTCCGGCCCGTTTCGCGACGCGCACCGCGCGGTGGACACCCTTGTCCGCACACATCCGGCCGACAAACAGGACGTAGCCGCCACCGCCCGGCCCTGGCTTGTACACGTCGAGGTCGATGCCGTGATGGATCACGGCAGCGATGGGAATGCCGCCCGCGGAACGGGCTTGGGCGCGCGAGATGGCCACGATGGCCGCGTGCCGGGCGGTCTCGGCGAAGATTCGCCGAGTGATCGCGGTGAAGGGAAGATGGTTGGTGGTGACGACCGGTGGCGAGCCGGGCCCACGCCGCGCGGCGATGAGCGGCCCGAGCACGGTGTGATCGTGGATGATGTCGGCATCGGACAGTTCCCCGTACGCGGCGAGTACGTGCGCCGCCGCAGGAATGCCTGCCCCGATCGGTTCAACCGCGGCCGCATACAAACTCCTGATGTGAACCGGGCTGGTTGATTCGCCAATCGTGAATAGCCGCACGTCGTGCCCCCGTGCGAGCAGCCCCCTGGCAAGGTTGTCCAGCACTGCCTCGGTGCCGCCGTATGCCGGCGGGGGCACCGGCAGCCAAGGCGGCGCGATCAGTCCGATCCGCATTCTCCCACCTCGGCCCCGGTACCATCGGCGGCAGCCGGCCGGGTTGTCACGTGCGGCTCCTCGTCGGCCCGCGCCATCCGGCCGAGTTCGAGATGCCAGCAGGCGCCGCATGCGTCGCAGTGGAAGTTCGCGCGTTCAGCGACCACGGCAGAGGTCAGCCCGGTCGATCCGCAGCCGGGGCAGTACTCCAGCGGGCCGAAGGCGGCGGGTAAGTCAAGATGCGCTACATGAATCTGTCCCACGATACGAGCAGACCCGGGAAGGCTGGTTCTCACACAGAGTCGAACGTCCCCTACGTGGGGCACAGGGGAACCAGCATTACGGGAACCTCGGTTTCTTGGACCGCGCTGCGCACTGTGCGTGCCCGTCCCGCTTCGAGGCGCTGTGACCACCCCAGCGCGATGAGATCCGCATGTTCGTCCGCGGCGACCTGGATTACATGTTCTCCCGGTTCGCCGCTGCGCAGCTCGATGCGGACATCCACGTGAGTGCAGAACCGGGCCCGGAACTCCCGCTCCCAGCTGCGGCGGGCGTGGGCGGCCTGATCCCAGAAGCGCGGTGCGGTGGTTTCATCGAACACATGCAGGACCACGATCTCAACGCCAGCGCTGGCGAACAGCCCGATGGTCTCGCTGACCGCCGAGGCTGATTCGAGGGTGCCGTCGAGCGGGACGAGGATCCGTGAGATCACCGGTGGCCGCGCCGCGGCGGACGCCGGGGGCACCACGATCATGGGCTTGGCCGACCGGCTTGCGATGCGCCATGACCTGCCTGATGCGGCCGTGTCCCGGATGACGACCCCGAGCACGGCATCCGGCTGCTCCAGCTCGTCGAGCACAGCTGTGGCGTGCTGGCTGTCCGGCAGGGGCGGGTCGAACCGGGACACCGTGATCTGCAGGACGTCGGCGACCGCCTGGGCGACGGCGGCCACCGCTGACGCCGATTCCGGACCTGCTACTGCAAGTACCTTCCGCATCCCCATTCTCCTTCGGCTGGTCTCACGTCCCGTGGGAGCCGGGCGGCACCGGTCACCAGCCGGGTTCGGTGCCCGTCGAGACACACCCGCAGCGGGGCGTCGACGCCGACCCGGACATGGTCTGCGGTGATGTGCAACCGGACGTACCGGCCAAGGCATCGGAACCGGAGCCCGAGGCTCCGCCAGGAACCCGGCAGGTTCGGGTCCAGGTGCAGCACCCCGGCACGCACCCGGATACCGGCGAAGCCGAACAGCAACGCCTGCCAGACACCTCCCATCGTGGCCAGATGCACGCCCGCCGCGGTCGTCCCGGTCAGGTCGTCGAGGTCGAGGCGCAAAGCGGTCCGCAGCAGCCGCAGGGCATCATCGGCGTGGCCCGCCCTGGCCATCAGGGACGCGCTGATCGCGGGCGACAGCGAGGAGCCATGCGCTGTCCGTGGCCCGTAGAAGCCGAGGTTCGGCGCGAGCGAGCCCGGCGCGACTTCGTCGGGTACCAGGTGATGCAGCATCAGCACATCCGGCTGCTTGATGACCTGCGTCGCAGCGATCCGCTCCGGTCCGAGAAGAACGTCGGCGGCCACCGGCGCGTTCGTGATGTCGGCCACCGTGAGCGGCTCAAGGCCGAAGTACCCAGTGAACTGCTCATACAGCCCGGTAGCGCTCCGGTATCCGTCCACGAGCGAGGAGGCGACGTCGGTCCACTGGCGTGCCTCATCTCCCGCGGCTGCGGAGCCGGACAGCAGCCGTGCCGCGGTGCGGAGATTCCAGCGCGCCATCACGTTCGTGAACGCGTTGTCGGAGACCGACTCGTGGTACTCGTCAGGCCCGATCACTTCATCGATGTGCGCGCGGCCGTCGCTGTCCAGCCGGCAACGCGACGCCCAGTACCGGGCGGTCTCCAGCAGCAGCAGGCGGTGGCGCCCACGCACGAACCAGCGATCGCCTGTCCACTGCGCGCAGTGCCACGCAGCCCACGCCACATCCGCGGTAATGTGCTCCTCCAACTGCCCGGTCTTGATCTCCACCGGCCGCCCGCCGAGGTAGCCGGAGGCGGGAGTGACATCGTTCCCGAGCGACGCCGATTCCCACGGGAACCGTGCGCCGCGATAGCCCGCCGCGCGCGCCGCAGCGCGGGCAGCCGGCAGCCGGTGCGAGCGATAGTTGGCCATCGCCTTGGCCGTCGCCGGATCCATGCTCGCGATGGCGGGCAGCACGAACACGTCGGCGTCCCAGAAGACGTGGCCGGCATAGCCGTCACCGGACAACCCGCGTGCTCCGACCGCGGCTTCGTCGCTGCCGCCGACGTTGCACCACAACTGGAACAGGGCGAACCGGACCGCCAACTGCGTCTCAGGATCGTCGGGGAGGTCGACGTTCACCGCGGCCCAGCGGCCGGCCCAGGCCGCCCGGTGCTCGGCCAGCAGGCGCTCGAAGCCCTGCCGCTCAGCAGCCTCGAGCGCGGCTGCCACCTCGCCGGGCGCCGGAGGCCCGTGCTTCCCGCTGGCGAACGCGACGAGACGCTCGATGGTGGCTACGCCGCCGTCACGGCGCAGCCGCTGCGCTGCGACGGCGGTCACGCCGGAACTGCCGGGTACCTGCGCCCATTGGTGGCCATCAAGACTGCCCTCGATCATGTGCACGTTCTTGGGTTGCCGCAGCGTCCTGCCCGGGCGGACACGCCCGGCCGCGGCTTCAGCCCGCATGGCGACCACGCCGGGCCTGGTGACCGAGGCGAAGCGCACGGTGCGCACCGGATGTTCGGCCGTCTTCTCCTCCCGTAGCAGCACGCCGGTACGCAGGTCCAGCACGTGCCGATCGCACTCCGGGGCTGGCGCAATGTCCAGCCCCGTCCAGTCCGGGCCAGGCAGCAGATGTTCCCCTGCTGAACCATCCGTATAGATGCCGGATGCCAGCACCATTGGCACCGAACCCGGCCGCGCCTCCTCTGCCGCGCCGCGGGTGGCGAACCCGCCGGAACCCAAGGTGAACATGGCCTCGATCACCCGGTGCCGCAGCGGGTCCCAGCCGGTCTCCTGGAGCGTCCAGGCCGGATCCTCGTCGACGCTGGGTACCCGGCCACGCATGCGGCGCCGCAGCTGCTCATCCAGCAGCCGGCACAGCGCCGGCGGTTCCGGGACTCCCGGCAGCACGGTCGCTCCCGATCGCCCGGCGGGCGCGGGCAGGCGGGCACCGGCCACCAGCAGCAGTCCCCACCCGACGCCCCGCGCAGCAAGCTGCTCGCAAATCGCCTGCAGCGAATCAGACAGCCGGACTCCGTCTGTGACCACGATGTCGGCGCCCATCGCCCGGAGCGCGCCGATCCGTCGGCGCACCGGCCCAGAACATCGATCGGCGGCCACCAGGACAATGGCGTCGAACGTGCGGTCGAGTTCCCCCACCACCCCACCATGAGTACGGCGTTCTAGGCACGCCAATGGACCAAAGTCCTGCCCTGCCCGCCTTTCCGCCCCGCTGCGTCATCCTCCCGCATGACCACAGCGATACAGGAGCGACCGAGCCGCCCAGCCAGGGTTACGTTCAGGCCTCGCCCCGCTGCATGCGGCCCGCCGCTGGCCTGCTGGATCACGCCCGGGCTGGGGCGAAGGTCCTGACTGCCGGGGAGCATCGCCTCTTGGCTGCGGGCACCCCGGCGGCCGAGCCTGGTGGTGAGGGGAAGCCAGGATGAGGCGGCGGCCGACGGTAGTTGCGGCACGGGCCGTGCGGGCGGTCCGTGGGCTGTGGCCTGACCGCAACCCGCTCCGGCGCACCATGGACCGGATAGAGGCCGTGGTCGTGGGCGGGCTGGCCGTCGCTTTCCTGGCCGGGGCACCCCTGGCCGCGGTTGCCGCCGGGCACGCTGCTTACAGCATCGCCTCACGCACTGCCTACGCACAGCGGGCCGCCTGGCATCAGGTGCCTGCGGCGCTGCTCGCCACCGCCCCTGCTTACGGGTACGGGGGGCATGAGCCAACCGTGCAAGCCAGATGGACCGCCCCAGATGGGACGCGACATACCGGCACGGTTACCGCACCGGCGGGTGCCCTGGCTGGCCGCACCGTTACGGTTTGGGTCGATACGGCTGGCCGGGCGACCGGCCCCCCCCCCCCGCCTTTGCCTGGCCGGGGCCCGGCGGCGCTGGCCACCCATCCCACCCCCCCTCGTCTCCGCCTCCTCCTCCTGTGCCGTCGGCCCCCGGCCCCCCCCCGGCTGGGACGGCGGGGGCCGGCGCC
>OFHK01000229.1_pt1 | contig 17869 bp, 16 predicted proteins | sample 1521951 | NCBI WGS metagenome assembly OFHK01 (sample SAMEA2468436, study PRJEB22500) | soil metagenome | biome: Glassland; feature: Farmland; material: Clay | place: Australia | collected 2013-01-31 | depth 0.55 m
CTCGTGGCGACCTATTGCACCGGCAAGAACGCCGAGATCGTGGTCGCGCCCGAAGACATAGGCAAGCCCGTCGAGGCGATCGGCCTGGACTGCTACTTCGCGCTGTCGTCGGACCTGGGCGAGACATTCTTCAATCCGCGCGATACCAGCGGCGACCCCGGCACCATCGCTCTGATCGCCGCTAACCACGACACCGCCAAGGGGGCCAAGGAGTGCCAGGGCGCCGCCGACGACGGGCCGTACTGCAACGGCGAGCAAGGCTTCGACTTTCTGGCTCACGGCGACGCCCAGATGCTGGGCGCGGACGTGCGCCTGCTGCCCTCCGTGCTGCCCGGCGTCACCGATACGCTGCACAGCGTCTGGCTGCAGGATGGCACGATCACGGACGAGCATCCGTACGACGGTGTCGACGCCTGGTATCGGCGCTTGGATTTCGTGCGCAAATAACAGGCCCGGCTCGGGCGTGCGCAGGCAATCGGCTCGCCAGGACTCTATCCATCATCTACGCATGAAGCGTCGACTGGTGCTGCTGGCTTTGCTCGCCGCATGTTGCAGCGCTGCCCTCGCCGCGGAACCGAATCTTCCGCAGATAGTGGACCGCATCTTCGCGATGAAGAAGGCCCAGTGGGAGGCGTACGCCCCACATTTTGCAAAGCCGAAATGGAAAGTACATCTTCGGAAGACAGGCACCGGGACCGGCGTAGTGGCATCCGATCCCTCCACAGGCGTGGGAATCTCCATCCAGCCGTTCTATCCGGACGACAAGAGCCCGCCCGCGAAGCTGGTCGTCGGCAGCTTCCAGGCCCTGGGCAAGCTGCCGGCCGATGCGGCTTCGTCCGAAGAAGAAGAAGTCGAAAGAGCGGCGCAGCGGGAAATCGGGGCGCGGTACTCCGTGTCGACCCGATACGTGAGGATGCCGCCGTCGTCGGAAGGATTCGAATTCACCGTGACGCGCGCCGGAAGCGCCTCGAGGTGAATCCCCGGGAGTCATTGCACCTTCAGCGACATGCTCGCGACCCGCACGGGAGCGGAGTCGTGGTGCCGTCGGCGCGGTGGCAGGCTGCACATTGGCCGGATCCGGCAAAGCGGTCCGACGTCGCGCTCGCCAGCGTGGCGACGGTGACGCCCGGCGCAACGACGGGAACGGCTGCGGGCGGGTCAGCGCACCAGCTGGTTGATCTGGATGATGGGCAGCAGGATCGCGAGCACGATCAGCAGCACCATGCCGCCGAGCAGCAGCACCATCACCGGCTCGAGCACCGTCAGGAAGACGGCCAGGCGACGCTCGAGCGATTGGGTCTGAAGGCGCGCGGCGCGCTCGAGCAGCTGGTCGAGCTTGCCGCTCGCCTCCCCGCTCGCCACCAGGTGCACCAGCAGCGGCGGGGAGTATTTCGGCGACCACCCCGACAGGTCGATATACACACCGGGCTTGTGGGTGGCCACGCTCAGCGCCTCGTCCTGCCAGGGGAACGAGGGATGCGCCAGGATGATCTTCAGGTGGGGGAAGTCCGCCGACACGTCGTCGACGTACATCGGGTTGGAGTACTTCAGCCGGATGCCGCCGCCGCCGGGCACACCCGCCCCGATGCCGGTCTGGCCGGTGTGGAACAGCGCGATCGTCCCGGTTTCCTCTATCACCTCGTACAGGCCGTACGCCACCCGGTCGTTCGGGAAGAAACCCTGGATGCTGGGGTGGAACTTGAAGCCTTTCACGCCATAACGTTCCACCAGCGTGCGCGCCTGCCTCACCCCGGCCTTGCCGCGGAACGGGTCAACAGAGCCGAACGGGATCAGCACGCCACCGCTGGCGGCGGCGGCTTCGGCGATCTCCTCGTTCGGCACCGGCGGGACGCCGGTTGCGTGCTCGGCGTCCACGGTGAACACCACCGCGGCCATGTCCCGCTCGCGGTAGTACCCGGCGATCTCCTCCAGGGTCGGCTTACGGGTCGCCGCATCCACCTTGAAGTACGCGGCGGACGCCACGTTCAGGGAATCGTCGAGGGAAGCCCTGCCCCGCGAGGAGACCTCGGCATGGGTATGCACGTCGATGGCTGCCAGCGAATCGACGTCCATGGATCCCCCTGTGCACGGGTCTGCGGGCTGCTCATGTTGTGCATAATCTTGACTATCGTAAGTGAGCTGCCCAACATGGGGAAGGGGACGATGGTATTTGCCCTGATCGGGGAGCTGATGTGGCGCAGCGCACTTGGGGCTCCGCTGACCGGGAAGCGAGCGGTGACGTGACCAGCAGCGACCCCGAGGCTGGCCCGCCGTCGGCGCGGCCACAATCGATCATGCTGGCGCTCCTGGGCGACTACGTTCTCGGCCGCGGCCTCTACGTCTACTCCGGCAGCTACATCGAGGCGCTCACCCGCGTCGGCATCTCCGAGCAGGCGACCCGTTCCACCCTTACCCGGATGGTCAACCGCGGCCTCCTCCAGCGCCGCCGCCAGGGACGGAGGATGTATTTCGGGCTGACGTCACGCTCGGAGGCGATCCTGCGGGACGGCGGGACCCGGATGTGGGACACCAGCGCGGTCAACGCCGAATCCGGCCGGTCCTGGACCCTGGTCAGCTTCTCCCTGCCGGAGGCATGGCACCGGCCACGGCACGACCTGCGGTCCCGCCTGATCTGGTCGGGATTCGGCATGCTGCACGCCGGGCTGTGGATCGCGCCGTCACAAGCCGACGTCACCGGGCTGATCGCCGAACTCGGCCTGGAGGATTACGTGCGGGTCTTCGCCGCCGAACCCGTCCACCCCGCCGACCTGGGCCGGCTGATCCGGGATGCCTATCACCTGACCGAACTCACCGGCCAGTACCATGGCTTCCTGCGCCGGTGGGACCGCCGGAGGCCGCTGCCCGGCCTGCCCGATGATCTCGCACGGGAGTTGCTGCTGATGGCCGAGTGGCTGCGTATCATCCGCGCCGATCCCCGGCTGCCGCTCGCGCATCTGCCCGCCGACTGGCCCGCATCGCGCGCCCAGCAGATCTTCCGGCAGACCCACGCGAGCCTGCATCCCCCGGCCGCACGCATCGCGGCCGGCCTGCTGGAGACGATCACGGCGGAGTGAGCCGCCGGCCCGCCGGAGACCATCACCGCTGGCTGGGCCGCTGGCGTCGATCAGGTGAACTGAGCCGCTCGCCGTCGGCACCGCGGATATGGTGGGGCGGGGATCGGAACGATCTGTCCCGATCCGGGAAGGGGCGGACCGGTGCACGGTAGCGGCTCAGCGCCCGGTGGCGGCCCGGTGCCCGGCGGCAGGCCAGCTCATGGCGGCGGCCCGGTGCCCGGCGGCGGCCTGCCCCCGGCAGCGCGGCGACGGGGGAAGCCGCCGCTTCTCGTCCTCGTGATGGTGACCGTCCTGGTAGTGGCCGCCGCCGGGGCGGCGGCTGGCTATCTGCTGCTGCGTACCATCGGCAGCCCGCAGCAGACCGCGGCCAGCTACCTGCGCGACTGGCAGCGGAGCGAATACGCCGCCATGGACAAGATCACCGTGAACAAGCCGCCCGGCGGGCTCGCGGGCCCGCTGCGCGCCGCGGCCGTCCAGCTCGGCATGCGCAGCATCCGCCTGGTGCCCGGCGCGGTGACGATCGGCGGCGGTACCGCGGTGGCACATTTCACGGCCAGCGCTGACCTCGCCGCCGGCCAGGCATGGACCTACCCGGGACAGCTGCGCCTGATCAAGCGGAACCGTCACTGGTGGGTGAGCTGGAGCCCGGGCGATATCTACCCGGGCCTGCAGGCAGGTGAGCGGTTCGTGCTCGGCGCCGTGTGGCCGCCCCGGGCGCAGATCCTCGCGGCCGACGGGACCGTCCTGAGCTCGCCCGCCGCGACCGCGCAGTCCGGCTCCCTCGCGCTGCTCACCGGCATTGTGGCCAGCGCCACCGCCGCCCAGGCGAAGGCGCTCGGGGCGCCATACCAGGCCGGCGACCAGGTCGGCCTCGGCGGGATCGAGCAGGCCTACCAGAAGCAGCTGGCCGGGCACCCGTCCCTCACGATCAAGATCGAGGGGCCGGGCAGCCGTCTCGACGCGACCGCTACCCGGTTCCCCAATTCCCCCGGCACGCCGGTCAGGACCAGCATCGTCATGGCCGACCAGATCGCCGCCTCGCACGCGGTGGCGTCCGCGGCGACATCCAAGCCGATCGACCTGGTCGCCATCCAGCCCTCCACCGGCCGGGTACTCGCCGTGGTCGAGCGGCCCGGCGGGTTCAACCGGGCGCTCCAGGGAGAGTTCCCGCCCGGCTCGACCTTCAAGGTCGTGACCGCCTCGGCGCTGGCGAAGACCGGGCTCGGGCCGTCGAGCACTGTGCAGTGCCCGGGCCAGACCAACATCGGGGGCAGGACCTTCCACAACTTCGACAACGAGCAACTCGGCACGACCAGCCTGCAGACCGCGTTCGCGATCTCGTGCAACACCACCTTTGCCATGCTTGCCACGCAGCGGCTGAACGGGTCGTCGCTCGCGTCGATGGCGCGCCGGTTCGGCTTCAACGCCAGCCCGGCCCTGGGCATCCCGGCCACGCTGGGGCGGTTCACGACGCCTCACGACCCGGTCGATCTGGCGGCGGACGCCTTCGGCCAGGGAACTGACATCGTCAATCCGCTCAGCCAGGCCAGCATGGCAGCCGCCATCGAGGACGGCAGCTGGCGGCCGCCGCAACTGGTGATCAGCCCGGCGCCGCCGCAGACGACCGGGCCACACAAACTCAGTCCCACCATCCTGAACGCGCTCCGGCCGATGATGCGGGCAGTGGTCACCATCGGCACCGCGTCCCATGTCGGCTTCCCACCCGGGGTCTACGGCAAGACCGGCACCGCCGAGTATGGCTCCGGCCCCAACCCCCCCACCCACGCCTGGTTTGTCGGCTACCGCGGGGACCTGGCCTTCGCGGTGCTGGTCGAAGGCGGGGGCGTCGGCGCGGATGCCTCCGGGCCGGTTGCCAACGCCTTCGTGCGCAACGCCTGAGGGGCACCCCCGGGCCATGGCGCAGCCAGGCCCGGGGCGGCCCATCGGTGCTGCTAGGGAAGCGGGCGGCCGGGGATGCCGACGTCGGTGGTCGCCACACCCGCGCCCACACCGCTGGTGAACAGCGCGAAGTTCGTGATGAAGATGTGGTCGCGGGTACCCCGGCCGGTCCCGAAGGCGATGTCAGAGGGCGTGTACAGGGGATCGCCGGCCGCGGACGACGCCAGCACGTGGAGCCTGCCGGCCGGGCTCACCCGCACGATGTCGCGTTCGGCGTTCGCTGCGACGTAGAGGTTGTCCCGGGTGTCCATGGCGACGCCGTCGGCTCCCCACAGCCGGCAGTCCGGGCCCGCGAAGACGCTCGCGGGGCCGGCGCCGCCGTCCTTCTCCACCGGGATGCGGACGATCGTGCCCAGAGTTGTGTTGGCGACGAGCAGGTCACCATGCCTGTTGAAGGCCAGGCCGTTAGGGCCGAGCGGGAACCCTGACGGATGGGGCTGGCCGCACGGCCCGTCCCCGGCCGTTCCGGCCAGCAGGGAGCTGTTCGACCACACCGACACCGAACCACCGCGGCTGACGCGGTAGATCACCCCGCCCACCGACTCCGATACGAACAGGATGCCCCTGCGGCCGAAGGCGAGGCCGTTGGGGAAAGAGCCCGGGATCGGGGCGAATTCGGCCGGGGTGCCGCCACCGGCCGGGATCCGCCACACACCGGTGTCGGCGGCGGTGCTGCCGACAAGGGCGACGTAGAAGTTGCCGGCCGCATCCAGCCTGATCCCCAGCGGGGACGAGCCGGCCGGGAACGTCGCGAAGACCGATCGATCGCCGCCAGGGGTGATCTTCATGATCTCTGCCTTCGTGTATATCGACAGGTACTTGTTGCCCTGCTGATCGATGGCGATGCTCTCGGGGAGTTCGGAGGCTGGCAGGTGCACGATCTGGACCACGTCTTCATCCGCCTGCGCGGGGGCAGGGCACACGAAGGCGGGCATCACAAAAGCTGCCACAAAGGCGAGGATGAGGCTGGTGAATCCGGTGAGGCGGTTTCGGTGCCAGATAAGCATAATTTTCCCCCTCGTGATGACGCGTGGCGCACGGCCTTTGTGCCCGATACATATCGCGAGGCATACTCGCAGGTCAGGACGCTACCAGTTTCCGAACTAACACAGGAAGACCGGTCACATCGCCAATTCCGGAACCGAGCGGCGAGCCGGGGAACGCTTCGTTGGTGTACGGCAGGATTATCATATGTTCCGCTGGCCCGGGATCGGCTCGACGCAGGGGATATACGATTCTGCAGCATACATAATGATGAATACTGTTCGCCGGATCTGATGCCGGACATATCTTCATGCCGCCGGCGCGGCGTGGGATACGCTCAGCGGCCGGTGCCCGCAGGCACAATCAGGCATAGCCCGAGCGGTGGAGGACGGACCTGTGGCCGAGGTGACCTGCCTGGAGATCTGCGCCGGGGCCGGCGGCCAGTCCCTGGGCCTGGAGCAGGCGGGATTCAGCCACGAAGCGGCCGTCGAAGTGGACCCGGACGCGTGTGAGACGCTGCGCCGCAACCGGGGCTCGCACTGGAAGATCATCGAAGACGACGTCCGCAACGTGGACGGGCACGGGTACGCGGGTATCGACCTGTTCTCCGGCGGCGTGCCGTGCCCGCCGTTCTCCATCGCCGGCCGGCAACTCGGCGCCGATGACGAACGGGACCTGTTCCCGCAGGCGCTGCGGCTGATCGCAGAGGCCGGCCCGCGTGCGGTCCTGCTGGAGAACGTTCGCGGGCTCGCCACCAGCCGGTTCGGCACCTACCGGGCCCAGGTGCTGGCGCGGCTGCAGGCGCTGGGGTACCAGACCTGGTGGGACCTGGTCCAGGCCAGCGACCATGGTGTGCCTCAGCTCCGGCCCAGGTTCGTGCTGGTGGCGATCAGGCAGCCCTGGGCTGGCTATTTCCGGTGGCCGCAGCCCTCGCCCTGCCCCCCGCCCACCGTCGGCGGCGCCCTGCACGACCTCATGAGCGGCCGTGGCTGGCCGGGAGCGGACGCATGGCGCGACGGCGCGCACGGCATCGCGCCGACGATCGTCGGCGGCAGCAAGAAACACGGTGGCCCTGATCTCGGCCCCACCCGGGCACGCGCGGCATGGAAGCGGCTCGGGGTGGACGGGCTGGGGATAGCCGGCGAGGCACCGGGCCCGGACTTCCCCCCCGGCGGCCTGCCCAAGCTGACCACCCGGATGGTCGCGCGCATCCAGGGCTTCCCCGACACCTGGGCCTTCTCCGGACGTAAGACTGCCGCCTACCGCCAGGTCGGCAACGCGTTCCCGCCGCCGGTAGCCAGGGCCCTGGGTGAGTCGATCCGCGACGCGCTGACCGCTCCTGCCCCGCTGCCCCCGGGCCGTGCCCGCCGCCTGGCGCTGTAAACCTCCAGATAGGGCAGGGCGTCCATCCGGGCGGCGATCGTTTCCGGTACCGGGGCCGGCAACCTGGGGACCGGGATGCCCCGGCGTGACAGCGACCTTCAACCCGGGCGAGTCGTGCACTGGGCCTTACGCGCTGCTCGGCACGGACATGCCGAGGGCTCCGGGAACATCTTCCGGTCGCCCGGTGGCCCGGCCTCTTCCAGGCAGGCGCTCGCGGACTCCGGGTAGGCGGAGAATCTTTCCGCGGTTTGTTGTTGGCATGGCGGCTGCGGCCGGCTCCTACCAGTGTCCGCACCCGTTGTGAAGAGGACCTCCCGATGAAGACTTTCCTGACCGCCGCCCTCACCGCCGTCGGCCTGATGACCTGTGCATGCACCAGCCAGGGCAGTTCCGCCACGCCGCAGGCCACGGTGACCGTGACCGCTCACGCGCAGACCGCCGTCACCAGCAGCCCGCCGGCCCAGGCATCCCAGCCGGCCGGAACAGCCCCCGCGGCCGCCCCGGCCGGCGCGCAGGCGCCCGCCCCGGCACCGCCACCCGCTCCCTGCCTGACCCGTTACCTCGGGGCGAAGACCGGCCTGTCGCAGGGCGGGCTCGGCAGCACCTACGTCGTGATCGTCTTCAAGAACCTCAACAACTACCCCTGTTCCCTCTACGGTTACCCCGGGGTCGCCCTGGACGCCGGCAAGCCGGCCACCGAGGTCGGCCTGGCCGCCGCTGAGAACCCGGCCACCCCCCGGGAACTGGTCATTCTCGGACCGCACAAGGACGCCAACGCGCTGCTGCGGATAGTCGAGGCGGCCAGCTACCCGCCCACCAAGTGCAAGCCGGTCGCCACCCAGTGGCTCCAGATCATCCCGCCGAACCAGACCGTGCCGATCTATCTCGGCTACACCTCCACCGCCTGCGCCAAGCCGGTCCGCATCCTGACCGTGGACGCGGTCCGGCCCGGATCGGGCGGCTGATCCTGGCCCTGCGAGCTGGCCCAGCGAGCTGGGCCAGCGGGCTGGGCCAGCGGGAGAGGAAGCTGACCGGGCCTACCCGGGCCCGGCGTAGGCTCCCGCGGTGCCGGGGAACAGCGCTTTGGTGATCTTGAAGTTCGCCACGTCGACGGTCGCGTCGGTGTGCAGGTAGACCGCGGCGTCCCGGAAGTACTTCTCGACCCCGACCTCCAGCATTGCCCCGTAACCGCCGTGCAGTTCGACCGCGTGCTGGCAGACCGCGAGGATTTCCTGGGATGCGAACACCTTCACCATGTCGCACAGGCGGGCCGCATCCGGGGTGTCCCCGTCGACCGCGATGGCTGCCCGCCGAAGCAGTGCGCCGACCGCTTCGAGCTTGGTCGCCATGGTGGCCACCCGCAAGGCGACCGCCTGGTGCTTGATGAGGATCCGCCCACCCTGAACGCGCTGCTGGACCCAGGCCGCCGTGTCCTCGTAGGCGGCGATGCCGACCCCGAGGTTCTTCGCCGCCACGATGATCTTGCCGGGCCGGAAGTAGACACCCGCCTTTCCCAGGGCGTCGCCGTGCGCGAGCAGGTGATCGTCGGGCACGCGGCAGTCCTCGAAGACGATCTCACCGTTGTTCATATAGCGGGCGCCCACGGTCTCGTTGCACCGGGTGATCTCGAGCCCCGGCGTGTCCCGTGGCACCAGGAAGCTGCTCGTGCCCTGGAGCATGCCGACGGACGGATCGGTGTTGGCGTACACCACGAACAGGCTCGCGTCATAGCCGTTGCTGATGAACTGCTTGCGGCCGTTGATCTTCCAGTAGCCGTCCTCGTGGACGGCCCGGGTGTCCATACCCGCCTCCGGCACGTTGTAGGGCAGCCAGCGGTCGGAGGCGCCCCGCGGCTCGGTGAGGCAGTGGGCCATCAGGAACTGCGGGTCCGCCAGGTAACGGGAGAACCACTCTTCCTGCAGGTGCCGCGGCGCGAGCGCGCGCAGCAGCACGGAGATCTTCCAGTTCTGGACGAGCTTGTCGGCGAGCCCCGAGTCGCCGCGGGCGAGCTCGGTCGCGATGATCGAGAAGGTCTGGGACTGGGTGGCCGGATCGAGCCCGACACCGCCGAACTCTTCCGGCACCCCCAGGCCGCGCAGCCCCGCCCGGTCGGCCTCCGCGAGGATCTGCGCCGGCAGCCGGGCAGCCGCGTCGAACGACCACTCGCGTTCCCGGTCCGCCTCGATGAACGGCCGGACCACATCATCGACGTAGCGACGGCAGGTCTCCCGCATCAGCCGCTGCTCCTGCGAGAGATACCTGTCCGGCACCTCGCCAATTCTGTCCATGACGCCTCGCTTCCTATGGGGCCGCCGCAGGATGGGAATCGGCCCGCGCGAGCACAGTTTCCCACCTGGCCCGCCCGTCCTGTCTGCCCCATATGCGGCCGAGGGCATGCCGGGCGTCCTCGCCGGGGACAGGCATGCCAGACGTGATGCCGCGAGTCAGCGTCTGGTCGCGCGGACCACGGAGTACACCCCGGCGGGCAGTGGTGCGCCGCGAACCTCTGGCGCCAGGCCGGCCTCGGCCAGTTCGGCGAGGACGCGTCCCGGAAGGGCAGCGCGGTGACGTCGGCACGGACGACGGCGCCCCTGCCGGGCGCGGCGAACGTCCACCAGCGGTCAGCAAGCCGATCCGGCCGGGAACTCCGGCGCGCGGTCACCGGCTACCGCTCGAAGAGGCGACGTGCCAGCGACCAGGCTCGGCCGGGGCGAGCCCGCTCCGGAGCCACCCAGCGCGCGCGCCCCTCCGCCGCGCCGGGCTCCGCGAGATGCTCTGTGAGCATCTCGGCCCACAGCGGCTCGATGAACTGGTAGGTCACCAGCCGTTCCAGGTCGTGGTAGGCGTCGAAGCCACGTGGGGTGAGCCGGTAGCCGCCGGGAGCCTGGCGCAGCATCCTGGCGAGCACGAACGGGGAGAGCCCGGCGTGGGCCGCTGCTGCCACGGCCCTGCCGTAGGACTGCGTCATGGCATGCCGGTCGACCCCGCCAGCATAGGCCTGCCAGAACGCGTCGTACGCCGCGCCGCCCCACCGGCCCAGGTGCAGCCACCGGGCGATCGGTAGCTGGCCCTGCTCGACCGCGTCGGCGTAGGTGGCGACCCCGAAGTGATTGACGTAGAAGTCGCGGCCGGCGAATGAGGAACTGCCCGCGCCCATGCCCAGGAAGCGGCGCCGTGTGATCGAGGTGTACGGCACGGACCCTCGCTTGTTCAGCGTCCAGACCGATCGGCGTTCGTAGCCCATTGACTGCGCGAGTTCGGTCGCCTGGCCAAGCACCGCGTGCTCGCGGCGGCGGTCGTGCCGGGCGGTGCCGAACGGCGTGAAGCCAAAGCGCATCAGCGGGTACGTGGACACCTGGTCTACGCCGAGTTCCAGGCAGGTGCGCACATCGTCCAGGAAGGCCCCGGGAAACGCGTCCTCGTCCTCCCACGCCACGTCGACGATCAGGTCGACGTCCACGCAGGCGAACCGGCCGAGCGCGGTCTCGACCGCCGCCCGGCTGGCCGCCGCGTCATGCGGCCGGCCGAGCCGGCGAAGCACCCCATCGTGAAATGACTGGGCCCCGATGCTGACCGCCGTGATCCCCATCGCGGCCAGCCGGTCGAGCCGCTCCGGGGTGCCATGATCCGGCAGCACTTCCACCGCTCGCTCGCCGGATACCGGGATCCGCTGGATCACCTCGGCCAGTTCGTCCGGGTACATCGTTGGCGTGCCGCCGCCGATATACAGCGACGTGAACGGCGCGCCGTGAGCCTCGCCGTGCGCCGCCACGTACCAGTCGACCTCGCGGCGCAGCGCCGCGAAATACCGGCGGGCCAGGTCCTCCTCCGCGAGCACCTTGTTGTACGGGCAGAACGGGCAGATCCACGGGCAGAACGGCACATGCACATAGGCGCCGACCGGGCCGTCGAAGGACGCCAGAACGGCGGGTGGCCGTAGCGAAGCAGCGGCGGCGGTGCCGGCCGGAGCGCTCATCGGGGCCACCCCCTCGTATCCTGCTCAGCCGATCACCGTCCACCGGCTCCGGGCCAGGGCACAAAGGCCTCTTCCCCTGGTGACCAGCCATCAGCGGCCCGGCGCATCAGCCGGCCGTGACCGGCGGCGGCCAGTGCGCTGGACTGGTGAGTGACGGTGGAAGCCTGGTGTGCGGGCCGCCCTTCGCCGCATCGAGCTGAGCCTGGGTAAGAAAGATGCTCCCGGTGAGGTCGGCGCCACCAAGGTCAGCGCCCCTGAGGTCAGCCCCGGTGAAGTCGGCCATCCTGAGGTCGGCGCCGCGCAGGTCAGCGCCGATCAGACGCGCGCCGCGCAGGCTGGCGCCGGCGAGATCGGCTCCCCGGAGATTTTTCCCGATGAGGTCGGCGCCGCTGAGATCGCCTCCCTGCCCCCGGGTACCGGCCCGCACCAGTTCGCTGGCGCGAAGCAGCAGCGTATTGACGGTCCGCCGGTGCGCTGAGACATCCAGCGCGGCAAGGGCACCGGGACTGCCGTAACCGAGCCGTTCGGTGGCGGCGAAGGCGCGGCTGAGTTCATCATGCAGCGGCCCGGCGGGCGGCAGCGTCAGTGCCTCGCTGAGGTACCAGAGCAGCTCATGGAGCTGCCGCATGACCGTGAAGACTGCGAACATCTGGTCCGCGATTGCTGGCTCCCGCCGCCAGTCCTGCCCGCCGAATGTGACCTGGGCGACCTTCTGCCCGGCACCAAAGCAGTCGTAGGCGGCGCAGCCGCCGAACCCGGCCCGCCGGAGATGATCGTGGATGGCGCAGCGGAAGCCTGGCCGCAGGTTCGGGCAGGGCTGCCCGGCCTCCTTGTCGATGGCGAAGTCCGCCGACACCGAGAAGGCTGGCACGACACAGCACAGCCCGAAGCAGCGCTCACAGTCGGCGCGTAGCGTGGTCATGATCCCACCGGGCGGATTCGGTGTCAGCAGTTAAGCAGCACCGTATCCGGGTCAGAGGTCCGGGATGCAAAGATCGAGATTGGGCTGCTCGATGCCGCCGTCGACCTCGAGGATCTTCCCGGTGATGTAGCCGGCGGCCGGTGAGGCGAGGAACACGGCCGCGGCCGCGACGTCTTCCGGGTCGCCGATCCTGCCCAGCGGGGTGGCCCGTTCCATCTGCCCGCGCAGGGTGTCGTCAGTGAGCACGATGTCCAGCGCCGAGGTCGCCGCGGCACCGACGGCGATCGCGTTCACCCTGATCCGGGGGGCCAGGTCGGCAGCGGCCAGCCGGGTGTAGTGGGCCAGCGCAGCTTTGGCGGTGCCGTAGGCGAGATAGCCTCGGCCGGCGACCCGCCCGACCGCCGAGGAGATGTTGATCACCGCGCCGGTCCCGCCATCCGCGGCACCGGTGAGCAGATGGGGAACCGCCGCCTCGGTCAGGCTGTGCACGACCGCGACGTTGAACTGGAAGGCACTCAGCAGATGCTTCGGCCTGGTCGCGAGGAACGGCCGCGGCAGCGCGCCGCCGGCGTTGTTGACCACGATGTCCAGCCGGCCGAACGCGTCGACCGCCGCCGCGGCCAGCCCGGCCGCAGTGTCGAGGTCGCTCAGGTCGGCGGGAACAACCACGGCGCTGCGCCCGCAGGCTTCCACCTCGCGTGCGACCTTGGCCAGCTGGTCCTCGGTGCGCGCTGAGATCACCACGTCAGCTCCGGCCTGCGCCAGGGCGACCGCCGTCGCCGCGCCGATTCCCCGCCCAGCACCGGTCACGACGGCCACCTTGCCGGTGATCCGGAAACGATCGAGGATCAAGAGCCTGCCTCCACGGTCTGGGTACGCTCGGCGGTGATCACTCCCGACAAAAGTAGAACAGGTTTCAGTCAGCGGCAAGGCATGCGGCGCGTACCGAGCAAGCGCTAGGGAGGTTCGGCCAGGGCCTGAGATACTGATCCCGTGGCAACGACCAGGAAGAGCCAGGCAGGCGGCCGGAACGGGCCAGCGGACACGGCAGCCCCGCCGGGCGCCACCGCCCCACCGGGTGCCACCGCCCCCGCGGGCGCCGCCCCCGCCGACGGGTCCACGCGGTCCGAACGCCGCACCCACCTGGTCCTGCTCGCCGGCGAACTCTTCGCCCAGAAGGGCTACCGCGCGACAACCGTGCGCGAGATCGCCGACGCCGCCGGGATCCTGTCTGGCAGCCTGTACCACCACTTCGACTCCAAGGAGTCCATCGGCGACGAGATCCTGTCCGGCTTCATCAACGAGATTCTCGCCGACTACCACAGGGCCGTCGCGTCGGCGGACAGCCCACGGGCCGCGATCGAGCAGATCGTGCGCTCGACAAGCCGCACGCTCTCCCAGCACCGGGCGGCCCTCGCGATGCTGCAGAACGACTGGAATTACTTCAGCACCCAGCCCCGGTTCGCCTACCTGCCCATGGCGCTGCGCGAGATCGAGCGGATCTGGATCGCCCAACTGGAGCTTGGCAGGGAGCATGGCCTGTTCCGGGCCGATCTGGACGCGAAGCTCACCTACCGGCTGATACAGGACGTCCTGTGGATTCCCGGCCAGTGGCGCCGGACCAGCCGCTACCGCACCGATCAGGTCGTGGACGGATTCCTGCGCATCCTCTTCGAAGGGATCGCGGCCCGGCCTTAGGGGCTCTTCACCAGCGACGCTGAGCCGGATGACTGTTACGCTCGCACCAAGCAAGCGTTTGGTTCCAGGTGGAGCTGGGTGTTTCAGGCCAGAGCGGACCGGGAGGAATCATGGGCCGGCTCGACGGCAAGGTCGCGCTGATCACCGGTGGCGCCCGGGGAATGGGCAAATCCCACGTGCGCCACTTCGTCGCCGAAGGCGCGCGGGTCGTGTTCGGCGACGTGCTCGATGACAGGGGCGAGCACGTCGCCAGCAAGCTCGGCGAGCAGTCCTGCCGGTACGTGCACCACGACGTCACCAGCGAAACGGACTGGGCCGCCGCTGTCGCTGCCACGGTGGAGGCTTTCGGCCGGCTGGACGTGCTGGTCAACAACGCGGGCGTACTGAAGTTCGCCAGGATCGCCGACATGACGCTGGCCGATTTCCGGCGGATCCTTGAGGTCAACGCGGTCGGCTGCTGGCTGGGCATGAAAGCGGTGACCGAGCCGATGACCGCCGCCGGCGGCGGGTCGATCGTCAACATCTCCTCGATCGAGGGCTTCACCGGGGCGGCCGGCCTCTCGGCCTACAGCGCGAGCAAGTTCGCGGTCCGCGGCATGACCAAGGTGGCCGCCCGCGAACTCGGCCAGTTCGGCATCCGGGTCAACTCGGTCCACCCCGGCGGGGTGCTCACCAGCATGACCCTTGCGCAAGCCGAGTCGTTCGAGCAGGCTGACGGCGGCGCTTTCGTTAAGTCGATGCCTTTGTCCCGGTTCGCCGAGCCGGTGGAAATCTCGCGGCTGGTGGCCTTCCTGGCCTCCGACGAGTCGTCCTACTCGACCGGCAGCGAGTTCATCGCCGATGGCGGCATCCTGGCCGGGCCCGGTTACTGACGACAAGGAGCATCCCGGAATGGACCAGGTGCTGACACTGGACGGGCGGGCGGCGATCGTGACCGGCGCGGGTAACGGGCTGGGCCGGGCGGAGGCGCTCGCGCTGGCCGCGGCCGGGGCGCACCTCGTGCTCAACGACCTGCCGGGGGACGCGGTGCATGCGGTGGCCGACGAGATCACGGCGGCAGGTGGGCAGGCACTCGTGTCCGCCGGGGACATCGGGGAATGGGCGACGGGTGAGCAGCTCGTGACGGCCGCGCTTGACGTGTATGGGCGGCTGGACATCGTCGTCAACAACGCCGGGGTGCTCAGGGACCGGATGATCTTCACGATGTCCGCCGAGGAGTGGGACCTGGTCCTGCGGGTGCACCTGCGCGGCCACTTCGTGACCACCCGCTTCGCCACGGCTCACTGGCGGGAGGAGAGCAAGCGGTCAGGCGGGCCCGTTTACGGCAGGATCGTGAACACCTCATCCGAGGCGTTCCTGCTCGGCTCCCCCGGCCAGCCCAATTACGCCGCGGCCAAGGCCGGCATCACCTCGCTGACCGTGACCACCGCGCGCAGCTGCGGGCGGTATGGCGTGCGTGCCAACGCCATCTGCCCGCGCGCGCGGACCGCCATGACGGCGGAGCTGATGGGCGCACCACCCAGTGGCGCGGTGGACCCGCTCGCCCCCGAGCACGTCGCGCCGCTGGTGGTATATCTCGCGGGCCCAGCGGCAGCCGGGATCAACGGTGAGGTGTTCGTGGTGCACGGCGGTGTCGCCGCGGTGATGGAGCCGCCCAGGATCCGGGCGACGTTCCTGGCCGCCGATCACGGCTCGGCCAACGGCATGTGGACACTGGACTCGGTGGCGGCAGCCCTGGGACCGGCGTCCGCCGGTGAGCCCCCCGCGGCCGGTTTCGCCTGCGAGGGCACCCTTGCCCTGGCCACCGGGACCATCGGCTTTCCCGGGACCCAAGGATGAAGCAGCGCGACCGGGTCGCCATGACGGCTGACGAGGTATCGGCCCTGCTGGCAGAGTCGCGCAAGGTCCAGCTGGCGACGATCAACCAGGACGGGACGCCGCACCTGGTGACCATGTTCTATGTGCTGCTCGGCGGCAAGATCGCGTTCTGGACCTACCGCTCCTCGCAGAAAGCACGCAACCTGGCCCGTGACCCGCGGGTGACCTGCCTGGTGGAGACCGGGGAGGAGTACTTCGACCTGCGCGGGGTGGCGGTTTCCGGCCTTGCCCGGGGGGTCGAGGACCCGGCCGGCGTGCTGGAGATAGGCCGGGGTGTCGCCGGCGGGATGGCAGGCGTGCCCGAAGACGCGGTCGAGGAGTACGTGGCACACGCCGCCCGCAAACGGGTGGGGTACATCGTCGAGCCGCGGCGGACCATCTCCTGGGATCACCGCAAGCTGACCTAGCCTGGCTGGCGGGGCAGCGGCCCACCCCCGACGGGAAGGTGGGCGCCGGCGGCCTCGGGGGAAGCCGCCAGCGCCCACGTCTGCTCAGGCGGCCGGGCCGCTGGCGAGAACCAGCGCCGCGGAATGCGTCAGGCCGGCCTGGTCTGTCCAGCCGATGGTGACGCTGTCCCCGGGATGGTGCTGGCCCAGCGCCACCTGGAGGCCGGACGGCGAGGAGATGGGGTGACCGCCGGCCGATGTGATGACGTCGCCTGCTGCCAGGCCGGCACCGTCGGCGGGTGAGCCGGGGACGACCCCGGAGACCACCGCCCCTGAGCCAGCAGCGATGCCGCTGGCAGCGGCGGGGTCCTCGGGCATGATGGCCAAACCGAGGAAAGCGGTGGCGGCGGTGTGCACCTGGAACTCCTCGCCGAAGACCGCGGAGAACACCAGCAGGTTGTTCTTCTCGTCGTCGACGTAGAGGACCGCGTACCGCTCGCGCTCGACCTCGGGGCTCATGCCCGGGCCCCCGACGCCGGGCGGCCGGGCAGCCACACCTCGAAGCGGGCGCCGCCGCGGTCCCGGTTGCTGGCCTCGAGCTGGCCCCCGTGGGCCTCGACGATGCGCCGGGAGAGGTAGAGGCCGAGGCCGGTGCCGTCGCCGACGCCGCGGGTGGTGAAGAAGGGATCGGTGAGGTGAGCGAGGTTCTCCGGCGCGATGCCGACCCCCTCGTCCCTGACGGTGCAGAAGGCCTGGTTTCGGGCAGCGTCGTAACCGGTCGTGACGGTGATGACGCGATCCGGCGACGGCAGCGCCTGGCAGGCGTTCACGATCAGGTTGACCACAACCTGTTCGATCCCCTGGGAGCGGCCACGCAGCGGCGGCAGGTCGGCGGCGTAGTCGGCGAGGAAATGGCCGGTCGCTTTTTTGATGGTGTTGCCGACGAGCCGCACCGCCGCCTGCCCGACGGCGTTGAGGTCGAGCCGCTCGGTGAAGTCGTCGCCGTCCTGGCGGACGAAATCCTTCAGGTCGTCGACGATCCGCTTGATCCGCTTGGCGCTCTCGCCGACCCCTTCGAGCAGCCGCGGCAGCTCATCGCGCATGCGCAGATAGCCGAGCCGGCCGACGGGGAAGTCGCCGTTCTCTCGGCAGTGCTCGTCCAGAATCGGCACGATGTCGGCGAAGGCCTCGACCAGGATCGGGGCGTTGAGCAGGATCAGGGCGTTGGGGTTGTTGATCTCGTGGGCCACCCCGGCCGCCAGCTCGCCCAGGGATGCGAGCCGCCCGGCCCGCTGCGCCTCCTCGCGCAGGCGCAGTTTTTCGGTGATGTCGCTGCCCAGCTCGATGACCCTGACCACCTCCCCTTTCTCGTTCTTGATCGGAAAGGCCTTGTTCCCCCAGGTCACGCCGCCGCGGGTTGCCAGCGCCTCCTCCACCTCCCCGCTCTTGAGGCTCATCGACACCACGCAGTTCTCGCAGGGCTCCCGCCGGCCGTGCCAGAGCTTGTAGCAGCATCGGCCGACCACCTCTGCGAGGGTATGGTCGAAGCGGTGCAGGACCGCCTGGTTGGCCCAGAGGATGCGGAACTGGGGATCGAGGACGATCAGCT